>Ga0257118_1001590_pt1 | contig 12778 bp, 10 predicted proteins | sample SI112_150mmetaG_FD_190156 | JGI IMG/M metagenome (GOLD analysis project Ga0257118, IMG submission 190156) | Marine microbial communities from Saanich Inlet, British Columbia, Canada - SI112_150m | ecosystem: Environmental > Aquatic > Marine > Inlet | place: Canada: British Columbia | collected...
AATTTTGAATTAATTGGCAATGTTGAGCAAACTCAAAATTTTCTTGAAACAATAAAATCTGGAAAATCTCTTTTTGCATTTGTAATTTCTTATACTGAAACTTGTGAAATTCCTGGTATCACTTTTGCAGGTGCTGACAAGAATTCAATTCAATTCACTCCTCCAGCTGATGCCGAATATCTTCACTATGGATATTGTAAAACAATGGATAAAATCCCAATGACTCCTGATGGAAAACCAACTCCTGGAATATTGACTAAAACTGCTTTAGAATCTGCTAGTATTCCTCATTTAACGATTAATGCAGGAAGTAAAATTTCTCCTCAATTACCTTTTATTGAAACAGGATTACCATTTGGAAAAAATATCTCCATTGAAGATGCTATGACTGACTCACAAGTATCACAAGCTGTTGATTTTGGAAGAATCCTTGGAAGAAGTTTGGCATCATTAACTGATTGTTTGGTAATTGGTGAGAGTATTCCTGGTGGAACTACTACAGCATTAGCTGTGTTACGAGCATTAGGTTTTGATGCTAAAGTGAGTTCTAGTATTCCTGAGAATCCTATTGAATTGAAAAATCAAATTGTTGAATCTGCATTAAAAAGAATTAATTCTGAACATCCTTACAGTATTGTTTCAAAAGTAGGTGATCCTATGATTCCTTTTGTTGCAGGAATGCTAAGTGCTGCTTCTGGTGTTTCTAAAGTCATGTTGGCAGGTGGGACTCAAATGGCAGCAGTATTGGCTTTTGCATCAAAAATTGGATTCAATGAAGAAAACACTGTCATTGGAACTACATCGTATATCACAAATGATGAAAATGCAAATTTCAAAGATCTTGTTCAAAAAATTGCGAACATTCCTATTATTTCAGTAGATCCTGATTTGAAAAATTCACGACATTCTGGATTGAGGGCATTTTCTGAAGGGTTTGCAAAAGAAGGTGTAGGTGCAGGTGGAAGTATTATCTCATCAATGTTAAAAACAGGAAATGATTCTGGTAAATTTTTAAAACTTGTAGAAGAAGAATATCGACGATTGTTTACTTGACTGTAACTGATTTTGCTAAATTTCTAGGATAATCTGGATCTGTTTCTTTTTCAAGAGCTGCATAGTATGATAATAGTTGAATTGGAATAATTGCTGAAATAGGATATAACACTTGATCTATTTTTGGCATTTCAATCCAATAATCATATACATCACTTTGAATATCTGAAACCCCGATAATTTTTGCACCGCGAGCTTTAATCTCTCTTGCACTAGTTAGAGTGTCCTCATATGTTGAATCATTTGGATTTATGATTATTACAAATACATCAGAATCCATTAATGCAAGTGGTCCATGTTTTAATTCCCCTCCAGGAATCCCTTCTGCGTGAATGTATGTTAATTCTTTGAGTTTTAATGCTGCCTCTATTGCAATTGGATAGTTTATTCCTCTACCAAGAACGTAAATATCTGAAATATCTTTTAGTTCCTTTGCAATCTGTTGAATTTTTGTAGGATTCTCTAATGTTTTTAAAATTGATTCAGAAAACTTTTCAAAATTAATTGTTATTTTATTATTACTTAATTTTTGTACAATTTTGTAAAGTATTACGAGTTGTGATGTGAAACTCTTTGTTGCAGCAACTCCAATTTCTGGTCCACAATTCATTCCCATTACTACATCTGCTTTACGTGCAAGTGATGATGTAAGTAAATTCACGATAGCGATTATCTTACAATTTGCTTTTTTTGCTATTCTTACTGCATCTAAAACATCTGCACTTTCCCCACTTTGAGATATTGCAATTAGGATTGAATTTTCTTCAAGAATTTCAGGTGAGAATTGAAGTTCACTTGAAATAATTGGCTCTGTCTTAATTTTTGCATATTTTGATAGAATTTGCTTTGCAATAAGTGCAGAATTATAACTTGTTCCACTACCTGTAATGTAGATATTTTTTGCATGTCTGATGTAATCAACTGTTTTTTCAATGGCATCAGCTGTTTTTCCTCCTGCCTTCAAGATTGTTTCTGGTTGTTCGTAAATCTCTTTTAATGTGAAATGTGCATAATCACCTTTGTATGCATCTCCAAATTCTTTTGAAACTTTAGTGATTTCATATTTTGTATTTTCACCATCATAATCAAAAACTTGTAATTCTCCTTTATCTAAAATAACAAAATTTTTACTTTTTAAATAAATTGCATAATCTGTATACTCGATAAATCCTAAAACATCACTTGACAAAAAGATATTATCTTTTCCAACTCCAACAATTAAAGGCTCATGAAATCTAGCTGCTGCAAGTTGACCGTTTTCAAACATTGCAACAAATGCATAATGTCCTTTAATTTCTGAAACTGTTTTCATAATTGTGTCTTTAACATTTTTTGTTAATTCATAATTTTTTTGAAGTAAATTTGCAATTATTTCACTATCTGTTTCACTTTTGAAATTATACCCTTCATTTTCTAATTGTTTTTTTAACTCTTCAAAATTTTCTATAATTCCATTATGAACTATTGCAATTTTTCCAGAATTACTTGGATGAGGGTGTGCATTTTCTTCTGTAACTTTTCCATGAGTTGCCCATCTAGTGTGACCAATTCCAACTTTACCTGGCATACTGTCTAGTTGTACTTTGGAATTTACTTCACTTACTTTTCCAGTACCTTTCTTTAACTCAATCCTGTTATCGGATTCTGTTGCAACTCCAACACTATCGTATCCACGATATTCCATTCTTTTTAATCCCTTTACAATAATGGGGGCAGCAATTTCTTTTCCTGAAAAACCAATAATTGAACACATTCTAATTTCTTTGATAATTTGGGGTTATTTACGGATAAGCCTATTTTTTTAATTATTTTGTTGAAGAACCTTCATCTTTTTTTGCCTCAGTAGGTTTCTCTGCTGCTGCCTCAGTAGGTTTCTCTGCTGCTGCCTCAGTAGGTTTCTCTGCATCTTCAGTAGGTGTTTCTGTTACTTCTTTGGATTTTGATTTTTCTAACATTTCGGGAATTTTAGATTCAGGTGTAAAATGAACTCCACCTTCTTCTTCAACTGTAACAATGTATGATGGAATGTCAATTTTCCTATCTCCAATCATTACGTGACCATGAATGATTGCTTGTCTTGCTTGATATGGTGATTTAAAATCAAATTTCTTTGCAACGATAGTTTGAAATCTACGTGAAAGTAAATCATCGGCATTTAGATTAAGTACATCATCTAATGTTGCATCACTACTTACTAGTCCAATTCTTGCAAGTGATTTCATTAAGATTGGTTCTTTTTCTTCTCTAACTTCTTGTCTTAATGCAAGTAATGATCTTGCTTGATGTCTTACACGTGATAATTCTGTGTGTGCTTTCCATAATTCTCTTTTAGTTCTAAGTCCAAATGTACCGAGAGTTTTTAGCTCCTCCATTTTTAATTCATAATTAAGAGGTCTCTTTGGTTTTCGCCAGACTCTACGTGGATATTTTGGATCTCCCATTCAAAACACCTATTCTTTTTTCTCCGCTGGTGCATCTTTCTTTTCTGCTGCTGCACCTTCTGCTGGAGCTGCTGCTGCACCTTCTGCTGGAGCTGCTGCTGCACCTGGAGCTCCTGGATCACCTTTCTTAACTGGTGCTGCTAATCCACCTTTTGCAACTCCTACTGCTCCACCTTTTCTACCAGATGTTCTAGTTCTTTGTCCTCTAACTTTAAGACCACTTAGATGACGATAACCTCTCCAACTGGCAGCAATTCTTTCTCTTTCAATATCATTTCTTAATGTAAATGGAATATCTGATGTTAGTAAATGCAAATCTGCACCTGTTTCAATATCTTTTCTTCTGTTAAGAAACCATGTTGGAAACTTTCCGTTAATTGGATCTGTAATTAATTTTTCAATTCCTTTAACATTTTCATCAGAAAGATTTCCAATGTTTGAATTTGTATTAATTTTTAATGTATCTAGAATTGCTGTAGCAAAATTGTAGCCTATTCCTTTAATTTGGGTTAATCCTATGAGGGTTTTTCTCTCTCCTGGGATATCGTTACCCACAATTCTAACAATGTGTCTATATTCTTGTGTACTCAAGTATTCCAAAATTCTATGAAACCCCGATAAAAACCATGCTAGGCGTCAAAATAAATGGATTTTGAAAAACTTGTTTTTGACTTTTTAAAACTGATCTAATTTTAAAATCATCTAAAGTCCTCATCTGTGGTCCAATCACTTCCACGAACATTCCATTGGTTGCATTGACAGCACTTTTTGACTCCTCGCTGAGCGTCAATATCCATACAAAAACAATGTTCTCCTTTACCTGATGGATCTTGATTACAGAGTTTCTGCATGTTATGATATGTCATTTTTCTTAATTATACCCTGGTAAATTTAGCAAAAAACTATTAATCCTAAAATTACTAGTTTAGAAAAATGGATGAAAAATTTGATCGAACAAAGGTTGTAGATTGTATGTTTGATCCTGTCACCTCTTTGATATTATCAGAATTAGAGGATGGTGAAAAACAATGTTCATTTTTAGCTCAACAAGCAGATATTTCTGAATCTGAGGTTCTTGAAAGACTCTCTTATTTGATAGAGTATGAATTTGTTTTTAAAAATTCCAAAAATGATGAAAGTATTATTTCTGCAAACTCTGAAAAACTATCTACAATTCTTGAAGACAGTTCAAATTTTGATGATGCTATTAGTGGTCTTGAAAAATTAGATACTTATCTAAATTGATCTTTTTTTGATTTTGAGTATTCCTGCCCCAAATAATCCTACCATTCCTATAATTACCACATATACTGAAATGTAACTAATTGATTTTTCACCTTCATCTGGAAGTGGACCTATAGCTCCAAACACCTGACTTTCTTCATCGTTACTACTTTTAATCACTAGTTTGTAAATTCCAGATTCTAAAACATCAAATTCCTTTTCAACAGTTTCTTCATTTACTTTTAGGGAAATTATCTCAATTTCTAATGGATCAAATACTTTGGCAGAAAATACGTTCTCTTCCAGATTCATTATTTGAACTGCAAAAATTCCAACTGATGTTTTCTGTGAATCAAAATTTGTAGATACTATGATATCTTGATTAACGCTAATTTTTCCATCTCCTTGACTAACTCCATCAAGAATTATTTGATTTCCTAATGCTAACAAAGCAAGACCAATTACAATTAGTGCTCCTGATCCAACTATTATCAATCCTGATTTTTGCATAAATTAAACCTAATTTTCTTTAGTTTAAACCTAATTTTTAAGGATAATTTTTGGAAAATAAAAAAGTTAGATTAGGCTAAAAAAGTTAGCTCAGGGCAACTTTTAAATTACAATTTTGAAGGCCGACATTTGTAGATAATGATAAAATCTCGTTCTCAGATTATGGTTGCATCACTAGCTGTAATTGTTATTGTATCTGCATTATACATAATATTTCCAGAAAGTATTAGTGCTCAATCCGAAGAGACAACTTTTGTCACTCATTCTGGTAGCGTTGTAAAGACGACGGGTGAAATTTTAGATCCATTGTATACTAGTGCCACTATGGAATTTGATCCAATGGAGTATCTACGAGAATTCAACTATGGACAAGTATCAAAATTACCTAACGGAAAAACTCTAAGAGAATTTACAATTATTGCTGAAGATGATAAAATCATGGAAGTTTCACCTGGTGTATTCTATAATGCCTGGACTTTTAATGGAACTGTTCCGGGCCCCACAATTAGAGCCACTGAAGGTGATATTGTAAAAATAAATTTCATCAACAACGGTTCTAAAGAACACACCATGCATTTTCATGGAATTCATCCAGCTGAAATGGATGGTGTTTTTGAACCAGTAGGTGGTGGTGGAGGTCAATTTGTATATGAATTTGAAGCAGGACCAGTCGGAGTTCATCCATATCATTGTCATGTAATGCCACTTGAGGAACATATCGTACATGGTCTTTATGGTGTGTTTATTGTTGATCCAAAAGAGAGTCGTCCACCAGCTGATGAAATGGTAATGGTTCTAAATGGTTTGGATACTGATTTTGATACTGAAAATAATTTCTATGCTGCAAATACAATTCCTTTTTACTATCAACATCATCCAATTCAAATTCAAACTGATGAATTAATTCGAGTCTATGTTGTCAATATGGTGGAGTTTGATCCGATAAACAATTTACATCTTCATGGGAATTTGTACAAATATTATCCAACAGGAACTGATCTTGTGCCCTCTTTTTACACGGACATGATTACTTTATCGCAAACTGAGCGCGGAATAATGGAATTTGAGTATACATTCCCTGGAAAATACCTCTTTCATGCTCATAAGGTAGAATTTTCAGAGAAAGGTTGGATTGGAATTTTTCTTGTAAGTGAGAATCCTGAAAATTCTCAGGAGCTAGATTATGGAACTTAGCAATAATTCATCTAAAGGAAAAATAATAGCAAGTGGGGTAATTCCTTTTGGCTTTCTAATCCTTTTGATGGTATACATTTTTGGCCCTGGTGCTGATTTACTTGATTTTGGAATCCCCTTACCTGAAATAACTATTGAAAAAGTAGATTTTGTTGATTCAGAAATTCAAGCAACTGTTAGAAACACTGGACCAATTCCTGTTGAAGTTGTAATGGCTGATGTAAATGATAGAATTCAGCCAGCTGCAGTAGAACCTGATGGATATCTTGAACGCTATGAAACTACTCTAGTTAGAATTCCATTTGAATGGAATACTGCTGAACCATACATAATTGGTATCACAATTGAGGATGGCACTAGATTTGAAAAAGAAATTGAAGCAGCAGCTCCTGCATTAGAATTTAATTTAGATCTTGCAATCTTTTTTGCAATAATTGGAACATATGTTGGAATCATTCCTGTAATGATTGGATTATTGTGGCTTCCATTCATTAAGAGAATTAGTAAACAAAAATATCATTTCTTTTTGGCATTGACTGCTGGATTGTTGTTTTTTCTAGCAATTGATTCTATAGAAGAGGCACTGGATATTTCTGATGAGAATTTAGCTGGAAGTTTTAATGGTACTTTACTTGTTGCAACAGTTGTTGTATTGTCATTTCTTGCATTGTATTATTCTGGAAATAAATTAGTAACAAAAGCTGATTCATCCAAGCTTGCAAAGCCTGTTGCAATTGCATTAATGATATCAATTGGAATTGGTTTACACAATTTTGGTGAAGGCCTAGCTATTGGTGCATCAGTTGGAATGGGTTCTATTGCTTTTAGTACATTTTTGATTGTAGGTTTTGCATTACACAATACTACTGAAGGAATAGCAATTGCAGCCCCAATGTCTAGGGGAAAACTAATGATTGGAAAATTGATTGCTTTGGGACTAATTGCCGGTTCTCCTGCTATTTTTGGTGCCTGGATTGGTGGTTTTGCATATTCACCCTTCTCTTCAGTGGTTTTCTTGGCTGTAGGTGCTGGTGCAATTTTTCAAGTGATTTTAGTGCTTTTGAAATGGATCAAAGATGAAGGTGACAAGACCCTTTCAAGTGCTGCAGTGATATGCGGATTTGCAGCAGGTATGTCGATAATGTATATTACAAGCATCTTTGTTTAGTTTGGTTCTGGATGAATTGTTATAACTGAATTTTTAATTTCTGCTCTAATCTCATGTTCTATTTCTGATGTTAAATCATGAACTTTTTCAATTGATAATTCCTTATCAAATGAACAATCAATATCTATTTTGAGAATATTTTCAAAATTCAATGAAATTATTCTTCCAATTTTTTTGATTTCTAAATATTTTTCTAACATTATCTTGATTTTTTCTTCTGTCACTTTATCTTCTAAGTTAAGATTTTCAGGAATTTGCACAAATGGTTCTAAATGGATTGTAACGTGCTCAATTTGGGGAATATTATCTTGAATTTTCTGCTCTACAATTTCTGAAATCTTATGAGCAGATGATAAGTTGATTTCTCTATCTACCATCACATGTAAGTTTGAAAATATTTTTCCCTTTGTTTTATGAGTACTTACATTGTGAACCCCTTTTACCCCTTTAACATTTTTTACAATATCTAGAATTTTTGCATCTAGTGGAACATCTTTCCAATTTGGCTCAAAATGAATTGTAACTACAGCATTTGAAATTTCATTTTTTATATTTTTCTCAACGTTATTACTTATTTCATGTGCTTTATCAAAACTCGAATCACCTCTTAATGAAATTGTAATATCTGCAAAAATTGTATCACCTGATCTTCTCATGAGAATTGGGTCTGCATCAATAACTCCTGTAGTTGCAATTGCAATTTCTCTAACATTTTTTACTAATTCAGGTGAAATGATATCTGTCAAATCCATTGCAGTTTTGTAGATTAATTTAACACTTAGAGCAGCTAATAATCCTCCTAAAACAAGTGCTGCTACAAAATCCCCATAATACAATCCATATGATGCTAAGGCTATTCCTGCAATTGCTACCAGAGTAGAACCAAGATCCATAAATGCGTGATAGAAATCTGCTTTCAGTGTTGCACCTCCCATTTTTTTAATTGATCTTCTTAGTAGTGCAATTCTGAAAATATCAATTCCAATTGTGTACAGTCCTGCAATAATTGCAAATAGCCCTGGTAAAATATTTGGAGGCGGACTTTGTAATCTATGAATTGATTCATAAATAAAAAAACAAGCAATCAACAAAATTGCTATACCTCCAATCAATCCTCCTAAGGATTCAATTTTTCCATGTCCGTAGGTGTGTTCTGCATCTGGAGGTTTTATTGCCATTCTAGCTGCTAAAAGTAAAACAATTGTAACAACACTGTCTAGTAAAGCGTGAATACTGTCTGTAATTAGAGCAAGACTGTTTGAGATTAATCCGAAAATTAGTTCAACTAAAAATGCAGAGAATATTGCTAATAATGAAATTTGTAAAACTTTGGTTCTATTTACAAGCATTTCCATATTTTTGAATAATTCTTTTCAGGTATTACAAGTTTCTAAGAAGTAATGCTACGATAACATTATTTGTAATTAGATGCCTTTTTGAAATATTGGATAAAAAGGGATTATTTTTGCTAGTATTTTTTTCATTAATTTTACTGCCCTTTATTGACGCTGAGGCATCAAGTAATCCAAATTTGTTTGTATCTGCTGAAAATTCACAATTTGAGAATCATTTTTCAGGTTCTATGGTAATTGAAGTAATCGTTCGAGATTCTAATTTACAAGATACTGGTGAAGGGAAAGGAGAACCTGATGTCACATTAAATGGAAAAACTTTACGAATGGTTCAGGCAACTGATGGTAATTGGTATGCATATTTTGCTAATGTTGAGAAGGCAAAAATTGCAGATTCCACTGTGGGCTTAGCTGGGAAAGGCTTAGATTTTGGAGTTTTCTGTAGTAATGATTCTGCCTCTTCAGTATTTGGAATATCTATTTCTGAAACTGATGGAATTGCAGTACCTCGATCATTTGGATTAACTGGATTCACAAACGGTGATTCTTCATTTAGTTCATGTACTGGTTCTCCAACTGGTTCTGCAAATTTGAATAATGTAGTTAGAAATGCAAAATCAATTAATACAAATTCAAACATTCCGACTGGACAAATTGGTTTAGATTCTGACGCATGGCCATTAATCCAACTTTATTCTTTCAATGATGTTACAATTCAATATAATCCAGGAGGTCCATCACAACAAGTTTCATTAGAGTATGATGAAATCCAAAATATCTCCTTAAGTATAGATAGGGATCTTTATCCTAAAAGTGCTGAAGTTTTTTTAACTGTAAATGATTTTCAATTAAATCAAGATCCAACTGATGAGGATTCTTGGACATTTGATATTGATTCAAACCCCTCAGCATTTTATCAAGCATTTGATAATTCTGGAAACAATGATGCAAATGGAAATGCAGGATTAGTGAATTTGTTACCTAGTCTTTCAAACTTGGGATTTGAGGATAATGGAAAACTTTCTTTGAATCTTGGAAATATAATGGAATTGCAAACAAATAGTGATCAACCTAATTCTTCAGTTAGTGATAGCGGTGCAAACACGTTTTCAAATATTGTTACACTAGTTGAGAAAGAACCTAATTCTGGAATTTTTGAAAGCTATGATTCTAGTGATAATTCTGTCATCGGAATTCTTAATGATGCTCCTCGTGGACAAACTGGTCAAATTACTTACAACAAAAAATCTATTTCAGTTTTGAGTGGCTCATCATCTGCATCTGTTTCAACTGATGAAGAATTTTTGTTGAGAATTGGAAATGGTGAAACTATTCATCCTGGAACCGAATACCCTGTTCTTTTGACTGATCCTGATCAAAATTTGAATACTGGTGCTCGTGATGACTTGGATGTTTTTAGAGCAAGTGCCATAATACCTACAATCACTATTGGCAAGCCTGTTACACTTGAGAATGCTGAAACTGTTCAATTTCATTCATCTTCCCCAACCTTGACTGGCGGTGATGATTCTAATTCATCTGTGCCTGATACTACTTCTGATAGGTTGGAAATTGACACTTCGACAGTTACCAATGGCTCATTTGAAATGATATCAATGAGTTTAGGGATTTCAGCCTCCACATTATCTTCAACTTTACTTGATGTATCTGATTCAACAATTAGCGGTACAAATTGGATAAACTATGATTTCAGATCCATTGAAAATGATTATGGAATTTCTGGCTTTTCTGATACTACTTTTACTCTTTCTTTTGGAACTCTTGGAACTTCTTCTATTGTAATAGTAGATGCTGGTGATATTTCATCATCTCAGGGATTTATTCAGATTGATGATGCTGATGTCCAAAATATTGTTGATAAAAGTGGAACCGTATTTCTTGTAATTGATTTTGATTCTTCAAATAATGATTCAGGAAAAATTACTATCTCTAGTGAAACAAGTAATCAACCAATTGTATTTGATATCTTTTCATTTGGATTACAAAATAATGATAGTATAAACAATTCAATTTATCGTTTTGAATTAGAAGAAACACAAGACAACTCTTCAATCTTTGATGGAACTTTTGAATATGCTGTGACTAATCAATTAAACATTTTAGATCCTGATTTTATTCAAACTATTCAGACAATTGATAATGAAATAAAAATAATAATCACTGATAAATTAATTGATGATGAAGGAATTTCATTATCATATTCTGATTTAGATTCATCTGGCGTAACTACAACAACTTCTATCAAAACTGATATTGCTACAAACTCAGGAATGGTTTCAACTACATCCTCTACATACCGATTTGGACAACCCGTAACGATAATTCTAAAAGATTCTGATCTTAATTTGAAAAGTGATACAATAGAAAGCTATCAAACAATTAATGATTCCAATTCTGAAAATGTAGATACTGTAGGACAAAATGGGGAAATCCTCTTAGAGGTTAAACTGAAAGACATTCGATACAAACGTTGTACAATTAATGGTGTTGAACATGGAGGTTTGGCCTCAACAGGATTTTCTCTAATTGAAACAGGACCAAGTACTGGTATCTTTGAAGGTGTCTTTAAGATGCCTTCTCAAATTTGTGATAAAACAGGCTCCAAACTAATTTCTACTGCAGGAGGTAGTCTTGATGCACGTTATTATGATTCACGTGATGATTCTGGAAATGAAAATATTTTCAGTTTACTTAGCTCAAAAACTACTGTTTCATTTTCTAGTCCTGCAAAATTAAGTCAAGATAAAATCACACTTCCTGGAATTGGTTTAACTGCAGAAATAATTTTGTCTGGCAGTATTGAAAATCAAAAACGTGGAATTCCTTTATCGATAATCCTTACAAATCCTGATGGAACAAATCAAAATTTTGGTGCATCACTTACTACTAGTGGAAGTTACAAATCAATATTCACTGTAAATTCTGATTCTTTATCTGGAACCTATTTTCTTCAACTCTCTTATGATGACCAAAATCTTGGAACTTTATCATTTACTGTAATTTCTGAAAAAATCCCTGATTGGATAAAAAATAATGCGAAATGGTGGTCTTCAGATAGTATATCTGATGAAGAATTTATTTCTGGAATTGAACATCTGATAGAAATTGGAATAATTTCTGTTTCACCTTCTGATATAGATGGGTTTGAGCAAGAAATCCCTGATTGGATAAAAAATAATGCAAAATGGTGGGCCGATAATAAAATTCCTGATGAAGACTTTGTAAAATCAATCCAATACTTGATCAAAAAAGGTATCATTCTCATATAATATAGTCAATTTTTGTTTCATTGAAAACATAAATACTCAAAACCATGAATCAAAATGAAAATGAAATCAATGGGGTACTTTGCATTTGTATTATTATCCATTTCAATTCTATCATATGGTTTATCTGGCGCAGTATATGCTCAGGAAGCTCCTGTTTTACCATTATCTGTAACATCTGATTTACCAACATATTCTAGTGGTGATTCCATTACAATTTCTGGTTCAATTAAAACTCTAGCAGAATATTCACAATCAGTAACTATTGTAGTTGTTAGTCCTGATGGAAATATTGTAACAATTGCTCAAGTGATTCCTAGTTCTGATGGCAGTTATACTACTACTCTAAAAGCTGGTGGTACAATGAACACTAGTGGTGATTATGAAATTCGTGCTCAATATGGAGCTCAAAAAATTACAAGCACTTTTGTTTTTACTGCTGAAGGTTCTACACCTGAACCAACACCAGAACCTGAACCAACACCAGAACCTGAACCAACACCAGAACCTGAACCAACACCAGAACCTGAACCAACACCAGAACCTGAA
>Ga0257118_1001621_pt1 | contig 12572 bp, 6 predicted proteins | sample SI112_150mmetaG_FD_190156 | JGI IMG/M metagenome (GOLD analysis project Ga0257118, IMG submission 190156) | Marine microbial communities from Saanich Inlet, British Columbia, Canada - SI112_150m | ecosystem: Environmental > Aquatic > Marine > Inlet | place: Canada: British Columbia | collected...
TTTGAGACTAAATAGGGGAATGTAAAATCTCCCTGTCATGTAGAGAGTATGTAGAATTCAGTGGTTTTGGAGTGGCGATTTTCTAGGTCCCGAGTTGTCATGATAGCCGAGGGATTTTCAGTCCCTTTGTTGTGTTCTGTATGTGCTTATGTAGCAGGGAGTTAAAGGAATGTGCATCCTTGCATGTGCAGTATGTGTGCATTGTATCGTGAATTTTTTGAAAGCTAGAAGGCGAGACTACAAAATAGAGCCTGAATTGTGAGACCCCTTTTTTTTGAGAACGATGAGGTCGATGTTCATACCAAAACTGACCGAGGGATTTTAAGTCCTGAATATATCTCTGATAGTCAGTGGGTTACGGATATTGTGTCAAAAACAAAGAATACATAATCCAGGTATGTAGAGATGTTAAACTCAAGCCCGAAGGGTGGTGATTTTCCAACGCTTGAGAGAAAGTGGTCCGATGTAATGAAAAAACATTTGTCTTTAAAAGCTCTTTGATTAAATTGCTATATCGATTTAGCAAAATGAAACGATTGCAAAAAGTATGAAACAACTGCTCAAGCATATCACCCATTGTCCTCCTGAACAGGGAATAAATAGTGTCATGAATTATTATGTCTAAGAAAAGCACGATAAACGATATTGCACAGCAATTGGGTGTTTCAAAATCCTTGGTATCATTTGTTTTGACTGGAAAAAGTGAGGAAAAACGAATTGCCACGGAAACCTCCCAAAAAGTGCTTGAATTAGCAGAGGAATTAAACTACACACCCAATTATCACGCTAAGAGTCTTCGAAAAGGAAAGTCAAATACACTCGGGTTGATTGTTGCAGATATCTCAAATCCTTTTTTCGCAACTATTGCCCGTCACGTGGAAATTGAAGCTTCAAAAATTGGCTACAGGGTTGTCTTCAGTAATTCAAATGAAGATCCTCAAACGTTTAAAACGCAGCTAGATATTTTAAAAAGCGGACAGGTTGACGGATTTATTCTAACACCACCCATCGGCAGTGAGAAGGTATTACTAGATCTAAATGAGCAAAATATCCCGTACGTGATAGTTGACCGGCTATTTGAATCTGTTGAGGCTCATTCGGTGAATGTGAAAAATTACCAGGCAGCATATAAAGCAACCGAGCGAATTATTCAGAATCATAGAAAGAAGATTGCCCTGATAAATGTTAACTATGAATTGTTGACAATGAAGCAGAGGGCAGAAGGATACATTGATGCTCTTGAAGATAATGGTATTGAGATAAATGAATCTTTAATAAAACATCTAAACTTTAGCCATGATAAAAACCTTCTAATGGAAGTGATGAAGGATATTGTGCAAAATGGTGCTGATGGAGTTCTATTTACCACAAACAAATTGGGCGTCTATGGAATTGAATGTCTAAGAGAATTGGGAATGGAAACTTTTGAAAATATGTCGGTCATCAGCTTTGACGACACGCTCACATACAGGGTATCCTACGTTCCGATAACTGCCATTGAGCAACCTTTTGGTCAAATAAGCAATGAGGCGGTTCGAATCTTGGCTAATGCAATCGATGGAAACTACAGCAAGCGCCAATATGAGAGCCTTGAATTAGATGTCGAGTTTAATTATCGAGAATCATGCAAGAAATTATTTTGATAATAGCTAAAACGATTTAGCATTTTTAAATATGAAAGAATACACAATGGAAAAGTTACCACTCAGAGAAAAAGTTGCTTACGGTTTAGGGGATTTCGCGTCTTCAATATTTTGGACACTGTTTTCAATGTTTTTGCTGTTTTTCTATACGGATGTTTTTGGAATAACCGCCGCAGCAGCAGGCACCATGTTTTTAGTCGTCAGGTTGTGGGATACTGTTAACGATCCATTAATGGGAATGATTGGAGATCGAACCAGCACAAGGTGGGGCAAGTTCAGACCTTATCTTCTCTTTGTGGCATTCCCGTTTGCAATCATCGGCGTCTTAACATTTACTACACCGGATCTTAGTAGCACTGGAAGACTGATCTATGCCTATATAACCTATACCCTGATGATGATGGTTTATACTGCCATCAACGTACCCTATTCATCGATGCTGGGAGTAATGACAAAGGACTCAGGTGAAAGAACTTCCTTAGCATCATTTCGATTTTTGGGTGGATTTGCCGGTGGTCTTCTGGTTACAGCAACTGCAAACTCACTGATTGACTATTTTGGGGCTGAAGCTGGTAAGGCAACAGGCTTTCAAGTAACAATCGGGATTTATTCATTAATTGCTGCATGTGCCTTTTTATTAACCTTTGCGGGGACAAAAGAACGTTTAGATCCAGAAGAAGTTGCTGGCTCCTCATTTAGGGAAGATCTAAGAGACCTTTCAAAAAATAAACCCTGGTTCATCATGCTCGGAGCGGCCTTATCAGTATTGATTTTCAATTCGCTCAGAGGATCGGCAATTTTGTACTATTTCAAATATTTTGTGGGGGATCAAAACATATTGTTTTTTGGAGAGGTGAATCAGGGCGTATTGTCAGCTGCATTTATGACTATCGGGCAGGTTGCAGCTATACTTGGTGTTCTAACGGCAATCCCTCTTGCTGGCAGGATCGGTAAAAAAAATAGTTTTATGCTCTCTGGTCTCGTGTGTGCCGGACTGAGTGTTCTGTTTTTCTTCATTCCTTCTGACCAAATTTCATTAATTTTCGTTATTCATGTCTTGATATCCATGTCTTCATCACTCGTATTTCCCCTGATATGGGCAATGTACGGGGATGTATCTGACTATTCAGAGTGGAAAACAGGTCACCGAGCTACGGGTTTAATATTCTCATCTTCATCCATGTCGCAAAAAATGGGTTGGACCATCGGCGGCGCCATTAGTGGATGGATATTAGCCTCTTTTGGTTTTGTGGCAAATGAGGTTCAGACTGATGAATCATTATTGGGTATTCGATTGATGATAAGTTTGTTCGCCGCAGTTGGTGCACTCATGTCAGTTGGGTTCATGTCCTTCTATCCCTTAAGTGAAAAGTATATGGCTGGGATCAAAGAAAAAATGGAAACAGCGAGGACATGATCAACAACCCCAAATACATGTGTTATAACCTAATAGTGTGGAGACAAGAATTATGAGCCACAGAATACTGTATGCACTACTTGGAACAGTACTGGTGTTTTGGCCGATCGCTGCTAACGCACAACAGGCAAGCGGAACCGTATCAGGCAAAGTAACGGACACCAGTACGGGGAAAATATTACCTTGGGCAAACATCACAATAGTTGGTACAAACATGGCGGCCGCGTCAGATGAAGATGGAAACTACCATATTCCAAATGTACCTCCCGGAACCTATACACTCCGAGCTTCATATCTGGGTTATGGAGAATCTGATCAACCTCTAGTTTTGACCTTCGATGAATCCTCAATCATTAATTTCGAACTAAGCTATGGTGAAGTACTTGAGGGTGAAGAGGTAATTGTTACGTCTCAAGCGAGTGGGGAATTATCCGCTATAAACCAACAGCTAAGATCGAATACGATTACCAATATTGTAGATGAAACCAAGATAAAAGAGCTACCAGATGCCAACGCTGCTGAATCAGTAGGCAGATTACCTGGTGTCGCAATTAAGAGATCTGGTGGTGAGGCAACTCAAGTATCGATTCGAGGCCTTTCACCAAAATTTAATATGGTAACAGTCAACGGTGTACCAGTTCCCGCAACAGGGGCAAATGACCGCAGTGTTGATCTTTCTCTCATATCCTCTAATATGCTGAACGGTATTGAAGTGATTAAAGCTGCTTTACCAGATAAAGAAGCAAATTCATTCGGGGGGACAATAGATTTTAAGCTTCGCGAAGCAAAACCTGAAGCCTCGTTTGATGTAGCGCTGAAGGGGGGCTATAGTCAGTATAGGGATATCTATGGGAACTATGATTATGATATTTCTTATAGCAACAGGTTCTTTCGTAAACGGCTTGGGATAGTCGCTTCCTTACACTCAGAAGAATATGATAGAAGCGCGGACAAGTTTTCGGGAAGCTATACTCAAACAGAAAGCATAGATCCAACCAAAGGACGCGTAACAAAGGTTAGCGGTATTGGTCTTGTTGAGGAAAATGTCACGCGGAGAAGAAATGGTGGCGTTTTGTTCCTGGATTTTGAGCTTCCAAATGGAAAAATAACTGCCAACTCCTTCTATAATCAGAAAGACAATAATGGGATCTACAATATTCGCTCCATAAATAGCGATGCTGGCCATCAATATTGGGACACCAATGTTGGTAAATCCAGCTCATCCATTTTAACTAATATATTAGCGCTGGATCAGGATTTTAGTTGGATCAAGTACGATGCGACCATTGCTCAAACATCTTCAAAGTATAAGCAACCCGAAAATTTTAGATGGAGAGCTATCATGGAAGGTGGGGTCATGACCGCTATTCCTGATGAAAACACACATCCCGACTCACTCCCTGGGATGGTGAGTCTTGATCGCCCCATAAAACTGTCTCATATATGGGTAGATAAACTGGATCGTGAAGAAAACCGGAGGAGTGTAAATCTCAACATTGAAGCACCGTTTTGGCTTGGTCGTAATATCTCAGGAAGTATAAAGACAGGTGCAAAAATAAGCTGGCTAGACAGGTTTAATGATCAAGAACAAAATGGTAGAGGCGGGCTTCAATATGGCTCAATTCAGGGAACTCAGATAACCATTAATGATCACTGGGGTCAAATAGATTCTCTGTTACCGGATTATGATCTGGCTACAATCATTGAAGAAACTGGCTATATCCCGATTGATTCTGTGGCTAATAGATTCAACCGAGATGATTTTCTTGAAGGCATCTACAATCTAGAGTACGTATTTGACTCGGAGATGATGCAGCGGCTCACCGAAGCTTACATCCGGACAAAAGATGTATTTGATGATTCTGCGACTGTAATAAACGATTCATTCTTCAGGAATGACGCAATTGGATCAAAGGGATTTGATTACAGTGGCGAAGAAGTATATCAGGCTGGATATGTCATGGGCACATTTCATCTGGGAAAGAAATTAACCTTCATACCAGGTGTGAGATGGGAGGGCTTCGAATCTAAATATCAGGGGCAACGATTCCGTGAAATTATCGCGGCCTGGCAAAATTTAGACCCGGTAGAATTGGAGGATCTAGAAGAGAAGAGGGAAAATGAATACTGGCTTCCAATGGTTCATTTGCAGTATAAGCCATTGGACTGGTTAAAAATTCGAATTGCCAGGACTGAGACTGTCAGCCGGCCTGATTATTATTATTATGCACCGATCACACATATTAATGGATACGATACTTATATACAGGCAGCTAATTCCCAAATTCGGCCTGCCCGAGCTACAAATTATGATCTATCAGTCTCAGTATATCAGAACAAAGTAGGCTTACTCACAGTATCTCCGTTCCATAAGAAAATTGATGAAAATATTATTCCAGTAAGTTTTCAGCTACATCCTGACATTCAAGAGGAGATACCTGAGGGCCTAAATATACCCCTGTCTTGGTATAGCCAGAGACCGACCGTAAGCACGCATATTAACAATCCCAATAGCGCAACCTATAGCGGTGTCGAATTTAGCTGGAGTAGCAATTTATGGTACCTGCCATCGGTGTTTAAGGGTTTGGTATTGGGATTTAATTACACTTACATCGAATCATCGACTGAATACCAAGGTTATAAAGTAGTAGAATCAGATTCGATCAAGAATATCATCATAAGACCAGGCCTTGAAATCATAGAATACTACAAAACGCTTGTAGATACTTCCCGAGTGGGAAGAATGCTCGATCAACCGACTCATGTAGGTAACATTACTCTAGGTTATGATTACAAAGGCTTCTCTGTAAGATTTACCTACTTATATCAAAGCGATATTTCGACTTTCATCCATTCTGTGAATCCATTGTTTGATACTTTTTCGTCCGATTATTCAAGAATGGATATGCAAATAAAACAAAGAATAACCCCCAATATCGAAATATATGGGAACTACAGGAATATGTCCAAAACTGCTGACCGGAGCTATCGGTCAAACTCAACATTTAATCCCTCATATATGGAGTTTTATGGATCTACCATGGATATCGGAATACGATATCGATTTTAAAACATTTTCTTGGTAATTACTATGAGGTTTCGAAAGGAGGTTAAGTGATAATTGAAATATACAATTTAAGAATCATGACAATTTGACAATGGGAAAGGGAGGTGTGGAATCATCTATTGTCTGGAAAGGTAAATTGGAAAAACAAGCAAAAAACAACGGAGTTAAAATGAAAAAAAATCACATTTTAGGATTTATTATCGCAATTATTGTGATTGCGCTCCCGCTTTCCACCTTCGCTCAAGAAGAGCTATTAGTTGAGTGGAGTGATGGACAAGCTGGAATACTGGTGAATTCTCTGAGGACTACCATACTGGGTGACACAACGGCCGCCGGAGAGCGTATTCCACATGTTTACAAACTCAGAAGAGGTGGTTTGTATCATATCACGGATCCATTAGAGAATGAGGACTTTCCACTTGTTATAGTTGGACAGACATTCGAGGAGTCTGGCGATGATACAGATTTCGGTCCAGCTGTCATCCAAAGAGTGGCAAGAGAAGGTGGTGAAGCCCCTGATGGAACCATGTTCAGGGCACAACATGATCTTACACTTAATAACGTCTATATAGTGGGTCAAACTGATGAAGGTGTGTTGACAGCCTATGGTCTTATGAAACTTCAGGGAAGTGATAGAACTTACACTTTTGACAATGTAATATTTGATCGTAACCGATGGTTTTACCCACATGTTACAGGTGTTAACAGTGACTTTATTGTCACCAACTGTGTATTCAGAAACATACATGCTGCTACACAAGTATGGGCAGGGCTGGCAGTGGAATTCACAGGACCAGCAGACACAGTGATATTTGAGAATAACACGTTTGTTAACATGGGTGGAGCTCTCTACAAACAACAGGCTGCTCCTGCCAATTATTTTCGTTTTAATCACAATACTGTTGTCAACCAGGCCAGGAATTTTACCTGGGCAATCAAAAACAAGTTCTATGCCGCGAACAATATATTCATGAATGTGTTCTGGAATGGTGAAACCAATGCTGATTTCACTAATCCCGATAGGATTGATCCATATTCAGGAGTTTTTGGAATCGGCGATCTAGCTGGACAATTTGGAACGAATTTTGGTCGGGAAATAGTTCTAGCAAACAATAGTAACTGGCGTGACCCTGCCTTTACGGATTGGTATGCCAGCCCTGTTGCACCTGATGGAACAACGTTATCAGAACCAATTGCCCCCCAACCTTTTGTTAACGACACAACCATGGGATGGTTTAACAATTGGGACAATATGGTCATGGCGGATAATTATCTGAATGAAAATCCCAGCTTGACCACTCCAGTTCCTGATACAGTTGTTGCTAAAATGAAGCAGCAGGTAGTTGATCTCTATAACAATATTACATCGAGTCGCTATGATTGGGATGATAATAGACCTGCTTCAAACATTATTCCTCCATGGCCGCTTCCAATCGACTTCACCTATTCGAACAGCACGCTTCTAACGGGTGGAACAGATGGGCTTCCTCTTGGTGATCTTAATTGGTACCCAGATGAGAAAGCGTTGTTTGAGGCAAATAAAGCTACGCATATCGCCGCAATTGAAGACATGGTCACAGCACCTGATCTGGTAATTGCTAGTACCATTCAGGGTGAAGATCTGACCTATGTAGGTGCAGCATCCGAATATGTCCTTGAAGGTGATACTTGGTATTCCATTGAAAACTCGGGTAGTATCACTTGGACTGTAGATCTCGCTGAAGCAGGTACCTATAGTCTCGTCGTCCACAATCAGGCTCCTCACGGCACAAAAGGGAATCATATCAAGGTTGATGGTATTGGTCTAAAAAATAGAGCTACCAATGGTGAATGGATTTTCGACTACACTTATCCGGAAGTTGGTTGGTTGGCTACGCCCATGAACGAAGACAGTTTAGCCGACAATTCAGAAACTCCCTTGCAGCTAACTGCTGGAACACATACAATCTCAATAGAAAGTTCATGGGGTTGGATGAACTTCAAGAATGTCGAAGTGGTAAATCCCGCGGGTACGGTCGTAGCCGACCTGACTGCGCCTGACGCGGTTGCAGACGGTGTTGTTCCCGGGGCTGATGCTGACTGGGTTCCTGAAGGCTTCAAAGCTGCTCAGTTGGATGCTGGTGGAGCCATATCTGGTAATTTTGATGCTGGCGATGGTGGTCAATATTTAGCCAGGATATACTTCGCCGCAGATGGACCGAGTGATGTTGCTCTGGAAGTAAATGATGGTCTTGCAAGTACGGTTGCCCTGGCGGACACAGGGGATACTTTCTCCGATTTCTTCGGATTCAGCGCGGGAAGCAATTCCTTCAAGTTCACCTCTAGTTCTGGCGGAGTAAAAATCGATAAAATTCAATTTTTACTCGATAATGCTACGGTGGGAGTTGACAATAAAATTATAGTACCTGATGGGTTTGTATTGAGAGAGAACTATCCAAATCCCTTCAATCCATCAACCACTATAGAGTTTACCTTGCCGGTATCTCACCAGGTAAATTTTGCAATCTACAATATTTTAGGTCAACGAGTTAAGGTATTGACAGATGCAAGATTTAGTGCTGGTACTCATCTAGTGAACTGGGATGGTACCAACAGTGCTGGACACAAGGTTACTAGTGGTCAGTATTTTTGTATGATGGAATACGGAAACTCGGTGAAGGTCATTAAGCTCACCTTGTTGAAGTAGCATACTCTCCTCGGGAAATGCAAGGAGGAAGCGATTCCTCCTTGCATTCCTTAAATTCTCAACCTGACAGAGGCTGAGTAGTATTAATAGATTGGATAGAAAGATGCTCAAGTTTACCAAAATACTAACCCTGATTATAGTTGGTGTCATAACCTCACCACTGCTATATGCTCAAGGTGCAGGCTATGTAGATGATTTTGAAGATGGGATTCTGACAGGATGGAGTGTATCTGCAGAAGCTCAGAGGACATACGAGCTTGCAGAGGAAAATGGTGTATTACAAATAAGTTACCACCGTACTTCTTCCAGTTGGGAATGGGATGTCTTCATGCTGAATTTGCCGCAAAATATTGACGTGTCTTCTAATCCCAGGATCACGATGGAAATCAAATCCGATATCTCAACAGTATTCACAATCAAGCCCCATTATACGAATGGGAATAATGGTTGGATTCAAGAGGATCTATCTACAGACAATGTATGGCATACATACACCTTTGACCTATCAGAAGCAAATTATACAAACGGGAACCTGAGCCATCTGGCTTTTTACTTTGATGGAGGGACGAATATCCCTAATGCTGGAACCATCCATTTTGATAATTTTCAAATCGCGGGTTATTCCATCGAGGTTAATGGTCTGACCGGAGAAGTCATTGATTCAACCCAGATAAATTTAAGCTGGGACTGTGATAATGTCCAGGCAGTCAATCATTATAATATTTTTCGCGGGAATTATAGTGGATTCCCAGCGAATGTTCAATCAAAAATCGGCGAAACTACTACAAGGTCCTTTCAGGACGACAGTCTCAGTAACCACACAACATATTATTACCTCGTGACCGCAGTAGATACCTCAAATAATGAGTATCCACCTTCCAATGAATTCAGCATTCGATTGTCAACACCCGGAGTTGTACCCAGTATTAGCGGCATCACATCTAATAGTGAGGTTATAGGTAAATATGAAAAATTTGAATTAACAATCGAACTTGAAGATGCCACTTATCAAAATCCGTTTAACTATGAGGAAATTGCACTTTTTGCGTATTTCACTTCCCCTGCAGGGGACACACTTTGGGTCAACGGCTATTACGACGAATACCAGCAGATTGGTGAGTGGAAAATACGTTTTTCACCTGACAGTATAGGTCAGTGGCAATATCGAATTTATGTGACTGATGTTGATGGGACGGCTAGCAGTGAAGAATTAAGTTTTAGTGTACAGGAGTCTGATCACCATGGCTGGCTCCAGGTATCCCCAAATAACCCTCACTATTTGGTTTATGATGATGGAGAACCTTTTTATGGTGTGGGTGTTTACTATCCCTGGGGTGTCACAGAATCGGGATTAGATGATTTAGTTGATATGGGGGCCAATTATTTTGCCTACTGGAATGGTAATTACGATTTTGAGGGTGGCAGGCATCAAATTGAATCTGCTCGAACCGGTATTGGATATTACGATCAAGATAAGTGTGGACGGATTGATCAGATTCTTCAATGGGCTGAAGAACGAAACCTGAAAATGCAATTCGCTATCTGGCCCCATGATGTTTTGGATGAAACAGTTTGGGGCTACAATGGATGGGAAGACAATGCTTTTAAGTATGTATGTGCTTCTGAGGATTTCTTCAGTGATTCTACATCCTGGGAATATCAGAAAAAACTGTATCGATACATTGTTGCCAGATGGGGATACTCCAGGAGCATGGCAGTATGGGAATTGGTGAATGAAATTCATGGAACGGATGGCTGGGTCCATGGCAATCAGGCTATGGCATTAGAATGGGTTGAAAATACCCATGATTATTTTAAGGAGCTAGATCCCCATAAGAGACCAACTACTATCGATAAGGGAAGATATTGGTCTGATGCTTATGAGGTAAGTGACATGCCCAGTGTTCATCTCTATGAAGAACAATGGGTGGCAGAATTCCCTAATGATCATTTTCGAAGTAGTTATTGGACGTATGCAAATGTTGCGAATCAATTTTACACAGATTATCAGAAGCCAGGCATCATGGCAGAAGCTGGGGGAGAACATCATTTTTATGCAGATATAGAGCGGGGAACAGATGAGTATACCCTCATATATCATAATGCCTTGTGGGCGTCATGGTCCAATGGTTTAGCTATATCTCCTCTCTGGTGGTGGTATGGTTGGATGCGTGCAGAGGATCTCCAGCAAATGCAAATCTTTTCAACCATAGCTCAAGAGATCAACTATGCCCAACTTGATTCTCTACAGCCAGCAGACGTAACTGTCAATAATGCTGACGGATTTTTTATGGAATCTGATACAACGGGATTTGGGTGGATTCGGGCAGTGAACAACGGGTACATCAATGGCAATAATATCTCCTTAAGTGGACTCTCTAACGGCACTTATCAGCTGAGCTGGATAGATACATGGACAGGAAATTCAGTTGATATGGATACAACTGTGTCATTTGGAGAGATTATGCCTGGAACCATAACACATGAATTAAATGAGGAAGATATAGCCCTTCTGGCAGACAGAATTGACAACGGAAATACTGCTGAAAAACTCAATCTATTTCTCGAAGAAAAAACAGTTACCTATCTCGGAGGTGATTATATAATACCCATAGAACTTGATTCCCTGGACTACACACTAGTTTGTTTTGTCACTGATAATCAAAAGCGGCTGGTAACATCCTTTGACCAGGAAATAACTTTTTCTCTTGAGGGGCCTGGTCAATTAGAAGATACATCAGCATATGCTCATGAAGGGGGAGTGGTATTGGATTATTGGAATCATGATTCATTTGGGGGTGAAATTAGAATAACTGCTGCAGCTGAGGGGCTGGATACGGTAGTTTTTGTGACCAATGTCGCTACAGGAGTTGATGAAAATCAATATCAAGCCTACAATCCTAATAAGTTTGCATTATATAGCAATTATCCAAATCCGTTTAATTCGAGCACTCATATTCGATACCATCTACCACGGGCCGGTGATGTTGATATATCAGTATATGATATAAATGGAAGGTTCATAACCACCCTTGTTGAGGATCACAAAGGTAGTGGGACCCACTCAGCAACATGGAATTCCGAACATATATCGTCGGGTGTCTACTTTATTAAACTTATGTCAAATAACCATAATGATGTCATTAAATGCACGCTCATAAAGTAGCTGCAAATATTATTTGAAGTCGCGCAGATTAGATGTTTTACACTGTAAATATTATGATTTAGGAGGGAGAAGAGAATCGAAAACAAATATTATCTTGGGATTGATATTGGTGGTTCAAAGTGTGCTGTCATAGCCGGTACAGAATCCTTGGAGATTCTGGAAAGGGCTCAATTTGCAACTGAAACCAGTCGAGGACCTGAGTTCTCAATTAACAATCTACTGGAGCATGCATCCACGATTGCCGGAAATATTTCTAATCATACACTTGCAGGAATTGGAATCAGTTGCGGTGGTCCTTTAGATAGTACTAAAGGTGTAATCCAATCACCCCCAAACCTTCCAGGCTGGGATAATGTACCTATCGCAAAACTTATTCGAGATGAGTATGATGTGCCAGTATCATTACAAAACGATGCGAATGCGTGCGCACTGGCAGAGTGGAAGTATGGAGCTGGCAAAGGTACAAAAAATATGATTTTTCTGACCTTTGGTACAGGTCTAGGTGCTGGCTTAATACTGGATGGCAAACTCTACTCCGGCACAAATGGCATGGCCGGTGAAATTGGCCATATCCGCATCGCTGAAACAGGCCC
>Ga0257118_1001642_pt1 | contig 12429 bp, 8 predicted proteins | sample SI112_150mmetaG_FD_190156 | JGI IMG/M metagenome (GOLD analysis project Ga0257118, IMG submission 190156) | Marine microbial communities from Saanich Inlet, British Columbia, Canada - SI112_150m | ecosystem: Environmental > Aquatic > Marine > Inlet | place: Canada: British Columbia | collected...
AGAAAACTCTTGACAAAAAACAGCGCTACCGCTATTATATTTTTTTGTAAAAAATCACCCTCAAACCGTATGGAAAATTGTCTTATTTTTACCTGTTTTCTGTCCAACGATTGGGGCTCACCTTATGCTGCTGGTCGATGCACCTGGCGATACCAATGGGTACGAGCGGCTACCCAACTGCCTGGCATCCCTAATGGCCTCGGAGACAATCTGGCTTCGGTAGGCTTCAACATCACGTTCAGCTCGAGACTGGGAACCTTGGCGATACCGGTAGCTCCCACAGCGGCTGTTGAAATCGTTGACGATTCGGTTGAACTCATCGATGCCCGCATTGTTGTCGATGACGTCTCGCATCGCTTCAATGCGAATGCCTTCCCGGATACACCAGCGGATTTCCGGCACGGACAGCACGTTGTTGGTGCCGACCGAAGGCTTTGTATATTGCAGTCCGGCGCTTTGGGTCGTGCTTGGCGTTTGAACTGTCGGAGACGGGGTGCTCTGCGGGTAGCTGTAGCTTTGCGAGGACGAAGGCGGACTGTATGAGGGTTTCTTGTTGCTTTGGTCTCCACTATTAATCAGCCAGATCACAAAGATGACGCCGATAATGCCAAGAATCCATTTGCCGCCCGAACCACCGCCGCTTTTGCCAGAGCTCACGGTTTCAATAGGCGGAGGAGAGCTTGTGGTCTTCCGTTCGGTTTCGGAGGTGGCTGCTTCTCGTTGAGGCTGGGGTGGTTGCTTAGGTGCTGAGGGCTTAGCCTCCGCTTTTGGCTCCGGCTTTATAGGCTCATCGATACCACTGACCTCGGATGCCAAGTCTGAAAGCCCGGAGAAGCCCTTTTTGTTCTTGTCGCTATCACCAGACATTGGCATCGCCCCCTTCCATTTCGCATATAAATTTCATTCCGAGCTCCCTCATATGAACGTCAGCCCCCAAGCGCCCAGACCACTAATACCAATGCACAAGAGAATCATCGGGGCGCATCCAGAGTTTTTCTTTTTGGCGGGCATTCCCGTTTCCGGATGTCCGTGCGCCTGCGCCAGGTCACCGATCATCTTTGGCTGGCCACTTACTCCCAACTGTCGAGCCAGTATCTCGAAAAACCTCCGCTTGACCGCCTGCGAGCTTGTGTCGCTTTCATAATCACCAAGGTTCAATCGTGTCTCGCCGGTGAAGAGACCAATCATCAGCGGTCCCATTTTGCTGCCACCCTCGGCTTGAAGGAGCTCGCCAGCTTCGCTACCGAGCATTTTGGCCAACATGCCCATATCGGCCTGCTCGAGGGCAATGGTCATGATCGGCCGGTGCGATGGTCCATGAGGATTCCTATCGATACGGTAGAAAACCGACATGGCGTAGTGATAGATCATCCCCCGGTACTCGGCCTTCTTCCCCTGCATTTCCATGGTGAGGTCAAGAACGGTCTTCGGCTTCTTCTGAAAAGTCAGGAAGAAATCCCCCCAGACCCAGGTCTCGCCAGCATCGACGCTCGACCATGGAGCCGGAAGAGTCGGCCACTTTGTCAGCTCCAGCAAGGCGAACACCGGCTTTTGTGGTGCTGAAGGCTGTGGACTGGTTTGACGAGGCTGAGACTGTGGGAGAGCCCCGGTATCCGATGTCAGATCACTGAGGCCTGAGAATCCGCGTTTGTTGTCTTTATCCATACTGTTGCTCCCGTTCATTGCATGCTAATAAACATCCAGGCAATCAGGCCCAGAGATATTGCAATGTGCCACTTATCAAATGTCCGTAGCGGAGCCTTTCCGAGAAAACGGTATCCGTTACCAGTTGGTATTACCCGATATCTGCTTATCGGAAAAATGGGTATTGCAAAAAATACGAAATAATGGGTAGAAAGGTACGATCCTGATGCAGGGTCATGGTCAGTTGAACCATACATCGTTGTGCCAATCCCGTTTATTGTATGGAGACTCGGAGCAGATGAGATGGGTATGAGGTCCCCATAAAGCCTATCGTTATCTCTAACAGTGCTGAGGTTCTTCTGGATTCTTGATTTTACCTCTTGGCTACTGGCGTACTTGAAGGCCTCTTCAAGGAATGCAATGCACGGCTTCCACTTTTCCGTTTTGTTGCCGTAAACAACTGCGCAATGCATCAGGGTCAGTGCAATCTCATCTTTTCCTTGCGAGAGAATTTCGGCACCGGGTTTTGATGCTGACAACTTCGCTATAAGCTGGGGCGCAGTATTCATAACTTTCTGCGCCTCCCTATCAGCAGAGGTTGGTTGCTTTTCAGAGCTCTCCAGCGCTGCTTTACAAAGATCAGAAATCGGGTCGAGTAACCGGCTTAGCTTTCTTCGCTCCGCTATCTCGCCAAGTGCATCTGCGTCCTCAGCGGTGCGTTCGGCAACCTCGCCAACCTCCGCGAATACTTCCTGCAGCATATTCGTGAGTTGCTGCGAGAAATCGAGCTTGCCGTGCTCATTGAACATATGAATCGCCAGGCCGCGAACCAGACCGGCAACGCGGTGACTGGCATCGTGATCGAGCCCTCGGCTCTTCGTGCTGACCTGAATCGGCTGAGCAACGGTATCCCAGTTCTTCACAACCTGGATTAGCTGGTTCACCATGGGGGCCAAGGTGGAATCGGACCGTTCTGCATCGACGGCTGCGCGCAGTTTCTCGACAAGGGCTCTTATGTTCCCTTCTTCCTTGTCTAGAAATCCCTGTGCCTCCACCTCATAAGAATCAATAAGATCGGCTATCAGGATAGGGCCGTGTTCCTCCCCATCGTCAGTCGCGGATTCAACAGCAACGGTGACTGCCTCCACGAGTTCTTTTGGGGAAAGGTTGTCGAGGACCGACTTGATGACCTGGCGATAGTGCCTCCGCCGTTCCTGGATTTCAGTTTCAACGGCTGAGAGGTCCGATACTTCCGGAAACCCCGAAACAACCCGTTCTTCGTTGATGATCACGCTCAGTTCTTCAGGGTCGATATCCTCAAATGCCCATGAGATTTCGAGAATCCATTCCGCCACGTCATCAGCATTGTGATCCTGCAAACGAGCGAGGCCGGATGCAAGCAAGTTGGCCCGAGCAATTGACGACAGGTTATCGACCGCAAGCAACTTCGTTGGCGAGGATTCGATGAGCGACAACACCTCTCCGGCTCGTTTCGGTCCAATACCGGGCAGCCAGGCAACTTCAGCGGAGAGCCTTTTCCGGGGATTGGTCAACTCCGAACGCGCCTCCATGCACTCATTTGAGTCGAACAGAAGGCTGCGTTCATCGGCCAATTCCATGATCCGCCGACGGTTATCGCGGGGGCTGGCATTTAGAATGTGAAAATGATTTTGTAAAAGGTCCATGCTCCCCTCCGGTTACTTGTCATCCCAGACGAATCCGATGCGTCTGCTTTTTTTCTCTTGGTCTTTAGGAAGGCTGTTCAACGCTGCCTCAATGCTGGTTTGATCGAGCTCTGTCTTCCCGGCCTTGGCAGCGAGCCGTGCGGCCTCGCGTATGACAAACGCCGAGTCGGAGAGAGCTTTGCCGGTAAGCGCATCGAGGATCTTGTTCACGTTAAGATCATCAGCTTTCGGCAGCTTGCTCAAGAGTGAGTCCACCAGCGAAGCCACTTCTTCCCTCGACGGCATGCCAACCTCGATGATGTGGTCAAACCGGCCGCGACGCAGAATGGCCGGATCGATCATCTCGATCAGGTTCGTCATGGCGACAATCAGCACCTTGTTCTTGATGGCTTCCGGAATCCGCCGAAGGAACTCGGCTACTTCCTCGACGTGATGCAAGCCGGACGAACTGCCAGAGCGCCTGTCTGACAGGAAAGATTCCATCTCATCAATGACGATAACGGACGGAGCGCCATCAATCGCCTTGTCAAAAACCTCGGAGATCTTCTTGCTGGTTTCGTGAATGTAGGGGCTGCCCACACTGTTGGAATCAATCGAGTAGCTGGGCCAATCGATAAACTCGACAAGACGTTCCACGGCAAAGGTCTTTCCACAGCCCGGCGGCCCATGCAGGACGATGGCGGAAGGAAAATCGATGCCCAAAGCCTGGTACTTCTCGGCATTGAAGATGATGTCGATGACGTGTTCGTTAAAAAACTCTTCGAGCTGTGGACGCCCAGGAAGCCTGAAGACTTTAGCCTCGTCCAGTTCTTCTGGGGATTGCGGATTTTCAGGTTTGACAGCCTCCTTGGGGATGGTGGTTTTTGCTTCGGTCTTGGCTTGAGAGGCGGGTTTGCGCTTAGCCAGTAGACCCGCATCAGCAGGTACGCTAAACCCGGCGGTCTTCACTATTTCGGCCAGATCGCCAGCAGGCATCCACCCTGTCAAGTTGGTCAAACGCCTGAAGGACTCTGTGGAGATGACGACCCCTCCGGTTATCCAAGTACCCAAAACCACTTCATCATCGACGTGGGGTGTCAGCGTCCAGGCCGGGAGCAGTCTGGAGTACTGCTCCACATAAACAGCATCATGAAATGAGGCATCCTGCGATAGCTTCCGAGACTCTCTGAGGGCGAAAGCGAAGGCCAGTGCATCAACCTTGCTTTCGGGCGACTTGCCATTTTCAACTGGAGTCAGGGAGTACTTCTTATGGCTGCTCAGACTGCGGAATGATTCAGTTCCAGACGAAACCTCTGTGAACAAGGATTCGTCGAGATAACCGCAATCATTCCACTTCCGCATCAGCTCCGGGTGCGTGACCAGAATATTGTTGGAGCCATTGGTATCAAAAATCTGCCAATCGTCACAGGAATAGAGGAGTGACCGAATTTTCGAACCATCCGGCAAATCGTACCCTTTAGGCAACCATAAGTCGTTCTCCATAAATCATCCCCTTATAATATTGGCTACATCGAACATCTCGTTGTCTGGGCTGCCGCCGATCTGAATCATCGAAAGCTGGGCGACAACGGCGCGAAGTTTTTCAATGTCATCTGAGCGCATGAGTTGCGTGCCGATCTGGGCGAGTTCCTCGAAACGGTGCTTATCTGCAAACAAATGGGGTGAGTTGATCATCGATTTGAACCGCTCGACCACGAACCAATCCTGCCGCCAGAGGATCTCGAAATTTTTGCCTTTCAGCTCATCTATGTGGTGCTCGAAGTCTTTGTCATTTCTGTCGATTGAGCGCTGTGCAGTTTTTGCCAGATTGTCAAAAGCTGACGCCTCGGATGGTCGGGCATGTTGGCGGATATACTCATCAAAGAAGGACACGACGCCGTCGAGGTCAATCTGCCGGATTTCCTTGAGATGCTCCTTTCGTACCTGGGCAAGGAGTTTGCGAGCCTCAAGAACCTTTTCCATGGCCTCTTGAGACTTCTCTGTTTCTGCTTCATCGGGATCGAGCGAGACTGCAGATTCAAGTTTCTGCCGTGCTTGGTCCAGTTTCGGGTTCTCCACGACCTCGTTGATCTCGTCGATGCGATTCAGGGTTCGTTCGCCTTCTTCGACAACCATGACGGCCGCTGCAGTGTAGTCGAGTTGTCCCTCCTGGCGGGAATAGAAGTTCTTACCGGAGTGGAAAGTGCCGCCGATACAGGGCACAGAGACCTTAATATTGATGTTGCCGGAGTCTAGGATCTCGTATTCACATTCCAGATCGGCACCGGCGGGAATCACGCCGTCACCGAAATCGGAGCCGGAAATCTTCAATACCCCGATGGGGCGGTTGTCGGTAATGGGGTCCTCGATTTCGCCCTCCCAAAGCTTCAGGTTGAGTGACCCCGAGGCACCAGATTTTAGCGACTCAGCCGCTTTGAAAATCTTTTTGCCCTTCTTAGGCAGCGAGTCACCCGAGCGAACCAAATAGTCGAGTACCGGTCGCCCGCCGAGTTTCTCCAATACCTCAATGCCGACCGAGTGAGAGGCTGGAATGGCATCTACTGAGGCAGCGGTTCGGGTAATGACGATCTTGTCCTGTTCCAGGGCAATGGGTCCGCCTACGGAATCGAAAACAAATACCTTGAAGGTGTTGTCGCCGGTTTTTGTCAGGGTGACGTCGATGGTTGCGCCATGCTTGAGAGGCAGTCGGCCGGAGGTCCAACCAGTATCGACGCAGTCGACCTGAAACTCTGAGCCTGACGCAGCTTGGCCAGCCAATTGAACAGCGATCTTGGCCTTAACGTCCGGTGTACGGGCAATGTAGTTGAAAGACAGCGCCAGCCCACCGCCAGAGGAAATCTGCCCACGGGTGTTTTTGCGTGATCGGTTCTGGGAGCTCCAGTCGATGGATTCGGCAAACAGGCTCGCCCCTTCGGCCACGGCCGTCATGGGATTCACATCGGTGTTCCCTGGAATCCCCAGCTCAAAGGCAACTTTGTCGCGCAGGGGTTTGTAATTGGTCGGTCCACCGACGAACACAATGCGCTCCAGGTCGTGCGGAGATAGACCCGCCTTATTGAGCGTTTCTCGAGCAGACTCGATTGATTCACCAACGCGTTCGGCAATGAGCTTGTCGTAGGTGTCACGCTGCAGAGGAATATCGAGATAGATTTCATTGCCGTTGAGATCCCTTACCCGAGCCTCGGTTTCCGAGAGGCTGATGACCGAATCCTCGCGGGCTGATAGTTCGATCTTGGCGCGTTCGGTGGCCCAGATGGCCAGACGAAGCAGCGACTTGAAGCTCGGATTCACAGAAAAGTCTTCTGGGAGGTCGAAGTTTTCCAGCAACCAAGGGCGGACAACGTTATCGACAAGGACGCGGTCGAAATCCCGGCCGCCACACATGGCGATACCACCGTGGGCGAGAAGGTTAACCCGCCCACCAATGCTTTCAGCAATGGCGATATCCAGTGTGCCGCCACCCAGGTCATAGATCAGGAACATGCCGTCGGTATTGCGGGCACGCATAACACTCATGACCGCGGCAACCGGCTCCTGCATAAGCGCGACCTTGCCGAGACCTGCCATGCTGGCGGCCTGCATGGTGGCGTCCTTCTGCATCTGGTTAAACGCCGCAGGAACGGTGATAACGGTTCCGGTATCGGGATCATTCCTGATTTCTTCCGGCATATAGCCGAACAGAACCTTCAATACCTCTGCGGAGCATTCTTCGGGAGTTTTGGTGAGGTTCACCGCAGAAAAATGCACGGGCGTGCTCGTTCCCACAAGCCGCTTGAACAACATCGCAGAGTTATCCGGACTATGCGGAGCGGAATCGTAGGCCCGCTTGCCCACGTATTTGTTGCCGCGCCGATCGATATAGATCGCCGATGGCGTCACATCATTTTGTTCAGGACTCTTCCAGATGCGGGTTTCGGAGCCGTCATAGGAACAGATCGCGCTGTTTGTTGTACCCAGGTCAATGCCAACGAAATTTTTCATAGTTCCACCTTCCTCAAAGTGACGGTTCCTGTCTTAACCAAACCTTCTTTCCCCATAATGATCGGCTCGAGCATCTGTTCGACCATCAAGGCATCCTTCGCATCGAATTCTTCGATATTCAGTGGAGTGGCGGCCATGCCGGGATCGAAGGGATGCCCCTCAACGTTGACGATCCTCAGTTCCGCCTGCTCCAAAGCCTCTTCGACTTTTTTGATGAACCACCGGAACTGGCTTTTGTATCGGTTCTGTTCTCCGGCATCGAGCTTCGTGAGCAGACGATCGAACACTCGGCCAAAGCGCCAGGATTCAACCGCCATGCTGATCACCGCATTCCTCATGGCCTCGGGGGCCGTTGTGGTTTGTTCAGAGTCCGCCATATTTTTCTCCGTATCTTATTTAGATTTTCTTGCCTTAGCGATCATATACATCCAGCTCTTTAATAGTGTTCCCGTATATACCCATATGCCTTCTCGAAAAGTTCCTGCTCTTTATGAAGCTTATATTTGAAGAGCGTCTGTCGGAGAACCTTTTGAATTTCCTTTTGTCCGGCGTGCGTGCTTTGCCAGCCATCGAACCGGGTTACCCGAACGATCTTGTCGATGTCCTCAACCACATTGGCAATGATCTGCGGGGTGGTGCCGTTCCTTAGTTCAAGGAATATTTCAGTCAGGGCCTGCTTGTCGTCCGGTATTACTTCTTCATGGGTCTCGTTTTCAAGGCGGACCATATCCCGGGCGGCATCAAGGAGTTCCTTCAACCAGTCCAGACTGCTTAACACACCAGCTTCATATTTATCCTTGAGGCGTTCAAGGCGCTGTCCCAGCTCTTCAAAACGCGGATCATTCTTGGAGCGGACCTTGGCCATAAGCGAAATGTTCAGCTTCTTGGCTTTTTTCTTTCGCTCTTCTTCGGTCAATTCAAAAACAGACTCCGCATCCATGACCAGTTCGTCAATGTCATCTCTGATTCGATCAATGTCAGTGTTCTCATGGATCAGTTTGATGGTTTCAGGCCCGAGCGATTCCCAGAGCAGTGAGCCTAATCCACCCACGGGTTTAATAGATTCATAGACCTGTGCCAGCCAACGGTAATCTTTACGGAAGGCATTCAGATAAGGATCGGGTGTAATGGCCTCCCAAAATCGTTTCAACACATTGAACTGAGCCGCAAAGGCATCTTTCTTTTCATTGCCTACAAGGCAGTCCTGTGCAGCAATCAGCCCTTCATAGCCTTCAACGGTCCGATCGACTCCGGGGAAATATTCCAAACATTTTCCAATTGCTTCAGGAAATAGCTTTTTGAAAGCCTCAACGCTCTCCACCACGCCTTCGATTTCCTTGGGATCGTAATCCAGTGCCTTTGCAACATTTTCAAACACTCCGAGGTAATCAATAATCAGGCCATGCTTCTTTGTGTCACTGTAGAGACGGTTGGTACGGCACATGGCCTGAAGCAGTGTATGATCCTTGAGCGGTTTATCCAAATACATGCAGTAGCAGATTGGCGCATCGAAACCGGTGAGCAGCTTAGCTGTAACAATAATGACCTTAAGCGGGTCAGTGGCATCACGGTAACGATCAAGAAGTTGTTCCTGAGCTTCAGGGCTGGCATCGATCCCTTGCCACCGCTTGAAGTCTCCCTTCTCAATTGGAAGTCCTAATTTCTGCCATTTAAGCCAATCCGGTGCTATTTTTTTAGGTTTTCCGTTTTCATCGGTTTCTTTTTCAATCGTGCCCTGGGAAATGTTCATCACCACTTCAACAGCATCTTTTCCGAGTTGCTCGCAAAGGAGATAATACATCCGAACCACAGCCTCGCGGTCATAAACGACGACCATCCCTTTGAACTGTTTTGGGGCGACGTGGCTTTGATAGTGATTCGTAATATCATCAGCGATGGCAGTTATGCGCTTGGGTGCTTTCAAAAGATGCGCCAGCTTTCCGGCCTTCTGAGAGATAAAAGCTTTCTCTTCCTCATTAAGGTTGTTTTGCTCCGCCAGTTCATCAAATCCCTGATCGATGGTTTCCCGGTCAATGCGCAATTCAACCAGACGAGGTTCGAATTTGACAGGCAGAGTCGCCTCATCACGAATAGACTGTTTGTAGGAATAGCGATTGAGATATCTGCCCGGGTCATTGGGAGCGCCGAACAGCTTAAAAGTGTTTCGTTCAAGACCTGAAATCGGCGTACCGGTTAACCCGAAGAAAAACGCATTCGGCAGAGCCCAGCGCATCTTTTCGCCCAGACTGCCTTCCTGCGTGCGGTGAGCCTCATCCACCAACACGATGATGTTATCCCGAGGATTTAAACCATCGGTGTTGTGTTCATCAATTTCCACTTCATCGAATTTGAAGACGGTTGTGATAAGAATCTGCCGGGAGTCCTGCTTCAATTCCTGAGCAAGGGCCTTACAGGATTTTACCGGCGTGACGTTTTTAGTCGAAGCGTTATTGAAAACCGAATTGATCTGACTATCCAGATCCACACGGTCAACGACTACCACCACCGTAGGATTTTTCAGGTCGGGATCTGCTTTGAGCATCTGCGCCGCAAACAGCATCAAGAGTGATTTACCACTGCCCTGAAAATGCCAGATCAGTCCCTGACGCGCATCCTGTGTCTTTACACGCTCAACAATGGCTTTGGCCGCTTCATATTGCGGATAACGAGGCAGGATTTTGATTTTGAAGCTTGGTTTACCTTCACCCTGCTTGACTGTCGAGAACACCACAAACGACTGCAGAATTTCCAATAAGGTCTTCGGGTGCAGCAGACGCTCCGCACTCTTCAGCACCGTGCGCATATCCTGCGGTATTTCTTCCCGTTCCTCGGTGCTGTGCCATGGAGCCCAGTTTTTGAAACGGGCACCAATTGCGCCGTAATAGAAGGTCTTTCCCTCCGAGGCGAAGCAGAGCAGGTTCGGCACGAAAAAGGCTTTCTGATTTTCCCAGTAATGCTTTTGACCACCCAGAAAATCCGCCGCGCCATCCTGCCAACTAATGGCATCGCGCACCGGTGTTTTTACCTCACCGACAACGAGCGGCAGCCCGTTGACATAGAGGACCAGATCAAAGTAACAGTCTCTCGTACCAGTGAACTGAACCTGTTGGCTGACCACGAAATGATTATTCTGAGGGGTATCAAAATCGATTAGATGGATCGTGATGTGTTCACCATCTTTTCCCAAAGGCATGGAAACACGACCTAACAGCCAATCCTGAAAAATCTCATTTGCCCGGATGAGTCCGCTGTAACCTGCTTCCAGCAGAACGCCACGCATGCGGTGAATCACTTCATCCGCCAGATCGGGATTGGCCGCCAATGGTTTATTCAGCCTGCACAGCGTTTCTTTAAGCCAGGTATCGACAAAAACATCCTGCGGCTGCTTGCCGTAGAGCACCAGATTTTCACCATGGACATATTTCCATTTAAGGTCTCTGTTGCTTGCAATGTATTCAGCCGTTTCTTCAGCTACCATGCCGGTCTGAACGGTAACGGGCTTGCCAACAAGCTGATCCCGCAGAGCATTCTCGATGGTGTTCATCTCATTGAAGCTCATTGAACACCTCCGTTATTATTGAAGATTGAATCCAGCGTGCTGGATTTAATCTTCGAGAGCTCGTTAATCTTATCGTTGATGTTGGAGTTTATTTCTGAAAATGTTTCTAACGAATCACAAACTTCAATTTGTTGATTATCGCTTAAAATAGGAATGCTGATTTTTAAGAATTCACTTTTAGATAAGTTGTATCTAGTAGAGCCTTGCGCCAATCTTCTTATTGCTTGGCGAAAATAGCTACTCCTAAAAAAATATTTAAGATACTTAGGAAAAAACTTAGAACTGTCACTCAGCCTAAATCCAAAACAAAAGCTATTTAAATAAACTTCTCCCAATTCTTCAGTCATTACCGAACTAATTCCTACTTCATCGGGTGTTTCCGATGAAATAGTAAATAGCACATCACCCTTTTTAACTTGGTTTTGCTTTTCTTTTGGCTTGATTGATACTAAGTCCACTCCATTTGGATCGATCTCAAAATTATTATAGATATTCAGATATGTTATATAGGGCTTTCCGGATTTTCCAAAATCGGAACCTTTTTTCCCGCTTAAGCCACCAAATGTTATTCCTAGTTCTGAAAGTTTTTTACGTGGCGAATCGTCAATTAATCTGTTGATTAATTCGTTCATAGTTCTTGTTTGAGCATACTGCCCTGCAATGCTAGTTTTTTCAGCAGAGTTAAGACATTCCTCCAGCTTCTCCAGCACTTCGAGTATCTCTTTCTGGCGCTCAATCGGCGGCAGAGGGAATTCAAATTCCGCCAGCGATTTCCACTTGGTGCGTGGTGAAAGAGACCCGGAAGAAGTTTTCTCGGCCCAGTCAAAAAAGGCATCGGATTGAATGATAAAAGGCAGCAGGCCGGGAATGATTTTCTTAGGCGTTGCATCCATCACAATGATGTCGCCAGAGCAGATACCCTCAAAGCCAGCAACAGCGGCTTTTTTCTGATAGCATCGACGTTTACCAAAGAGGATCTGCCCGGCTGAAAATCGTCGTGTAAAGCTGGGATTGTCTTCTGCAATGATCCCTTTGCGGGCTATGCGCAACGACTGCGGATCTAAGTGGTCAAGGCCGACATAAAACTCCAAGCCATCCTCGGCAGGGTTTTTCGTTGTCAACTTTACTTCTTTGGCAATATCTCCAAACTTAACGATCTGCCATCCGTCCTTTATTTGTTTCTCTGTAAGTTTTATTGCCATAGTTACACCTGTATTCCTGATTCTGCCTTCTGATAGCGCACTGGCTTCGACAGCTTAATAATCTTGTTTTCGTCAACAGCCTTTTTCAGCCACGCATTGAGCTGTGTTTTGTTCACATCCAAAGTTTCGGCAAGTTCCTCGGCTGTGGCCGGGCTATCCAGTTTATTCAAAATGACTGGCAGAACGGCCTGATATATTGATGCGGGGCACTCCGGTATCTTGACTTCGGGTTCAACTACAGACTCTGGTTCAGCGATTGCTGGTTTTTCTTCCACAACCTCGGTGGCTGGTGGCGGCTCTTCAGCGGGAGCAGTTTCTTGGGCTGCCTGAAAATCAAAGAGGCTTGGATTCTTTGGAT
>Ga0257118_1001670_pt1 | contig 12280 bp, 29 predicted proteins | sample SI112_150mmetaG_FD_190156 | JGI IMG/M metagenome (GOLD analysis project Ga0257118, IMG submission 190156) | Marine microbial communities from Saanich Inlet, British Columbia, Canada - SI112_150m | ecosystem: Environmental > Aquatic > Marine > Inlet | place: Canada: British Columbia | collected...
GCGGTTACGCAAATTGAGGTGGGCATAAAGTGCTCCCTAGGGTTGTTGGTCGATAATGCTGTCGGACTTGATAAAATTCGTGTAAGCGGTATTAACTGCCTCTAACCGGTCTAGGCCTTCACGGAGTGAGGCCTCAGAGGCCGCCAATAGTTCACCTGCCCGAACGACGTCCCGGCGTAACTGTACGATTTTATTGGCGGCGTCCAAGCTGGTTCTAACCACCTCACGCGCCATGCCACTTGTTACGCTTATCTCACGTAGTCGTACTACGATGTCATTCTTCGGGTCGGTCATCTTCGTCCTCCATGAACTCGAGTTTCGGAGCGGTAGTAATAGCCTGCCCACAGCACAAGCAATGCCACGCCCCATCCACCTTGAAGGGATGAGGGGCATTACCGCAGTGCTCGCAGGGGTTGGTAGCCCACTCAGGGGGGAATACTAATTCAGGAATAATCTCTATTGTCTTATCACAAGCTATGCATCGCCAATCGTAGTGTATCCGCCATTTGATGAGCTTACGCCCACAGTCAGGACAGTCCATCGCGTTCTACAGCCTCCAGCAGTAGTTCGTAGCCTGGGATGTTTACCTGTCCGTGTGGGCACAGGTAGTCCACACCTTCCAGTAATATCCGCTCGCGCTCCGATAATTTAAAATGCAACCACACCATATTGTGGGGGTGCTCACCGTTAGTCCACAAGTCAGTAAAGCCCCTGGGCCTAGAATTAACTATCCTGTTACTTAAGTATGCAGGTAGGGTGCTCAACTGCTTCTTACTTCTCATAGAGCGCAGCTCCTAAGTGGTGGGGGGTTCACTTCCCTTATTCCACATTAGGCGCACTCGTTTGCTAGGACGCAGTCGAGAGTTAGGCTGCACGCAGCGGAAACATCAATATCGCTTACGGTATATTCCACTCCCACCACGCCCTGAGTTCTGACCTGCATGCTAACCAACAAACCACGGATCAGCATGATCTCAGTACTCGTTAGGTAACCAACTATTATCCCCTGCGAGGTAGTGTACTTGCGCCTAATCTCGTGGGTCCACAGGGGACCGGGCTTACACATCTCAATCTTATTAAGTAGGTACAGCGGAAGTGCATCCACATTATGAACCTTCATATCGCGCCTATTCAGGTTCGCTGAGCATGAACTCGCCAACCGTCATGCTCTCGCCAGCGACCACCTTAACGGGAATGATCTCCACACCTACGAAGTCCCCCGCATACCGTTTGTGGTAAGTCACCGCGCGCTCCATACCCCTACGACTGTAGAGCACCGAGGTCCTTGCACCTTGCGAATGGCGCATAAGATATCCGTCCCGGTATCGAAACACGAACAACTCTTGCGGCTCCACATCATCGATACCTAAGAGCTCCTCTTGTCCGTCTGCTAACTCCATCCCATTTTCTCCTCTGCTCTAAGCATTACTGTGCTGATTCGGATATTGTATTTAGCCAAGCTTGGCAGAAGGTTCTTCACCGTAGGCATCCAATTACCTGTCGTATAGGTGGCCCCGAACTTACGCCCGAAGACATCACCTTCCGTATAGCCAGCTTCCTGTAGTACCTCACTAAGTGCATCCAGAAAGTGATCAGGCCACTCATCGCCTAGAGGTAGCTCAGCCACCTCAGGCTCAGGGGCACGCCCCCTACGCTTTCTCTTTGCGTCATAAGCAGCCACCCTCCGCTTGGTGTGCTCTTCAGCCTTAATCACACATTCCATGCAGCGAGTATTAACGTGCCCTTTACGGCTACGTAGCCGAGGGATAGGCCGCTCCTCACCACACTTACTGCACGGAACTACGTGCAAGGTTATACTCATACTCCAGCTCCTCCAGTAGGATTAGTGATAAGACCCGTTGGTGCGTGTCATGTGGGGTCGGGGTTAGCGGCTCACCCGCTCTACATACCCCATCGTATAGTTGAAGGTCACGCCGTGGTGCACGTCGTCTATACCAGATGAGATTGGTACGGGCCGCTACTAGAGCCCCATGCGTGTTCGGGATTCTAGCCAAAATCATTAGACGGGAGACGTTTAACCGTATGCCACCGAGGATGAACTTCCTTAAGGTGTACTCTCTCATCGTGCATTCACGATATCAGTCAGGAACTGTAGGTGCTTTAATCGTTCATTTGCAGGGGGGAGCAAGAGTTCAAACTCCCCTGTTGCCGTATCAAAACCGGTCACAAAGGTTCTATCACGTGTAAATAACAGACTCATTGCGGTGACTCGAATACTCCGCAATTTCCAATCAAGCGGGGATACGCAGGACACAGATGCTGCGTCCAAGTATCGGTTTAAGAACTTGAAAGACATTGGATCTCCTGTATTAGTCTCATGGTGGCGTACAGGCCAGTCTTTTCGAAGATTGACCGTGTTGGGTCACGCGACCCTATCCTAAATCCATGCACTAACCCCTTGTCCATGGCACTCATACGGTAGAAAGCTAGTGTTGCTCGCTCTGAAGCAATTATGCTGAATGGGTTATCACTTACTCTAACTAGGGCATCGGCGTATTGGTGAAGCCGGGTTACTGACATGAAATCTCCTCCAAGAAGGTGAAATAGGTGATAAGTGCTAAATATAAAGGAGTATCTACGCCTAGCGCTATGTGCCTAATACCACCAACTAGCTCACGTTCTCGGTTGGAGAGTGCCAACCAAGTGAAGACCTTACGATCCTCACTTTCCGCAACCGTTTCGAAGTATAATGGGTGTAGTTTTGCATCTAAATACTCAGCCAGAGTAGACGTCACTCGCATGCGAGGTCACTTAGGAATAGGACCAGTACCTTAAAGGACGGCCCACTAGCCGCCCCACGAGTCAACCCACTGAACAGCATCTTGTCGTTAAAACTCAGCCTACCCCAGAGGAGCGCCTTCCTACGCCACTGTCTAGGGGAAGGGAAGTTACTCGTATAGAGGCCCTCAGGTTGAAGGTACTGATTACATATGAACGTGCCGTAGGTGCGAATGTCGGCTACTGACATATCAGGCCCCCTAATAGTCTTAGTGCAGTTACGTATTCCGTAGCGTCCTCTTTACAAGACATGACTCGGCCAGTACAGAGGAACAGCCCATGGATCAGTTGTTGCTCGTCATCGGTCATCAAGTCCCAAAGCCGGACAGTGCGCTTCCTCTCCGGTACAGACAGGACCCAGGAATCCTCCCTAGGGGTATACATAATTTCATACCGTGCGCTTATGTGGTGTACGTAGGCACACATATTGGCTAGCGACATACCGACCCCCTTAGCAACCACATTGCGTTCATGAACCGTATTGCCCACTCGTCGTGGTGCGCAAAGCAGCATGACTCCCGATGTATTCCGTTAATGAATGTCTGCTCCCGCAGGGAGAGGTCGTGCCACAGGTACATTTCGGCCCTCTCCTCAAGAGGCTGATCAGTATCTTCCATAACGCTATCGATGTACGTGTTGAGCAGGGTTACGGGCACTCTACCTCCAGTAGGAGCCTCAGGCTCAAGTTGTGCGCCCTAATTCCCTCTCGGAAACTTAGGTTTCTGCTGGGTTCGTACAGCCCGCGTATTAGTGATAGTTCACGTTTTGACATGCGGAGCCCCAAAATACTGATGTATTTCTGTATCTCAAGTAGACGTTCAGTATCTAGGCCCCCAGTGCGGTCATCCTGAGCAACGTCAAAGAACTCAATATTTAGTCTTGTATGTCCGAGCATGTCCTTCATTGCCACAAAGCCACCTCCGCCAGTACTTCTATTGCTTGATGATCACGCCACTCGGGGTTATCCCAAGTCTCTCTCCACACCCGGGGCTCAATGTTATAGACGCCTTGGATAACCCACATGTCGCGTTTGGAGAGTAGACGCCATTGGGCAGCTAGTTTACCTCGCCTAAGACGCCAATTATCCGAGTAATCCAGAGAGGGCATCTCATTGAGCATCTCTGCATAGAGCATCAGATCTATTGCGGCCATGAAAGCATCTCAACTAACATCCGGTAACTGTTGTACCGGTTAATGATCCGAGCGGGCCCAAACGGAGCTACGGCGTTAATGCCCCTTAGGAAACTCCTCTCCTTGTTAGACATCCCATACCAGGGCTTATTACCGGGCAGTAAGCGGCTGTGGTACGCTCCGTGCTCCACATAATCAACAAAGTACTTAGGCATATTGGCACCTCCTTTGGCTCCAACTGTCTTATGCCATTTGGCAGGGTTCTTTTGCATAGGTAAGAACAGAGGCCAGGGGTAACCCGGCTTGTCCTCGAGCCCTAGAGCTCTACCTGTTTAGCGGCCATCATGACCGCCTCCAGGCTGAGAGGTGTACTCTCGTGTGCGTCTACCACCGCGCTGATATCGAGCACGTCATCGTACTTCTCAGCGATCTCCCCACCCCAAGTACCCGTCTCGTTCAAGAGCCAGATGACCTGGTCGTACGCAAGCCGCACCTTGGTCAGACGGCCACGAGAGGCGCGAACCAGACGGAGGCGATCCAGCAGCTTCACCCGCTTGGGGTAAACCTTGCGGTATTCCTCATCGGTGACTCCGAACGCAGAGACACCGACCTTCGGAAAGGACTTAGGTGCGTACCCCTGGGGGAGGTAGGTCTGCACCGCGTGCCGGTACCACTCAGGGGACACATGCTCGCGAATCGACTGGTAGATGTTGGAGTACTTGCTCGGCGCGTCAGCCCCCAAGAACTTCAGGAACAGCCGAAGCCGATGACCGTAGTACGCCGACACGAGCAGACGGGCGAGGAGCCCACCATACTCAGAGGCCACCAAGGGCCTCGCAGTGTAGTCCGGCTCAGTACCGATCAGCGTCAGAAACTCCCACTTGTCGACATGGAGGTGGACATTACCACCCGTCAACTTCAGTGGGTCGATCTTGCCGACGCTGTCATCGAACATATCAGTATCACCCGTTAATAGTCGGGCCAACATCTCCTGCGAGGTTGCGTCGAACTCTGCCACAAGTCGCCAGAGCTCCTTCTTGAGCTTCTGCTCATTCACCAGCTTACCGAACAGTGGCACCAGTGAGTGCAGTACCTCACCTGGGTAGTAGAACTCGCACAGGTGGTCCACCACCGCACCTACTTTCATTCCGGCCATTTGCTAGTCTCCTTCGGTTCGGGCTTCCACATCTGGGCACCCAGTTTAGTGTCAAAAATTCTATCTCTTGGATAAACCGTCTCACCAGTCGCACCCGCACGGTAGATCACAAGCATGTCTACGCCGGAGTGCCTATACTTGCGGATGCAGAGCGCGTGATGGATTACCCGGGAGAACCCGGATGTATCCATACAGCCCACGGTATAGCACAGCCCAGTAAACTCCTTTGGGACGCACTTATTGTATATCTTCCGGGATGGGAACAGCTTCTCCACGTTCTCAGCGGTCAGATCCCAGTCTAGGCAGTCGCCACAGAAACCATCCTTGCCCTCGGTATTGTCGTACCCGCAGTTGCCGCAGGCCTTCCACATCCGGAAAAGATCGGCCCCGTGATAGTGAACATCGCCTACGTGTACGAAGACCTTCGTGTCATCACCGGCGGCAGCCAGGTGTGGGTAGTGCCCCCAAAACTGATTGCCGTGCGGTCCCACACCCTCAACCACAAACGGTGATGGAGGCAGCTCTCGACTGCCATCACCATACGCCCACGCGTTACCCCTGAAATCTGCATCGACTGGCCCGCTCTTCTTTTTACGGGGCCTAAGCTCAATCTCACTCATGCCTTCTTCTCCCGGATAGCCTTTCCGACCCGAGGCCCCAAGTTCTCAGGGAGTAGGTCGTCAGGATAAAACTCTGCGAAGAACTCACCTCGGAGGTTCTTCCAAATACCAATCTGCCCCCCATTGTGTGTATAAGTCACCATCTTGCTCTTACCCCAACGCTTATCACCGTGGTCCGCAAGGTATGTATGAATCAAAGTTGTAGCCGTCCGAGCGGTTAACACGTCAGGCATTGCACTCAGTGTGATCTTTGGAAGCAAAGCAATCTCCCTTAGTAAAGTAAGAGAGCTCTATTGCTTCTCTTTCAAAACACTTATGCCATACTTAGTGGGCATTATTGCTGGAGTCCTCCAAATGACAGAAATGGTCGCACACACAATGAGCGCAGTTAGACAAGAGCTCACGGTCATTGGATTTGCCCCTGTGGGCAGGCCTATGTCTAAAGAGGCAGGTATTCGTACCAAGCTGCTCGCTCTCGCTAATAAACATGTACCCAAGGCTACTAGTAATGCTAGGGCTGCAGTCTCTGTAGCTAAGTCCGTAAAGGATCAGCCTAAGCAGTTCGCAGAGATCCTAAAAAGAGATGGGGCCAAGTCCACGGCTAAGCGTCTCAAGCGGATGCATGAGTTACGCGTAAGCGTACGCAACCGACCGCTGGGGGCGTAAGTGGTTGATCTGCAGTCTATATACATCCGTGATGTAGTTAAGCTATTCGATATCGACTTCGTCACTATGATCAAGGTTGTGGACGAAGATCTATCCGCACTCACTGGCGTGACAGTTAACGGTATCGCCGTGGGTCACATCTCTACCATCGGTGGCGTACTGTACGTGGCGTTACCGGCAGGCCTGTTCATCGATCAGGTGTCCTCAGTTAGGCTAGTCCGCTCGGTTGCTACGAGCGATGGAAGCTACGAGGTAACTGACTTAGTCTCTCCTTCACAAATCTCCGCAGACAGCGGCCTACTGAAGGTAACAGGGGAGGACTTCTCCAAGGTCGCCTCCGTGCGAGTTAATCGTCAAGAAGTAGACCATGTTGTAATCGATGGCTCTACGCTCTACAGCACCCTACCTACGGAAGCCAAGTTCTTAGAGTCGATTGACGTAATCTCTTCAAGCAACTCAATTAACCGAACTTCGTTCTTTGAGTACCTAATTGGTAGTAACCCAAATACAGTAAGTGGGCCGTCGAAGATGGTCTTCCAGTTCCTTAAGGTTATGATGACCACCCCTGGGACTGACATATTCAAACCAGATATGGGTGGCAACCTACAGAACTGGGTTGGGCAGCGACTGTCGTTAGCCAACCCGCAGGCTCTTGTAGCCAAGACGATCCTTAATGTTAGTAACGTAGCTAAACAGATGTCCGCACAACAACTAATCGCGAAGGTGCCCCCGGAAGAGCGCATTGCCGATGTCCAGATCTTGGATGTTGGTTTTGATGAAGCGTCCCCTGATGTTATGGAGCTGGACATCCGTATCCGGTCCTATTCACAACAGACGGCAATCTTCAGCCTTATGCTAGGAACACTTGATGGTAGTGCTAACAATTTGGTAATTAAGGAGTAACCGATGGACAGTGCTACACTTAATATCCTTCTTGTAGAAGACCAGCCAGAAGAAGCATTTGGTATTCGAGAAAAGCTATCGAAGATGAGTATCTCGGTTAATCTGATCGAGGTAAGAAATCTGGCTGAGGCCGCTAAGCACCTTTGTTCGGCAACGTGCCCGAAAAGCGTTAATTGCGCAGGTAACTTTATCGACCTAGTGATCCTCGACCTACATCTACCTAACGGTAAGGGCCTAGCCTGTATTACCGCATTGCGTAAGATCTGTAGGGGCGTGTCTCTTGTTGTGCTCACTGAGCAGACAGATGAGGAAATACCGGAGTATTTCACTGCTGGAGCGGACGACTTTCTAGAGATGGGCTCGTCGCAGAGACAGTTAGAAGCAGTGATCTATAGGTCAGGTAGGTCGGCTCTACTGAAGCGGCAGAAGAAAAAGAAGTGGGGTACGATTAGTAAGCAACTATCTGTCCTTGAACGCATCACTGATACCCTGGTCGCTCATAGAGCGGACCCGATATCTAACTCCTGAGGTACCCATGGGCGACGTTGTAGAAGAGGCAGAGCTTCGGGAGCTTATCGAGCTAGGTAAACCTGTTGCGGGTGATGACGAGCAAATGGTCGTTTTCCGCATGCTAATCCGTAACTCAGTTAAGATAACCCAGAGCCAGCGAGACCTACTCGCTAGAACTAAGGTCGTAGAAGATCAGACGGTGGACTGCGCCAAAACCCATGAGGCAGTAGCTGCTCTGCAGCACTCCTTAGCACCAATAGACACCCCCAATAAGCACATTGATGTTAGGGTTACTAGGTTAGAGAGCACTAACGCTGGAATCATGGGAATCCTTAAATCCAACTCCGGTGCTATCCTACTGGCCCTTCTATGGGGTGGATACAACCTAATTCAGATGGCTGTTAAGTAAGAAAAGAAAAGGGCCTGTGGCCCCCCTCCTTCCTTAATCATTTACCACCTAAACTTCCTTAACCTTCGGCGTCATCACCTGTGCCCAGCGGGATTTAGGCTTCCTAGGTGCAGGAGGGGTCTCGTGGCCCGTAGCCACGTACTGGCCACACATACGCGCAAGGTCGGGAGCGCTCCGATGACTCGGCCCGAACTCCCATACGCCGACTCTATCCTTCTGCATGGTGATGATGTTGTTCGTCATTCGCTCTTTGGAGGCGAACACCCGAAAGAACATATCCCTATTCGGGGCATTGTACGACGGGCGTATCATCGTCGCCAACACAACCATTCCAGTCTTTGACTCCCGGAGGACGTAGTTCCACCCGTAGCGTAGTCTTCCGCCAGTCAGCATATTGGATGCGTCAGTCCACTTGTTGATTGTCATTCATTCATTCCTTCTTGGTTGGGGAGGTTAATGTCTGTGGGAGCTGCCATGTACCCTGTTATGAACAGGATTCGAGCTCCGACCCTGACTATGGACCAAACATCGACCTTAGGCTCAGGTAGTAACCAGCCCTCAGTGTCCCACTCTATCGAGGGTAGGGAGTCGTAGGCTTCCTTACGGTCAGCTTCCCACTGAGACTTCTCATCCACCTTTACTACGATTTCCTTCTTAGGGACGACCGCGAGCGCTTTAGGCACCTGTGCCTCTGGCCGACTCTGGGTAGTCACCGCCTTGGATATCTTAGTTAGTAGCTTCTCGTGGGCTTTCCTCTTCGCACGCTCTCTATCGAGCCGCTTCTGGTGAATAGCCTGCCGTATATTCTTTTTACGCTCTATGCCCGAAATTAGATGAACGATGTGGATCGCCACAGGAGCAGGTATTCCTCGAGTCATCAACCAACGCGCGACGTTGGTCTTCTTCGAGTACTGCATCCATCTCCGATTATCCAACTCAATGTATCCCTTAGCCCCCACGGTGTCCCCCAGAGCCCTGGACTCTGCGGTGGTCCTGTACCAGTGGATATGGTAGCGGACCATGGGGACCTCAATCGCCACATGCCAAGTAATCTTACCTACTTGTACCTGTGAATATTTGAGGCCCCCCACCTAGTAGTGGTCCAGGTAGGGCGAGTCGCCCCAATTATCATCATCAGCGTCATAGCCGATACCCCAGTTATCTAGACAGGGGCTGGCCTTCGCTGCTGCCGCTAACCCAGCCCGAGTATTCTTTTCACGGGACTTACAACCAGGGCAGGAGCCACAAGAGGTGGCACATGCACTCGTGATAACTGCGCGGGCGATTTCCACTTTCAAATCCTCACGATCAATGCTGACCATGTCGTCATAGTCCTTTTGTGCCATAGCTAGGTCACTAACCAACCCAGCCGCCATGGCCTTCAAATTTTCGATTTCCTCATCCTTCTTCGCAAGCTTTTTATCTACGTTCTTAGCTATCTTCACCACCTCATCAAGAGAGTGATAACCAGCTTTACGCATTCGACGATAGGAGGCGGATGCCTCACGGAAGGACCTCGGTGCGCTAGCTTTCGCTAGCCGACGCTTCTTACGTTTTCCCATCTTTTCCAACGACGCAGGAAAGGGTAACGAGCGTGATGCCTCCGATGGCCGAGACCACCCCGAACAGACCTGCGGCAACACCTGCCGAGTTGTCTGGGTTGAAGAGTGCAAGTAGGATCAAGAGACCGGCAAGCAATAGGAGGTTGCCTCCGAGTAGGAGGCCTTGGGGATTACGTGTTAGGGGGTTCTTCATTTGTCTCCTTCATAGAACAAAGATTTGATGGATGATGAATTGGTTGAGGCAACCTCAACGGTGATCGGTGGTTCGGCTCTTAAGGCCAGCTCGGCCTCCAGCTCGGCCTCCAGGTAGGTAACCCGACGAATTAGCTCAGCTCTACTGGCATTCGCTTTGCGATGAATCTCTAGGATTGCCTGCTCTATCGCCACTGTGCGCGCCCGCGCTAAATTACGAACGGCGCTAGCAAGCGTCACCAGCAGGCAGTATTGGAACACAGCAGCGTTTGCCGTACCGAGCGCACGGGAGGTAATCCTACCAGCAGTATCTGTACCTCGAATGGCCTCGATAGATACAGCGCCACCAGCCGAAGCAGGCGTATGTAATTTTGGGCAGCGGCTTCTATCTCCGTCATCGAGTCGCATGGCCACATCCATACTAATATCTTGGGTGGTCAATCGGTAATCGTTAGAAAGAGTTTTAGATAGAACGAGTTTTGCCCGACCTAGGCCGTACATCCTATCTATAACAAGGTGGATATGGATATTGGGGTGGCGGAGCTTTACCTCAGCGGTCAGCTCATGGCTCCACAGAGCCCCACGTATTAGCTCAATCTCCTTTTTGGAGAAACCTTTAGTCACCGCTTCCTCCTTGCCCGCTCCGGGAAGTCCCAAAGGGTGTGCTGATTGCTGCACTTGCAGACATCATCATTGCAGAGTTCAATCGTGTAGGGGTGACACCACTGCACGCACACCTCTTTCTTCCCACTATCTTTGCTGCAGCTTCGAAAAACACCCATGGCCAAAATTACCACTACGATGACTACTATGATTAGGCAGCCGTCGTTCTCATCCACGACTAAGCACAAAGTACGCGCTGGCGTACGCGGTTAGCTGTGCAGCGGAGATTTTGAACGCCTCCGCAATCACGTCCTCGCTATCCACCTGTAGTGCAAAGGTCAGGGTGCTCAGGTCGTACAGGCCGCAGGCCCGCAGCATCCCGCGCTCTGCTGGCTTGGCGTCGTTGGGGTTTTGCGAACAGAACTCCTGCTCGAAATTCTCCAAGTCGTCCACCGACCAGTAGTCTCCCTCCGGCCAGTAGTACAGGTAGGTCATAACGCTATGACCGCAGGGCTCGATAAACTTAGTCGTGACGGCGTACCACCCCGTCTTCAACCGCACCACCTTCTCAACCCACGTCTCAGTGGATATGAAGGCTATGACATCACGCTCAACCTCTTCAGGCGTACGCTTCCTTCGAGCTTTCAGCTTCATTGGTTTTTCTCCTAATAGGGAAGAAGCGGGCACGAAAGTGCGCCCGCTCACGCACGGGGACACCCCGCACGCTAAGTTCAGATTGCTTTGCACGTCCCGCCTGTCGGGATGCGGATCACAAATGTTTCGGCCTTACCGTACCGCTCTCGCATCACGAACCAATGTGAGGGTAGTTCGCTAGCCTTGTGCTCTGCGAGGATGCCGAAGTACTCCCTACTAACACCTTTCGCGTCAGTGCACTCCAGCACGTTGCGTTGGATGACCTCGGGGTTATCGTAGTCGGCTGGCTCGTGGGTGTGTGCCTGCCCTGCCACCCCTCCGATGGAGTAACCCACGAGGATCAGTCCCAGGAACAGGATAGTGTTAATGAAACGACGCTGCACTTTATCAGACAATTCCATAAGGATCTCCGTATCGATTAACAGGAGTAATTAGCACTCTCTGCTCATTACTCTTATTCCAAATCTTATGTAGCTATTTGCCCACTTTTAGTGCTTTTTAGATAAAAAGAGCACAGGAGGCAGAAGCTCCTAGGCAGGCAATTGTGCGGCAAACGTAACCACTTGATAATTTAGAACGGTATCTTTATTGCTAATTCGTACTTAGACTCCTTGACTATTGGTATCCTAGTGAGAAGGTTGACGTGCGCAGATCCCAGGACAACATAGATGGCAAACGAAGCTCTAAAACAATTTCTTATCGAGCGCCTTCTTGATTTAGACGAGACCCTCTCGGATGACGAAGGCTCTGTCATGTTCACTCGGGTTATTGACCCGGTCCTAAAAAGGCTGGGCACGGACCCGATGTCCACAGATATCGAGACGTTTATCCTCGAGCGCCTCCAGGATGAGTTCCCGAACCTAGACGTCAACAGCCCTGGCTCCACACTTAGGGATGTACTGGTGTCTCCGCTGGTGCTGCTGCTAGAGCCGCTACGCGTAGAGATCAACCATCTGCGTCAGCAGCTATCCCTATCGGACTCCGACGCACTCACTAACGCTGAGATGGATGCGTTGCTCGGCAACTGGTTCACTACTCGAGATATCGGTGCGTACTCCTACACTATTGTGCGCGT
>Ga0257118_1001674_pt1 | contig 12252 bp, 10 predicted proteins | sample SI112_150mmetaG_FD_190156 | JGI IMG/M metagenome (GOLD analysis project Ga0257118, IMG submission 190156) | Marine microbial communities from Saanich Inlet, British Columbia, Canada - SI112_150m | ecosystem: Environmental > Aquatic > Marine > Inlet | place: Canada: British Columbia | collected...
ATTGTTGTTCCAACCATTGTTGTTGTTATTGAATTCATCATCAAACTCATCTACCATGTTTGACATTTCTTCCATGTACCAACGTGGATCCCAGTAATCGTATGGGTTGTAACCAAACATACCGTTATCTTCTTGGTAACCGTTGTTATTGTAGTTATTACCGTTGTTCCAAGGCATGTCATTACTGTTAAAAAATGCGTTTGCACTTAGAGAAGCTGCTACTAATGCGATTGCTAAAAGTTTTTTCATTGTCTTATCTCCATATCTAAAATTATTTAAGAAACTATATTATAACATGATAATATAATATTGCAAGCTTTATTTAACAATTAAAACCCACGGCCATACGGACTCTTGGGCTCAGAAAAATTATAATTAGCTGGATACGGGTTTGGCAAATTCAGCGCCGGCTCCGCCACATTACCTGGGTTGGAGAAGGACATGGCTGCAGGCGTCCTGTAAACAGGCCTGGGTATTTGCTGAGATTCAGCTTGAAACGCTTGATTGGGTGTGGGCATTTGCGACATATTAAATTGTGAGCCACCAACGTTGTAAGGGCGATTATTGTAAGGGTAAGGGTAATTACTATTACGCCCATCACTAAATGGATTGTTATCTGTTACTTTTTCCATCCAAAACATTGGCGTCCAAACTGGCCAATCATTATCTTTATAATCAGACCCATAACTATTAAAGTCTAAAAATGCTTGCGCATTAAAGCTAACGGCAATCAAACCTACTAATACTGTCTTTTTCATTACACCTCCCCTATTCGTGTCATTAAGCGTAATTATAAAGCTGAATTTATGTTGCGTGGGTACTTATAGCCTTTGGGTATAATAGCGCACATGAGTATAAAACAGATATTACAATCGCTTTTAGAGAAACGAATTTTAGTGCTAGATGGCGCCATGGGCACCATGATTCAAAAGCACAAACTCAGTGAACAAGACTATCGTGGTGAACGCTTTAAAGATTGGTCTACATTGGTGCAGGGTAATAACGACCTACTATCCCTAACTCAACCAAAAATCATCCAAGATATTCACCGCTCATATTTAGAAGTGGGTGCGGACATTGTTGAAACTAACACCTTTAATGCCACCAAAACTTCCATGTCTGATTATCAAATGGAAGCACTTGCTTACGAGATTAATGTAGAGAGTGCGCGCTTAGCAAAAGCTGCTTGTGATGAATTTTCAACCAAAGACAAGCCACGCTTTGTGGCTGGTGTTATTGGCCCAACATCACGCACTTGTTCGCTTTCACCCGATGTAAACGATCCTGGCTTTAGAAATGTAACCTTTGACGAACTAGTTGAAGTTTATATGGAATCTACCCGTGGACTGATTGAAGGAGGTGCTGATATTATTTTGATTGAAACCATCTTTGATACGCTTAATGCTAAGGCTGCTATTTTTGCCGTGCAAGAAGTCTTTGAGCAAGATGGTATTGAGCTTCCAATCATGATTTCAGGCACTATTACCGATGCTTCAGGCCGTACACTTTCTGGGCAAATGACTGAAGCCTTTTACAATTCACTACGTCACGCAAACCCTATTTCTATTGGTCTTAATTGTGCACTCGGCCCTGACTTGTTGCGCCAATATGTGGCTGAAATGTCACGCGTGGCTAACACCTATGTATCCGCTCACCCAAATGCTGGCCTGCCGAATGAGTTTGGTGAGTACGATCTAGGCGCTATCACCATGGGCAAGCAGGTTAGCGAATGGGCAGAATCTGGTTTGGTTAACATTTTAGGTGGCTGTTGTGGCTCTACGCCTGAGCATATCAAGTGCATTGCCGATGCGATTGAAAACCTAGCACCTAGAAAAATCCCCGCCATTAAGCCTGAATGCCGCCTGTCTGGCTTAGAGGCTTTTAATATTGCAGATGATGCTTTATTTGTCAACGTGGGTGAGCGTGCCAATGTCACTGGCTCTGCCAAATTTAAGCGCTTAATTCTTAACGAAGAATACGAAGAAGCTCTGGACATTTGTCGTGCCCAAGTTGAAGATGGCGCTCAAGTGGTTGATATTAATATGGATGAGGGAATGCTTGATGGCAAAGCAGCCATGATTCGCTTTCTTAATCTGATCGCTTCCGAGCCTGATATTTCCAAAGTACCACTCATGGTGGATTCTTCCAAGTGGGAAATTATTGAAGCCGGCCTAAAATGCACACAAGGCAAGGCAATTGTTAACTCTATCTCGCTTAAAGAAGGCAAAGATAACTTTGTTAAATATGCACATCTTTGCAAACGCTATGGTGCGGCCATTATTGTTATGGCCTTTGATGAACAAGGCCAGGCTGACACCCAAGCGCGCAAAATTGAAATCTGCACCAATGCTTACAACATTTTAGTTAATGAGGTTGATTTCCCGCCAGAAGATATTATTTTCGATCCGAATATTTTTGCCGTAGCCACCGGTATTGAAGAGCACAATAACTACGGTGTTGATTTTATCGAAGCCACTCGAGAGATCACTAAAAATCTACCATTTGCCAAAATATCAGGCGGTGTATCCAACGTCTCATTCTCATTTAGGGGCAACAACCCTGTGCGTGAAGCCATTCACTCAGTCTTTTTATACCACGCTATTAAAGCCGGTATGACCATGGGTATTGTTAATGCGGGTCAGTTGGTGGTTTACGATGACATTGATCCAGAACTTAAAAAAGCTGTAGAAGATGTGGTGCTTAATACCGATGATAATGCTGGTGAGCGCTTGGTTGAAATTGCTGGAAAATTCTCTGGTGAGTTACAACAAAAAGACAATAAAAAAGATTTAGAGTGGCGTACTTGGACGGTTGAAAAACGCCTAGAGCATTCTTTGGTTAAAGGTATTACTGAATTTATTGATGAAGACACTCAAGAAGCTCTTGACAAACTAGGCCGCCCTATTCTGGTGATTGAAGGTCCACTCATGGACGGCATGAATGTCGTTGGTGATTTGTTTGGCGATGGAAAAATGTTTTTGCCACAAGTGGTGAAATCCGCCCGAGTAATGAAAAAATCCGTAGCTTATCTAGATCCATTCCTTGAAGCAGAAAAACAAGAATGTGGCTCTAGAGCTCAGGGCAAAATTCTCATGGCAACCGTTAAAGGTGATGTGCATGATATTGGCAAAAATATTGTTGGTGTGGTGCTTTCGTGTAATAATTATGAAATTATTGATCTCGGCGTCATGGTCCCGGCTGAAACCATCCTAGAAACAGCCATCAAAGAAAATGTTGATATTATTGGCCTTTCTGGTCTGATCACGCCATCGCTTGATGAAATGGTTTCTGTTGCCAAAGAAATGACACGTCAAGGCTTTGAGCTACCACTAATGATTGGTGGTGCCACCACCTCAATTGCACACACCGCTGTAAAGATTGAGCCAGAGTACGACAAAGGCGTGTTCTATGTTAAAGACGCCTCTAAGGCCGTTGGTGTTGCTACCTCATTGCTATCAAATGAGCTCAAACCCGACCTGGTTAGTAACACCAAAGCAGAGTACGAACAAGTGCGTCTCAGACGTGCTAATAAAGGCAAAAGCAAGTTAATCAGCTTGGAGGCTGCTAGAAATAACAAGCCTAGCATTAAATTTGACAATATTAGCAAGCCTAACGAACTCGGTGTTCATGTTTTTAAAGACTACGATTTAAATGAAATCTTTAAATTTATTGATTGGGTGCCATTCTTCCGCACTTGGGAACTCGCTGGTAAATTCCCCGATATTCTCACTGATGACGTGGTGGGTGAATCTGCCACACAACTGTTTAACGATGCAAAAGTCATGTTCAAAAAAGTTATCGATGAAAAACTTTTACAAGCAAACGCCGTGGTGGGTATCTTTCCAGCAAATAGTGTCAATGAAGATATTGAGCTAACTAATGATAATGGTGAGGTGTTTATGACACTTAATCACTTGCGTCAACAATTGGATAAAAAAGGCAACACCCCTAATTTTTGCCTGAGTGATTTTATCGCCCCGAAAGACAGTGGCGTGCAAGATTATATGGGTGCTTTTGCAGTAACAGCAGGCATCAATATAGACCCATTAGTTGAAGTTTATGAAGCAGACCATGATGACTACAACTCAATCATGATTAAGGCGGTAGCCGATCGTTTTGCTGAAGCTTTTGCAGAAATGATGCACTATAAATTCCGCACAGAAATCTGGGGCTATAGCGATGAAGATTTTAACAATGAAAAACTCATTGAAGAAAAATACCATGGCATCCGCCCTGCTCCAGGATATCCGTCGTGCCCTGAGCATAGTGAAAAAGAAAAGCTATGGGATTTACTTGATGTTGAAAAAAATACCGGCATGACGCTAACAAGCTCATATGCTATGCTACCGACAGCTAGCGTTAGTGGCTGGTATTTTGCCAATAAAGATTCAAGATATTTTGGTGTGGCGAAAATTAATCAAGAGCAGGTCCAAGACTACGCTAAACGCAAAGGCGTTTCCATCGAGCAAGCAGAAAGGCTGTTATCACCTAATTTGGAATAAGCTTAATCTAAATTTTCAGGCAGCATGTTGAATTCTTCTTTTTTTAAGATTAAGCTAATTTTGCGTGTCTTCTGGTATTTTCATAAGTTGTTGAATTTTTACCATCGCTTCTAGATGCGCCTTATGCTTGAAATACTTTTATACCGTGCTGTTTGCTCAAAAGTATTAGCGTGAAACTCTTTTTTCACATGCGCCACCTAGTTGATTGCAAGTCATTGCCTTCATTTTATCCCCTCTTTAATCTGTGTTTAATTCTCCAATTCTATTGAATGAATACACTCAATTAAACGCACAACCTGGCGTGTACAACAACCATTACCACTAGTAGCATAAGTGATATTTCTAACCTCATCCACTGTTGTGGCACCGTTTGCAATGGCATCAATAACATCCATCTTGGGAACCTCGTTGCAAATACATAGATTTTTATCTAAGTTGCGCTTGAGAATATCAGGCAACTTATCTAGAGGATTTTTGACAAAATTAGACTTCATAAAGGTTAAATTTTAATCGGTGCATAGTTTTTTATCATTAAAAAATTTTGAAAATAATGAAAATTAAAGTAAAACATGCCCACTCAAGGCTTTTATTACCTAGATAGATCTTTATCTGCGCATAAAATGGGTGAAAATACACGTTAATTTGAGAGAAAACAACTCTTTTCACTATTTAACAAACCATATTTTCGGCTTGATTAAAAAATTTCAGAAATTTTGTAAATGAGGCTGTTTTTTAAGCTTTATTCTGATGATCAATCTCAGTAGCTCTTAAATCCTTAGCCAATTGATCAAGAGAGGCGTTAATAAGCTTAAAGGCCCCTTCTGCACCGTACAGTTTAGTAATTTCAAGCGCTTCATTAATCACCACTTTATACGGCACTTCGATGCTATTTTTTAGCTCGTATGCACCCAAATAAAGTACTGCATGCTCAACTGAACCTAGTTCGTCAGTCTCTCTAGAAATGGTTGGTGCAATAAGCGCATCTAACTCAGTTCTATTTTTAAGGATATTGATAAATAAATTGGAAAAAAAGGCTTTTGAAATCTTACCTTCTTTTTGATTGAGAAACTGCTGCTCAATTTGCAATACTTCGCCACCTGAGACCAAGTATTGATAAACAGCTTGAACAACACGCTCACGTGAGCGCTGCTTTGAGGTTTTAAAAGCCATAATTAAAAGCGTTGAGCATCTGCTTGTTGTAGCAGATACAGCATTTCAATCATGGCCATAGTAGCCTCTTCACCTTTGTTGCCTTTATAGCCACCAGCACGCCCTATGGTTTGATCCATGTTAAGCGTTGTCAGTACGCCAAAGGTTGTTGGAATTTCGTAATTGTAGGATACTTCAGCTATACCTTTTGAGCATTCATTGCAAACATAAACATCATGCGGGGTTTCGCCTTTGATCACAGCACCAAGTGTAACAATGCCGTCATATAAATTTTGGCCATTGGCTTGTTGTGCTGCTAGACGCTTGGCCAATAATGGAATCTCGAAGGCACCAGGTGCATAAAAAACATTAACATTATTTTCATTAATGCCATATTTGGCTAATGTATCTTGCGCAGCAGCGAGTAATTTATCACCAATATCTTGGTAGAAGTAACCCACAATAATAGCTACTTTACTGTCTTTCAAGAAGTCGCTATTTGCATTTTTATCAAATTGAAAATTCATCTTATTCCTTTAATGTTTAAGCTCTACGTACTCACTTACCTCAAGACCAAATCCTTTAAGGCCATGAAGCTTTCTTGGCGAGCCTAGAATTCTCATTTTTTTAACCCCTAAATCAGACAAAATTTGCGCACCAACACCGTAAGTCTTAATGTCATCGCCCATCTCACGAGAGCTATTATCAATATTTTGTAAGATCGATTGCTCACTTTGCTTTCTGAGTAGCAAAAACACGCCACTCTGCGACTTAGAGATATGTTTAAGCGCATCATCCACACCAAAGCCTTTGGTACTTTCTTGCAAGACATCTCTAAAAGTGTCTTCCATATGAACACGTACACAAGTGTCTTGATCGTGGGTGATTTCACCCTTAACTAAAGCTAGGTGAGTTTCATTGTAAATACTGTCAAGGAATGAAATTAATCTGAAAGAGCCGTACTCTGTTTCAAACTCACGCTCATTGACACGCTCAATGGTTTTCTCATTTTCAATACGATAAGAAATTAAATCTTCGATCGTACCCCATTTAATTTGATGTTTTTCGGCAAAAATTTCTAAATCGTCGCGTCTAGCCATAGAGCCATCTTCATTCAAGATTTCAACAATCACTGAAGCGGGCTCAAACCCAGATAAACGTGCAAGATCACAACCTGCCTCGGTATGGCCTGCACGAATCAGCACGCCACCAGGTTGCGCCATTAGAGGGAAAATATGCCCAGGTTGAACGATATCAGATGGTTTAGCATCTTTTGCCACTGCATCCAAAACTGTTTTAGCTCTATCGGCCGCTGAAATACCAGTTGTTACCCCTTCTACTGCTTCAATTGAAACGGTGAAATTGGTGCCATTGGCGTCATTATTTTGCGCCACCATGAGTGGTAAATTAAGCTGCTTACAACGTTCTTGCGTTAGTGTTAAGCAAATTAAACCACGACCGTGAGTAGCCATAAAGTTAATATCTTCTTTGGTGCAAGTCGCCGCAGGAATGATTAAGTCTCCTTCATTTTCGCGATCTTCATCATCCATTAGGATGATCATTTTGCCTTGCTTATAATCTTCTAAAATTTCTTCAATCGTTGCTTTTCTCATGACTTATTTATTGTTTAATAATTGCTCTAAATGGCGCGCAATAATATCAACCTCTAGGTTGACTTGATCGCCTGTTTTTAATTCGCCTAACGTTGTTACACTTAATGTGTGCGGAACAATGTTTAAATCGAAGGTATTACCATCAATACTATTAACAGTTAAACTCACTCCATTAATACACACAGAGCCCTTTCTAGCGATATATTTTACCAAATTATCAGGCGCACTAATCTTAAAACGCGTTGACTCTCCTTCGCTAAATTGCTCACTTACTTGGGCAATTCCATCCACATGACCACTGACCAAATGCCCATCAATACCTTGATTAAGTCTGAGTGCTTTTTCAAGATTGACTCGCATACCTTGCTCTAGTTTAGAGAAGATTGAACAATTTAGCGTTTCTTGGGAGACATCTGCTTTAAAAAAGTCCCGACCTACTTCTACCGCTGTTAAACACACGCCGTTGACCGCGATGCTGTCACCTATTGCAATACTTGAAAAATCAAAACTGGACGCAGTAAAGCTAAATACAGCGCCCTTATCGTAAGCAACTTTAGTTTTAATACTGCCAAGTGCCTGAATGATGCCGGTAAACATAAGTAAAGTGAACGATATTAAAGGTTTCTAATTTTACGCTAGTTGTTAGATATGAGGCTCTTGATAAATTTTTTTATCCTTTAACTGACAGCGTCTACCACTTTACTCTTTATTCTCAAAACAGTAGCAAAAACTAGCACCCAATAAAACAATCAGCCAAGCAAGGTAAATCCAAATCATCAGCAACATTAATATTGACAATGTTCCGTAAATAAACTCATAAATTGGAAAATATTGTATGTAAACAAACATGGCATATTTGATTATCTCTAATAATATGGCGGCAATAACACCTGCTTTAAGAGCATTAATGTATCTAACTTTTTCTAAAGGCACTGCATAATACAAAATTGAAAAACCCACGCTGGATAGAATTAGCGGAGTGAATAGTGGCGCATGATTAATCATGGGCAGTTGACTAAAAATATCCGATGCAACCACATAAGAGCTAAAAAATAACGATGCAGCAACAAATATTGGCCCTAAAAACAACACAAATAAATAAGAAATAAGCCCCCTCATCCAATGACGATGATGCACATCATGCCAAACCAGATTGATACGCTTATCGATTTCAAACAATAAAAGCATCACTGCAAAAATTAAAAAACTAGAGCTAATACCTTTTAAGGACTGAGCTTGATTGATAAATTGCTGGATATACTCTTTAGCAGTGCCATAGTTTTGTGGCAACAATTGTGTGTATAAAAATTGCTCTAAATACTGCTGAAGATCGTAAAAGTATGGAGAAAGTGAAAAAACACTTAAACCCAATGCAAACCCTGGAACCAAGGCAAATAAACTACTAAATGATAGTATTGAGGCAGAATCAAAGCCTTGGCGCTTTACAAATCTTTTCAATACGGTTTCGATCATAGGTTTATTTTTGTGATTTTAAGTAATCCTCGTAATTGCCAGAATAGTAATGCATGCCATCTTCCTTTAGTTCAACCACTTTGGTTGATAAAGAAGAGACAAACTCTCTATCATGACTGACAAAGATCAGTGTACCCTCATAATTATCAAGTGCAAGGTTAAGTGCCTCAATGGACTCCATATCCAAGTGGTTGGTTGGCTCATCCATCACCAATACATTTGGCTGTTGTAACATTAATTTTCCGAACAACATTCTGCCCTTTTCACCACCCGAAAGTGATTTAACACTCTTGATAATATCGTTTTTACCAAATAGCATTTTTCCAAGCACTGCACGCATATCTTGCATATCTTGCTTAGGTTGTTTAAATTGTGCCATCCAATCAAGTACGGTCATATCTTCTTCAAAATCAGCACTATGATCTTGAGCATAATAACCAATGTTGATATTCTCACTCCACTTCACCTTACCCTTGTCCGCTTCAATTTCACCAACTAGAGTGCGCAATAACGTGGTTTTACCAATACCATTTTGACCAATAACGGCCACACGTTCACCAACTTCAAATAAAAATTCGATATCTTTAAGTACATGCAAATCATCAAAGCTTTTATTAAGTCCGCTGACTTCTAATACATTTCTATGAAGTTTATTTTCTTGAGAAAAATAAATATAAGGACTTACCCTTGAAGAAGGCTTAATATCGTCAAGTTCAATCTTTTCAAGCTGCTTTTGACGTGATGTTGCTTGCTTTGCTTTAGAGGCATTTGAAGAAAAACGAGAAACAAAATGCTTAAGCTCTTTAATCTTAGCTTCTTTTTTAGCATTATCTGATTGCATTTTTTCCTGAATAGCAGTTGATGCAATCATAAATTGGTCGTAGTTTCCTGGGAAGGTGTTTAGTGCACCGTAATCAAGGTCAGACATATGAGTACAAACACCATTTAAAAAGTGCCTATCGTGAGAGATAATCACCATAGTTGCCTTACGATCATTCAATACATCTACCAGCCAGCTGATTGAGTTAATGTCCAAGTTGTTGGTCGGCTCATCAAGTAGCAAAATTTCAGGATCAGAGAATAGCGCTTGTGCGAGCAAGATACGTAACTTCCAACCTGGTGCAATTTCGCTCATGAGTCCGTAATGTTGATCTTCAGGAATATCCAAACCTAATAACAATTCACTGGCTGATGACTCAGCCATATAACCATCCATCTCGGCGAATTCCATTTCTAGCTCGGCCACTTTAATACCGTCTTTTTCGCTCATTTCTGGCAAGGCATAAATACGGTCTCTTTCTTTTTTAACTTCCCAAAGCTTTTCATGGCCCATGATTACCGTATCAACAACACGAAATTCTTCATAAGCAAATTGATCCTGGCGCAAAATACCAAGTCGCTCACCTTCGCTAATGCTTACCGTACCATTAGAAGGCTTTAGCTCGCTTGTTAGAATTTTCATGAATGTTGATTTACCGCAACCATTGGCACCAATCAAACCGTAGCGATTGCCACCTTGAAATTTAACAGAGATATTTTCAAACAGAGGTTTTTCACCAAATTGCATGGTGATGTTGGCAGTAGAAATCATGAGTGTAGCACTATTTTTGAAAAACAACTATTATCCCATAGTCACAATAAAAAACTAAAGAGAATGCAGGTTTGATTAGAGTCATTAGTAGCTCTTTCGAGGGTTAAAATAAGCATAAATTTAGAATAAATCTACGTTAAAAAATGTTTGAAAAAACTGGACAATTACCCGATAAATATTTAGCTATCGCCATACTTATATTGTTAACTTTTGGATGGATCATGTCGTTTTCCGCCTCATTGGGCCACTTCGATAGTTACAGCTATTTTTTTAAACAAAGTGTTTATATTACAATTGGCTTAGCACTGGCCTTTACCTGCTTAAAAATTCCCCTATATTTTTACAAAAAATATGCCAAGTGGTTTTTTGTTTTTTCTTTGGTCTGTTTGGCTTTAGTATTTTTACCCGAACCTATTGGCAGAACTGTTAATGGATCTACCCGTTGGATTAACTTTGTGTTTTTTAAATTCCAACCTTCTGAAATGATGAAAATCGCCATGATCTTATACATGGCTGATTTTTTAGTTAGACAAGAAAAAGACGTTAAAAAGCCTTGGATGGGTCTGGTTAAGACGCTCATCATCATCTCTTCTGCTGATATATTGCTTTTATTAGAAATGGATCTGGGCGCAACCATCATCATCTCTTTAACAGCGCTTATCATGCTATTTGCAGCTGGCGTTTACCTAACACAGCTCACTTTTGTTGGCAGTAGTTTGATTAGTGCTGTTGGTATTTGGCTTTATATTGATGGGTTAAATGGTGGCGTACGCTGGCAACGATTAACCCAGTTTTGGCAAACTGATTTGTGGATTAATGACAGTGAAAAAGTTTGGCAAACCAAGCAAGCATTAATCGGCATTGCCAGAGGAGATTGGGGCGGTGTTGGGCTGGGTAATGGTATTCAGAAATACACCAAACTTCCAGAGCCGCACACCGATATGATCTTTTCTATTGTCGGTGAAGAAACTGGCATTATTGGCATGTTATTTGTTATTTTGACGTTTGGATTTATTATGCTCAAAGGCTTTAAGATTGCTAAAGGCGCACTCAAGCAAAAACGCAAATACAGCTCTTACGTTGGCTTTGGCATTTGTACCTGGCTATCATTGCAATTTAGTGTTAATATTGCCATGAACCTTGGCCTAATCCCACCTAAAGGCTTTCCACTACCTTTAATTAGTTATGGTGGGTCAAGTATGATTTTTGTACTCATTGCGCTGGGAATCTTACTTAGGATTGATATGGAAAGTCGTTGTGAATACTCTAAGCAAAAAAACTATGTCTGATAAAAAAATACTCATTATGGCGGGTGGCACGGGTGGACACATATTCCCAGCCTTGGCCATTGCCAATGAACTTAAAAAATACCCTTGCCATATTGAATGGCTAGGCTCTAAAAAGGGCATGGAAAATGAAATTGTGCCTAAAAACAATCTACCATTACACACGGTTAATGCTGTTGGATTGCGAGGGAAAAATATCATTAGCTTGATTAAAGCCCCTTTTCAACTTGCTTTAGCTACAGTGCAGGTTGTTAGTGTGTTTATAAAGACAAAACCTGATGTTGTACTGGGTATGGGCGGCTTTGCCTCGGGCATAGGCGGCGTAATTGCCTGGATTTTTAGAGTACCTTTGTTTATTCATGAGCAAAATGCCATTCCAGGCACAACCAATAAACTTCTATCAAAAATTGCCACACAAACCTTTCAAGCTTTTGATAATGCTTTTGATTCTCACACCGGTGCGATTACTGTTGGCAATCCTGTTGCTTTTAAGGTTAAAAAATCAAGTGCAAATAATAAAAAACTTAATTTATTAATAGTTGGTGGTAGCCTAGGATCAAAGCCAATAAATAATGTTGTAACCAATCTGGGCAGCAATATTAACATTTGGCACCAAACTGGAAAACTACACTTTGACA
>Ga0257118_1001675_pt1 | contig 12244 bp, 10 predicted proteins | sample SI112_150mmetaG_FD_190156 | JGI IMG/M metagenome (GOLD analysis project Ga0257118, IMG submission 190156) | Marine microbial communities from Saanich Inlet, British Columbia, Canada - SI112_150m | ecosystem: Environmental > Aquatic > Marine > Inlet | place: Canada: British Columbia | collected...
TCCACCTGGCGGTTGCCGTTACGGCAGACGTCGGGATCCGCGCACTCGCCCCACTGTTCCCACTGGCCGTTGACGCACGAACGCGTCTCGGTACCAGCGAGGTTGAAGCCGCAGTTGCGGGTCTCGTCGTCGCCGTTGTGGCAGACGTCGGGATCCACGCACTCGTCCCAATCGTTCCAGCGCCCGTTCTCGCAGATGCGATTCTGGGTGCCGATGCTGTTGAGGCCGCAGGGGCGGAAATCGCCCTCGCCATCCTCGCAGGCGGGTCCTTCGACGCAGAGCCCGAAAGCTCCAGGCCATTGCCCATCTGCGCAGACCATCTGCTGTAGGCCGTTGTTGCCGCAGGCCTGCTCCCGGATGTCGCCGTTGTGGCAGGCATCAGGGTCGTTGCAGAGGTCCCAGTTGTTCCAGCGCCCTTCGCCGCAGGTGCGGTTCTGGACGCCGTTATCGTTGAGCCCACAAGCGCGCTCTTCGTTCCCTTCGTCCTCGCAGACGTCGGGGTCGATGCACTCGCCGATGGGCCCGAAGGCACCGTCGACGCACTCGCTTCGCGCAGTCCCGCGGCTGTTGATGCCGCAGTCCTGCTGACGGATATCGCCGAGCTCGCACTCGACTCCCTCCACGCACTCGCCCCACACGGTCCAGATTCCGTTTACGCAGTTGCGTTGGCGGTTCCCGGCGCTAGCGATGCCGCAGGCTTGTCCGTCCAGCGCATTGTCCCGGCACTCGTCCGGGTCGATGCACTCAGCGAAATCAGCCCACTGCCCGTCAAGGCAGGTGCTGAACTGAGCGCCACGGCCGTTGAAACCGCAGTCCTGGACCATCTCGTCGTCGTCGATGCACACGTCCGGGTCGATGCACTCGTTCCAGTCGCCCCAGATGCCGTCCGTGCAGGTGCGTTCCTCGGAGCCGCGGCTGTTGATGCCGCACTCGCGCTCGTCGGTGGCACCCTCCTCGCAGAGGGGGCCTTGGATGCACTCGTTCCAATTCAGCCATTGACCGCCAGCACAGATGCGCTCGCGGTTGGCGTTCATGGGGTCCGGGCAGGCTTCCTGCTCCATGTCGCCATTGCGGCAGACATCGTTGTTGTTGCAGGGCTCCCACCCGTTCCAACGTCCGTTGGCGCAGTTGCGGAGTTCGATGCCGCTGTCATTGAGCCCGCAAGCGCGCTCGTCGTCGTCGCGGTCGGTGCACTCGTCCGGGTCCACGCAGGCTTCCCACTCTTCCGGCCACTGGCCTTCGGTGCAGGTGCGCGTCTCGTTGCCGCGGCTGTTGAGGCCGCATTCACGATTCTCGGACTCGTCATCAGTGCAGACGTCGGGATCTTCGCAGACCCAGTCCGTCCATGCACCGTCGGCGCAGGTGCGCGTTTCGGTCCCGCGGGTGTTGAGTCCGCAGGGACGCGCCTCCTCGGCGCCGTTGGAACCTCCCACGCACGAAGGCGGGGGAGTAGCGTCGGGCAGGTCGCCGTCGGTGTCCACGCCTTGGTCAGGCGCGGCGTCAGGGTTGATGCCCAAGTCGGGCGCGGCGTCGGCCAGATCGGCAGCGTCTTCCTCTTCGCCCGTGTCGGGCTTGAGGGAGTCGCCGCTGTCGCTGGCGTCGGCGGGGATGGCAGCGTCCGGGGTGGAATCCCCCTCAGCCGCCGCGTCGGTGTTCCCGGAGAATCCCGGGTTGAGCTTGGGCTGACAGCCCCAGCTCAGCGCGAGCACGAGGCTCGCGAGGATCAGCTTCTGCATGGTGCCTCCTCGGCGATGTCGGTGTTGTGGTTGCTTCAAGTCCAAGTTCAGTGACAGGCCGTTCGGCCCATCACGCGTCAGGGACAAAGAGCCCCCCTTCGTGACGATGTTATTCGTCATGTGTTCCTCCCTTATGTGACCATCTCTGGCCGTCTCGTGAAACTCGTACAATGTAAAGATCTGCACACTGTACGAGTATCACGAATAGGGAGGGTTGTAAAGGGCAATCTCTACATTTGAGAGACAAGGAAATATAGCGTAAATGAGCGAAATTGTCAAGCTAAAGGTAGGTATTGCGAAAAAAATATCAAAATCGAGTATAAATTGGCTGAGTAGAGCGAATTTTAACAAAAGAAAGAAGCGGTCCGAAGACCGCTTCATTGAAGGGGAGGAGCACGCGCCTTGCGCACTCTTCCACCGTGGGTGGGACCTCTCACCAGATCCCGGCGACGCCCACCCCGTTTGGGGTCAGCACGAATGTTGCTGAGGGCTTCGCTGCCATTGGGGCTTCCTCCTGGGTGAGCAGGAGGTAGGTGCCGCCAGCGGCAGCGATAGCCGAGAGGCCGAACGCTCCGAGTGACCCGTAGTACAGGTTCCCGCTCGCGTCCCGCGCACTGGCGTCGCCCTGGTTGTTCCACTCGTCGGCGTTGTCTGCCGAAAGCTTGTACAAGACCAGACCGCCGCCAGCGAGGGCAGCGCTGCCACCGATGGTCACCCAGGCCCAGGTCTTACGACTGAGGCCAGGTTTCTTGGCTTTGGCTTGCCCGTGGGCAGAGTTGCCGCCCTTGGCTCGCGTCTTGGCCTTCACTCCCGGCCACCGGTAGGTGACAGGTGCCTTGGCTTTGACGACCAGCTTGGGGTTGGTACCACGTGCTTGCACCAGAGCGTTGCCCAGCTTGTACTGGACATCGTATTCTCCGGGGTTCAGCATCAGGGCACCGTGCGCTTCGATCTTGTTGACGAAGATCCGCGCGTCCGAGGGGTGTCCCTTGAAATCGACGTGCGCCTGGCGAGACGCGATGGACTGCAGGCGCACAAGGCGCTTCAGGCCATCCTTGTCGTTCGGCTTCAGGCGCAGGAATGCGCGCATGTCAGCGATGGCCTGGTTGACCTCGCGACCGCCGCTGATGACGGCGGCCTCCTCAGAGGCGCGCGCCATGTTGTAGATCAGCGTCGAGGTGTTGCCCCCGACGGTCGGATCTTGGGCGCTCGCATCAGCGAAGAGTCGGCGCGCCTTGAGGAAGTGCTGGTGGGCACTGATCTTCTGGCCACTGTCTCGCTCGGCTTTCGCCTGCTTGAAGGCGGCCACTCCCTCGTTGTAGATCTTCTGTGCGTGGGACGAATCGGCCCACGCGGCGGTGGGGCAGAGTGCCCCCGTCAGTATCAGTACTCCGAAGAGTCCCGGCACGATCCATCGGATCAACTTCATAGCACTTCCTCCCTTGGTATGTGCACCTCCTGTATAGCAAGGATTCTTCATATTGTCAATAATAGTTCTCCTTTTTTGGCATAAAATGAGAAAAAAACGGTTGACCTCCCCAAAGCAATCGGCTACAATGTCTATACCTAAATTTTACGCATAGCTATGCATATTTTGTACATTGGCGCCGGATTTGTGGGGGCATGTAGCGCAGCAGTTTCAGCAGATTCAGGGCACAAGACCCTGGTTTATGATATTGATGAAAGAAAAGTAACCATGCTCGGGTCAAAAGATAGAGATACGATTGAATCGTGTCTATTTGAAACAGGGCTCGGCGAGCTGTTGGTGCGGAATCAAGAGCGCATCTCATTTACTACAGATTATACGCAAGTAACAGCGCAGCTCGATGATTGTGATGCTATTTTCATGTGCTTGCCAACTCCAGAAATTGGAGACACCGGAGAAAGTAACTTATCGTATTACAATAGTGCTGCAGAAGAGTTAGCTGCAAAGCTCGCAAAAAGAAACGGTGGGGAGCAGAGCAATTACGTTGTAATAGTAAACAAAAGTACCGTTCCAATCGACATGGTAGACAGAACAGCAGAAATTATGGATGCCGCGGGTGTCAAAAATTATGGAATTGTTTCTAACCCAGAATTTTTAGTAGAAGGAAAAGCAATCTCAGGATCACTCAAACCAGATCGTATTGTTGTAGGTGCATGGAAGCAAGAAGATTTTGATGTGATGAGACAGGTGTACGGAAGATTTTATTCTTCTCCGGATTGTGTGTACTTAGAAGTAAATCCAAAAGAAGCGGCAGCAGGAAAATTATTGGCAAACTTTTATTTGTTTAATAAACTCGCTGTTTGTTTTGATGTTATTGGAAGAACATGTGAAGGATTTGATGATGTAAAATTTGAGCAAATCAGAAATATTTTGAGTAGCGACAAGCGTATTGGGAAATGGGGATTTTATGACAGTTTGTACGCAGGTGGAAGTTGTTTCATTAAAGATGCGCGATCGCTTTCTCATCAATTGCAAACAGTTGGGCAAAATGCGCAAATTGTAAATGAAACATATTTAGCAAACAAACGGCAGTTAGAACTCTTTTTGTCACGTGCAAAAAAAGAAGGGAATATAGATTGGCGCGGAAAACGAGTGGCTGTTGTTGGTCTCGCTTTTAAACGCGATACAAATGATACAAGAAACTCGCCAAGTTTAGATATAGTCAGATTTTTGCAAGATGAAGGAGTCTCACACATCAACGTATACGATCCATCTGCCACAGAAATGTTTCAGTATGATTTCCCGCCTACAGAGACATTAGAATACATGACACATGAATTTGATGCGGTAAAAAATGCAGATGTTGTTATCATTGCAACCGATTGGCCACAGTTCCGTGGGCTTGCTGACACTATGATTGCAGAACTTGAAAACAGACCACTTATTATGGACGGAAGACGCATGCTGCAACATCGCTATAGTGATTTAGCTGCGGCAGGATTCCCAATTATTGCAGTTGGATCACCGTTTATTTCTTCTTAATTGCTATGATTTCATACAAAGATTTATTGGAGAAAAGAGATAAAATATGTGTGGTTGGGTTAGGATACGTGGGATTACCTCTGGCTATTTTGTTGGCTAAGAAATTTGATGTCATCGGATTTGATATTGATCAAAAAAAGATAGAAGAATTAGTAAAAGGACATGATCGAACTGGAGAAGTACCGGATAATGATTTATTGAAGAGCACAATTACGTACACCGCCAAGGGAGATGATATAAGAGAGTGTCGATACATAATTATTGCTGTGCCTACCCCAATAGATGATAATTGTATTCCTGACCTTTCAATATTAGAAAGTGCATCTGTGTGTGTAGGGAAATACATGCAGGATGGCTCTATTGTTGTATATGAATCAACAGTGTATCCCGGTGCTACAGAGGAAGTTTGTCTTCCAATTCTTCAAAAAGAATCAAATCTGAAATATAATGAACAGTTCTATATAGGTTATTCACCAGAAAGAGTGAATCCTGGAGACAAAGAGCATACTATTGATACAATTGTGAAGGTGGTATCTGGATCAACAGCTCAAGCATTAGAGGTAATTTCACAGGTATACGGTACCATTACCAAAATTCACACAGCTCCTACTATACGTGTTGCTGAGGCTGCAAAAATAATCGAAAACACACAGCGCGATATCAATATTGCTCTTATGAATGAATTATCAATGATATTTCATAAGATGGATATTGATACAAAAGAAGTATTGGCTGCTGCGGGAACCAAATGGAATTTTTTACCGTTTACGCCAGGACTAGTCGGTGGGCATTGTATTGGTGTTGATCCGTATTATCTGACATATAAAGCAGCTCAATTAGGACATGAGGCAAAGACTATTTTAGCCGGAAGAGAAATCAATGATAGCATGCCGTATGTAGTAGCAGAGTATATAAAGGATTATATCAAGCAATTAGATGTACGCGATAATACGGTTCGTGTACAGGGGTGGGGAATTACATTTAAAGAAAATGTACCAGACGTGCGAAATGCCAAGATTGCGATTGTGTATCAAGAATTAAAAAAATTAGGGGTATCTTTACATATACAGGATTCCTTAGCTGATATTCATGAAGTTAAGAAAGAGTATGATATTTCAATACGTCATACATTCGATAGCGATCCAGCAGATATACTCATTATCGGTGTCGCTCATAAGCAGTACCTTGATATGACCATCGATGACGTTTCAAATCATATAAAACCAGGAGGCTTAATTGTAGATATTAAGGGGCTCTATAACAAAGAACATGTTATTTCCAAAGGATATTCATATTGGCGTCTATAATAAATTTTTCATATGGCAACATACCTCATTACCGGTGGAGCGGGCTTCATTGGAACGAATTTGACCATTGCACTTCTTGCAGAAGGGCATACCGTTAAAGTGTTTGATAATTACGCAGGCGGAAAGTTTGAAGATAGAGTGCAAGAAGGAGCAGAATATATTGAAGGAGACATCAGAGATAAAGCGGCGCTCATTGCAGCGCTTGACGGCGTTGATGGAATCTTTCACATGGCCGCACTCCCACGTGTTGGATACTCGGTAGAACATCCAGAACTGACGCATGATGTAAACGTAAACGGAACGCTTAGCGTTTTACAAGCGGCAAAAGAAGCGGGTGTAAAACGAGTTGTGTTTAGTAGTTCTTCTTCAACCTATGGAGATCAGGAAGTATTTCCGCTTAAAGAAGATGGAATGGAAAAATTACCAATTGCACCATACGCACTGCATAAACTGATTGGTGAGCATTATGGTAGATTATTTGCGAGCCTTTACGGTGTTGAAACTATCAGTCTGATTTACTTCAATGTATATGGGCCGTACGCTGACCCAAATGGTGCACATGCACTCGTGATTGGTAGATTCCTCAAACAAAAATCAGAAGGAGAACCCATGACAATTTGTGGGGATGGAGAGTATTTTAGAGATTACACTTACGTTGATGATGTCGTGCGTGCAAACATCCTCGCTATGATCACAGATAAAGCTGGAAAAGGTGAAACCATCAACATTGGAAACAAAAATCCTCGCTCGGTAAATGATATTGTAAACATTATTGGTGGGGAATCAGTATTTGTAGATGCAAGAGCAGGGGATGGAAGATATTTTGAAGCAGATATTACCAAAGCAAAAGAATTACTCGGCTGGGAACCATCAATGGAACTGGAAGAGGGGATTGCCAAGCTTAAAGTACACATGGGACTCGAATAATAATCGCCAGAGAGGTATGTCAGATACGCAGCGCATCAAGGACCGGATCGATGTTGTTGATCTTGTTGGTGAATATGTACAACTGAAACCTGCCGGTACGCGGCATAAAGGATGTTGTCCATTTCACAATGAAAAAACACCATCTTTTATGGTAAGTAAAGAGCGTCAGTCATGGCATTGTTTTGGGTGTAATAAAGGTGGCGACATCTTCTCGTTTATTCAAGATGTGGAAGGAATGGAATTTGTAGAGGCGCTAAAATTTTTAGCGCAAAAGGCGGGAATTCAACTTGAAACAAACGTATCAGAGGTAAAACAGCACCAAAAAAATCGGCTCAGAGACATTATGCAAGATGCCGGATATTTTTATCATAATTTTTTAATGCAAATGGAAGCGTCTCAGGATGCGCGTGCATACCTAACGGGGAGGGGAGTAAAAGAAGAAACCATGATTGGTTGGCAGATAGGATTTGTGCCAGAACAATGGGAGCTGTTAACAAAGTATTTACTGAAAAAAGGGCACAGTATTGATGACCTCATATTGACGGGACTCACCATTAAAAAGGATGGAGCAAGTAGAGGCAGGGGTTTTTATGACAGATTTAGAGGAAGAATCATGTTTCCCATTCATGATTTGCACGGAAATATTGTTGGATTTACCGGAAGACTGTTAGAAGAAAAAGAAGGTGCCGGCGGGAAATATGTAAACACCCCACAAATGCCGCTTTACGATAAATCTAGAGTAATATTTGGATTACACAAAGCAAAAAAAGCGATTCGGGAAGCGGGAGTAGCTGTTGTTGTAGAGGGGCAGATGGATGTCATTGCTTCTCATCAGGCGGGGATTACGAATGTTGTCGCCTCCAGTGGAACGGCGCTTACAGAAGTGCATGTAGGAGTATTAAAACGGTATTCAAATGTTATTGCTATGGCGTTTGATGCTGATGAAGCAGGCATGAAAGCCATGGAGCGAGGAATTGATTTGGCTGTAGAAGCTGGTTTACAAGTAAAAATTATTTCAATTCCAGAAGGAGCGGGGAAAGATCCAGATGATTGTATACAAAAAGATCCACAAATGTGGCGCCAGGCGATTGCTGATGCACTGCCTGTTATGGATTGGCAAATTATACGGGCGTTTAAAGGAAAGGATATTACCAATCCAACGGATAAAAATGCAATTGCTAATAATTTATGTCAGAAAATTGCTTCTATGCCTTCGCCAATAGAGCGCGATCATTGGTTAGAAGTGGTGGCAAGAAAGTTGCAAGTGCGTGCAGATGTTCTGAGAGAACAGCTCAAGCAGGTGAAGCCTCAAAATTCACAGCATATGCAGCAGGAAGCGCCGCAGGTAGAGGAAGAAGTGGCTCCACAATCGGCCCTCGATCCATTTATTAGCAGTTTAATTGAGGAGCTCATCATGATTGTGCTCAAAACAGGATTTTTCCCGGCATTATTGCTCCCAGAACTCATCCACCATCACCCCCTTTACGAATTCATAAAAAATCGCTATACTCAGGCAAGTACAGCTCCAGCGGAGACATTTCTCTCTGAAATGCTTCTTTCGGAGTACGCAGATCAGGTACAAGTATATCAGCTAAAAGGTGATACACTCTTTACAGAGCACTCAGAGCAGCAGCTTCAAGCAGTCGCTCTTACGCTTGTTCGCAGATTGCAAGATCATGTGAATAAAGAAAAAAGAACCGTGCTACAAGCGCAGATTGCGCTTGCTGAGCAGCAGGGAAATACTGATTTACTCAGACAGCTACTCGAGGAGTTTCAAACCCTTACAAGATAATTTTTTAATATTTTTCGATGCCACCAAAGAAAGCATCGACAACTAAGAAGCGTGTTGCCACTAAAAAGGCAGTCACAAAAAAACGTGCAGTAACAACTGGACGAAAAGCAAAAGCAACAAGTGCCAAGGTGAAACAATCCAGCACTCCTACGCGGACCAAGAAAGCCACCGCAAAGAAATCGGCTTCCAAGAACAAAGTTACTACTCCAGCAGCAAAAGGAGTAAAGAAACGAGCAAAAATAAAAGCAGAAAAAGGAATTCCACCAGGAGAAGAAGCTGTGTGGGATCTTTTGAATAAAGGAAGATCTCGTGGGTTTTTAACGGAAAAAGAAATTTTCCATGTCTTTCCAGGAATTGAGTGGTACGTTCCAGAGTATGAATCATTTTTAGATGTACTTGATTGGAATAGTATTGGTATTGTAGAGCGAACTGGTGGGGGACTCCTCGGCAGACGCGATGAACGCAAGGAGCAGCTTGCAGCATTCCAAGGAAAGCAACCGGATCAAGAGGCGGGAACATTTGATCTTGCAAAAATTTCTCAAGATTCAATTCAAATGTATTTGCGCGAGATTGGAAAGATTCCACTTCTTACTGCGGAGCAAGAAGTAACGCTTGCAAAAGGAAAAGAGCGAGGAGATAAAGGGTCAGAGCGACAAATGATTGAGGCCAATCTTCGTTTGGTAGTTTCTATTGCAAAAAAGTTTGTTGGAAAACAGCTGACGCTTCTTGATTTGATTCAAGAAGGGAATATTGGATTGTTCCGAGCAGTAAAAAAATTCGATTATAGAAAGGGATATAAATTTTCTACCTATGCGACATGGTGGATTCGTCAAGCCATTACGCGCGCATTAGCGGATCAATCAAGAACCATTCGTATTCCTGTGCACATGGTTGAAACGATTAATCGGTTTAAGCAATTGCAACGACGCTTGCTGCAAGACCTTGGTCGTGATCCAACGCCAGAAGAACTTTCTGCAGAAATGGGAGAAGATATTGATAAGGTAAAGCAAATCATCAAGATTAGTCAGGATACTATTTCACTTGAGACGTCAGTTGGTGACGATGACGACGATGATTCACCGCTTTCTGACTTTATTGAAGACGTGAAGAATGCATCTCCGTCTCACGTTGCTGGAGTCGAATTACTCAGAGAGTATATTCAAGAAGCCATTACTCAGCTTTCACCGCGTGAGCAAAAAATTCTAGAAATGCGTTTTGGATTAAGTGATGGAGTCACGCATACACTTGAAGAAGTGGGAAGAGAATTTGATGTGACGCGTGAACGTATCAGACAAATTGAAGCGAAGGCACTTGAAAAAATTAAGAGCTTTAGTATCATCTCAAAGTTGCGCGATTATTAAATCGAAAAACAAAAAAAGTGGTGTCCCCACTTTTTTTGTTTTTCGCTGCGCTAAAGTATGGTATACTTTTGGCACTAATCGCGCGTTATGGGACTATTTGCAAAAAAAGAACAATCACATTTGGGTGTTGATATTGGTGCACACGGCATCAAAGTGGTCGAGCTTAAAAAAACAAAGGGTCGTCCGCAGCTTTGGACCTATGGCATGACGCGAGATCACATGGATATTCATGCGGATGCGGTAGATACAAAAGAACCCATGGTACAGGCACAGGCGAGTGGCATGCAGCCAAAAGAAGAGCCTGAATCGGATGAAGATAAACGTATTGCGCAGTATGGCGATCAGCTAAAGGTGTTACTTGAAAAAGCAAAAGTTCAGGCAACTGTTGCTACTGCCAGCTTACCTGTGTCACAGGTGTTTCATACACTCATTACGCTTCCGCTGGTAGACGCAAAAGAGATTGATCATCATGTGCGGGCAAAAGTAAAGAAAATGCTGCCACTGCCAATAGATCACATGCAAGTGGTGCATCAAGAGGTGCCACATTTCGATACGACAAAAAAAGAAACGTATAAAAAAATTCTTGTTACTGCTGCGCCAAGGCGACTTGTGTCGTTTTATGCGCGTATTTTTCAAAGAGCTGGATTACAGCTTGATGAGTTAGAAACAGAAGCGTTTGCATTGCAAAGAGCACTGGTAGGAAATGATCCGGCAACAACCATGATTATTGATATTGGTGCAGAGCGCGCAAACTTTTTTATTGTAGATCAAACATTGCCGCTGACGCATCGATCAATTCAAGTTGGAGGAAATAATTTTGATGCACAAATAGCAGCAACCTTGGGTATTTCTCCGCAAGAAGCGCGCGCATTAAAATACGATTTTTCTAAAATGGGGTCAAAGCAAATAAGGGAAGAAATTTTTGCAAGTACGGTAGACCCAATTATTAAAGAAATTAGTTATAATGTTGAAATGTTCACTTCTCAAACGGGAAATGAAGGAAAACGTATGCAAAAGATTATTTTTACCGGTGGAGCCTCACTATTTCCGCCAATCGTAGACCATATTCGGCAGGCATTCCCAGTGAATGTATTTATCGGAGACCCGTGGGCGCGAATTGTATACCAACAAGGGTTAAAACGCATATTAGATGAGATTGGTCCACGTATGGCGGTTGCCGCTGGATTATCTATGCGGAATATTGTATAATGACCAGCATAATAAAGACCCTATGGCAAAGAAAAAAGCACTACAAATACTGCTCGTAGAGGATGATGCATTCCTCGCGAACATTTATAAGACCAAGTTTGAAATGGAAGGATTTAAGGTAACTGTTGCAGAGAACGGAGAACTTGGTTTAAAAGAAGCAAATAAGAAACGACCGGATTTGGTGCTCTTAGATATTCTATTGCCAAAAATGGATGGGTTTACGGTAATCGAACATCTTAAAGAAGACAAAGTACTTCGAGATGTACCGGTTATTATGCTTACCAACCTAGGGCAAAAAGACGATGTAGAAAAAGGATTAGAGCTTGGCGCTGATGAATATTTGATTAAAGCACATTTTAAACCGTCAGAAACAGTAGATAAGGTACGAGAAGTACTCAAAAAATATAATATTGAGTAATATGCCATTTTCAAGAAAAGGATTTACATTGATTGAGTTATTGATTGTATTAGCCGTTGTTGGACTCCTCAGCGTTGTTGCTGTTATTGCGCTCGGGAACGCACGAGCAAGTGCAAGAGACGCGGTACGGCTTGCTGATTACAGAGATATGCAAGCGTCATTAGAAATTTATTATCTAGACCACTTAGCGTACCCAGTTGTGAGTGAGGCGCAGGTACTTGGAGAGGGAATGCAAGCTTGTCTGAATACAGATGGATTTGGGGAAGCTGGATGTCCAAGTCCTTATTTGGCAGTTGTACCACATGATCCTGGAAATAATGCCTATAGGTATGTTTCTGAAGATGGTATTAGTTACACAATATATGCTGCACTAGAGGGGAATGTGAACGGACTTACAGGAAATGTACTGATTGGTCCGTCGCTCATTACCAATGCACCATAATTAACAGACACGTTATAAACATCCACCGTCTGGTGGATGTTTTCCATTTATCCTATATATCTTATGATTGATATTATTACGTAC
>Ga0257118_1001683_pt1 | contig 12224 bp, 8 predicted proteins | sample SI112_150mmetaG_FD_190156 | JGI IMG/M metagenome (GOLD analysis project Ga0257118, IMG submission 190156) | Marine microbial communities from Saanich Inlet, British Columbia, Canada - SI112_150m | ecosystem: Environmental > Aquatic > Marine > Inlet | place: Canada: British Columbia | collected...
ACGAGCGCTTTGGGTTGGCCGACTCTGACAGCCTCGCGCACAACGCCTTCGCCGTTGGCTACCTGTCCGCCATCATCCAGGGCGAGCGCCACCCGGGCCGCGGCCGGCCAGGGCTCACACCCACCATCGGCACCGTCGGCATCCGCTTCTCCTGGGAGCTGTCGGCCAAAGGCGAAGTCCGCACCTATGATGTCGGGCTCTCCAAGGCCCGATCCCTGGCCTCTGGCATCGTCGCCGGCGGCCGCGCCGATGGCGTCCACTTGATGCTCACATCGCTGTCCTTTTCGTCCATCGATGGCTGGTTTGCTGGGGAAATCATCCTCAGCGTCCGCCACAACACCGACCTCACCATGTGACCCCCGGAGAGTGCGCTAATGGCTACCCCAGCGACCCTGGTCTCCCAAGTCCTCGCCAACTTCCGAAAGCGGATGATCAAGAGCTACGGCTTCCTCTTCTCGAGCTTCGAGAATGAGCAGGATGCCCGCACCGCAGGACAGAGCGTCTACGTCTCCTCCGGCCCAGGCGTGCCCACCGCCAACATCGGCACCAACGTCCGCGGCATCTACTTCCGCGAGGACGCCCCCACGGTCGACGCCTACATCTACGGCACCGTGGACGGCGCCACCTGGTTCGCCATCGACATCGGCCCCATCGCGCTGGCCTCCCTGGCTCTCCCCCGCGGCAACGCGATCCGCGGCTCCGCCACAGGCGTCGGCGAGGCCCTCGACCTCTCCACCCTCGGGCAGTTCCCCCTGGGCGATGGCGCGGACCTGGCGGCTGCCCAACTGCCTGCCTCCGGCCTGCTGGCCATGCCCACGGCCAACACCTTCGCCGGCCGCACCCTGACAGCCCCCGCTGCTGGCATCACCGTCGCAGACGGCGACGGCGTAGCTGGTGACCCCACCCTCGTCCTGGCGGACGACCTGGCAGCCCTCGAGGCCCTGGACGCCACCGCCGGCTTGCTGGCCAAGACCGCGGCCGACACCTACGCCCGCCGCACCATCGTCGTCGGCTCCGCATCGCTGACCGTGGCCAACGGTGACGGTCAGGCCGGCAACCCGAGCCTCGACACCGCCCAGGACATCCAGATCACGGCCTCCCCAGAGTTCGCCAGCCTGCTCCTGACTGGCGATCTGGTGGTCCAGGGCTCGAGCATCCTCGCGCAGCTCGAGACCATCGAGCTCGAGGCCAACTGGATCAGCCAGAACCTGGGCTACGCCACTGCCGTCGCCGTGACCGGCGGCCGGGTCATCAACTACCTGCCCACCGCCACCGCCGACGCCACCACCGGCGCCGGCGTCGTGACCCCGGGCGTGCTCGGCGTCTCCGATGCGACCATCACCACCGACGGCGCCGCGACCTTCGCGCTGCACGACATCGTGATGATCAGCGGAAGCGACAACGACGGCGAGAATGATGGCCTCTTCGAGGTGCTCTCCCACGCCGCCAACCTGCTGACCCTGCGCGGCCAGCTCACCCCGACCGTCGAGGGCTTCTCCAGCGGCCAGCTGGTGGCCAACGCCGGCGACCTCGGAATGGCCATCACCAAGATCACCGTGGCCGCCGACCGCTGCGGCACCGATGGCCGCTTCGAGGCCGCCGCCGGCTCCGCGACCGGCCTGGCCTACAGCGACTACCTGCTGGCCTCCGACATCGGCACCGGGGTCCAGGCCTACGATGCCATGCTGGCGGCTCTTTCCGCCATGGTCAGCGCCGCAGGCAACGTCCTGCACTTCACCGGCGCCGATACCCCCGCCCTGCTCGACCTCGGAGGCGGCGCTGCCTACTCCGTGATGTACCGCAGCGGTGCGGGCACCGTCGGCATCGGCGTCATCCAGGCCCACGCCGCGAGCACGAGCACCACCCCCAGCGCTGACGACACCGCCAGCGGGACTGCGAACGTCACCAGCAGCAAGATCCGCAGCCAGCAGTCTCTGGGTGTGCTCCCTGCGGCCGGCACCAACTACATCGCCCAGTACGGCGCAGGTGCGGCCATCGACGACGCTGTGGGGCCCTTCACCCGCATGGTGCCCCCACGCACCGCACAGGTCGTCTTGGGCGTCGGCGGTGCCGCCACGGTGGTCTACACCATCGACGGCACGGATCCCAACGGTGACGCCATCCAGGACATCATCACCACGGGCGGCGCCGGTGCTGGTACCTACCAGGGCGATCTGGCCTTCACCACCATCACCCGCTTCCGTTCCGACTTCAACCCCTTGGGTACCACCGACTTCCAGACGGGCGACGGTTTCGGGCTGGCCACGGTCTGCACCAACATCGACGCCGTGGGTGTCGATGGTGTCCTCGAGGCTCCCAGCACCGCCGATCCCGGCACCGGCACCGTGGTCCCCACCAGCGTCCCCAACGGCGCCCGGGTCTTCGTCGTGGACTACCGCGTCCAGCCGATCATCGCCGACGCCGGCCACGTCCACGCCCCTGGCAACCACACCCACGACGTCACCCCCGACGCTCACACCATCGCTTAGCGAGAGGTAGACCATGGCCAGCACAGCCGAAGCCGCCATCATCGTTCAGCTGCTCTCCAGCATGACCCCGGACACCGCCACGGGGATCACCGGGAAGCAGCGGGGCAACGTCGAGCAGTCCGACCGCTTCACCCAAGGCATCGCCTCGGGCAACGTGGATCGCTGCTACAAGCGCATCCGCTCGGGCCTCGGGGCCGGCGCCACGGACAACTACGACCTGATCGCCGCGGGATCCCTCGAGGACCTGATCGGTCAGGCCATCGACGCCGATGAACTCAAGGGCATCGTGGTGCTCTGCACCGACGGTGAGCTCAAGGTCACCGGCGCGGCTGCCAACCAGCTCGGGTGCTTCACTGCAGCCTCGGAGGGCATCAAGCTCGCTGAGGGCCAGTGGGTAGCCCTCGGGCTCGGCGCCGGCGGCCTCGACGTCTCCACCAACTCCAAGTTCGACATCACCGAGACCGGCGGCGCCACCACCGCCGACTACGATCTCGGTTTCATCGTCGCCCAGTAGCCCCAGCCAGCCCAGGAGGGCTAAATCATGGCAGCTTCCCTGATCGTCAAAAACTTCGCTGACGGCGCGCTCACCGGCGACGATGCCGGCGGCCACAGCAACACCCTGCTGTACAGTCAAGGCAACCTCTCCGTTTCTGGCCTGCGCTCCGACGGGCGCAACGTCTCCCACTACGAGAGCCGAGGCAGCCGCACCAGCTCCCGCATGACCACCAGGGCCTACGCCCAGGTCACCGTCAGCAGGCAGTACACCGAGGCCTACGACCCCGCCGGCATGAAGGAGCTCGCCCTTGGCCGTACCGCCGGCTTCGTGTCCACCACCGCGGCTACCGGCGACATCGACACGATCGATCTCACCTTCACCAGCCACTACGACGCCGAAACCCATACCTGGGTCTTCGAGGACTGCGAAGCTGAGGCCGGCTTCACCGAGGGCGACCCCTCCGAGGAGTCCTTCACCTGGAACTGCCTCGGCAAGATCACCCTGGACGGCATCGAGTACGTGCCCACCCCGTAGACCACCACAGCGCCCAGGAGGACAGACATGGACGCCCCCATCATCGATCTCGGAAAGTTCCCCGCCACCCTCAAGAGGCCACGCGCGATCGTCGGCTACAGCATCGCCAACCACCCCGCGATCCAGCGGCTGATGGTCGTGATGACCGAGCACAAGCCGGACGAGGACGCGCCGGAAGAGCCCGAGGAAGAGCAGGAGATGCCCCCGGACGTGCTGGAAGCGATGACCGATCCAGCCGTGCTCACGGTGCGCTGTGCAGCCCTGGCCGCGTGCTGGCCGCCTGACCTCACATGGCCCGGTGTGAAACGCCCAGGCCCGTGGAAGATGCGCCAGCCCCTCGAGGAGTACGGCGCCGACATCTACGACGACCTGATCGAGGCAGGGCTTCAGCCCCGCCCCATCATGGCCGCCGGCTGGGCGACCCTGTGGTGGGTCATGGACTGCCTGCCCAAGAGCGCCGAGGTCAAGGCAGCGCGGGATTTCTCCGAGGCCCCATCGGGGGAGTGATGCGCGATGTCCTGACCATCTGCCGCGAGCACGGTCAGGCTCCCTCCTGGTGGGACACGCTGGACACCGAGGATCAGGCCCTACTCAGGGCCGATCTGATCGTGCGCCGCGAGCCCAAGAAGGGAGGCAGACGGAAATGAGTAGCAACCGCATCGTGGTCAGGGACGGCCCTGTCGAGATGGAGATCGGCCCCGAGCTGATGGACGCGGTGCAGGAGATGCTCACCACGGCTCAGAAGATCGTGGTGCAGGAGTTCCAGCAGGCCGCTGAGCGCACCCTGGCCAAGGCGAAAGAATCCTGGCCCGAGAGGACCGGGACCAGCCTGCGCGCGTTCCGTGTCACCACCAGGCTGAGCACCAAGTACGCCGATGTCGTCATCGAAAACCCGACGCCCTACGCCTACAAGGTCAAATTCTCCAAATACACCAAGGCCGAGATCGACGCGATCGACAACGAGAAGATCCGTAAGCACATGCGCAAGATCCACGGCCACGGCGCCCCGAGCGGCAGGCTCACTACGCGAGGCGCCTTCGCCACAATTGTCCGCACCCCGCTCCGCCGTCAGGAGTCCAACGCCGTCCACGCGATCCAGCTCGCTCTGAACCGGGTGAAGTGATGCCCACAGCGACCGCCAGCCTCAAAGCCGACTTCTCCGAGCTGATCGCCAGCATCAAGGAGATGCCGACGACGACGAAGGCCGAAGCCAAGCGCATGGTGGCGTCCATGCGGCGGGCTCAGAGGGACATGACGAAGGCCGCGAAGGAGCAGGCGAAGGACCAGGGCAAGGCGGCGAAGGAGGCCCGCAAGAGCTGGGACAAGGCATTCGGCAAGATCGGCGCCGCCGCCAACAAGGCAGCCAAGGCTGCCGCTCTCGCTTTCGTTGCCGCCGCTGCAGGCATCGGCGCGGCGTCCGCGATGATGGGCTCCGACTTCGAGCACGCCATGGCCAAGGTCGGCGCCATGACCGGAGCCACAGAAGAGGAGCTGGACCAGCTGACCGCCAAGGCCCGCGACATGGGCAAGGCCACCCTGTTCAGCGCCACCGAGGCCGCCGGGGGGCTGGAAGAGCTGGGCAAGGCGGGCATGAGCGCCCAGGAGAGCATCACGGCACTGGACTCGGCCCTCTATCTGGCCGGGGCGACAGGGGCAGAGATCGCGTCGACCGCCGGCCTACTGGCGTCGGCCATCAAGCAGTTCGGGCTGGAGGCTGCCGACACCACCCGGATCAGCGACGTCTACAGCAAGGCGATCCGTACCTCGCTGCTGGACATGGACTCGCTATCCGAGGCGATGAAGATCGCCGGTACCGCGGGCTCGTCGTTCGGGATGTCGCTCGAGGAGACGACCGCCGCCGTAGCCGCCTTCCGCGATCTGGGCCTGGAAGGCTCCATGGCCGGAACCAACTTCCGCATGGCCATGATCTCGGCAGCGAAGGGCACCAACGCCAGCGCCGCCGCGCTGAAGAAATACGGGCTCGTCCAGGCCGACATCAACCCGGAGACACACAGCTTCGCCGAGATCATGCAGCTCGTGGCCGACAACAGCATGTCGGCCACCGACGCGATCGGCATCTTCGGGACCAGGACGGGCGCTAACATCGCCAGGATGGGCACAGCGATCCGCCGGGGCACCATCGATCTGGACTCCTTCACCACCGCGCTCGAGGGGGCGGCAGGCGAGACCGCCGACGTGTACGCCCAGATCCTCGCCACCACCCAGAGCCAGGTCAAGATCGTCCAGAGTGCCTTCGCCGACCTGATGATCACGCTGTACGGCACCTACGCCGAGCCGCTGTCGGATCTGCTGGCCGAGATCCCGCAACTGCTCGGGACCGTCGCGGAAGCCGTCGAGGCCAACAAGGCAGCGATCGGCGCCTTCGCCGACGAGGCCCTGGGCAACATCAGCGAGTGGATCCGCGAGGACGGGCCCGCCATGGCCGAGGCCTTCGTCAGCGCCACCAAGGCCGCGGGCTCGATGGCGTCCATGCTGTCCAAGGTCGTCCCGTACCTCGACGAGATCGCCACCGTATCGATCGCTGCGTTCTCGGCCGCGAAGGTCTACCAGTTCACCGTCGCGCTGCAGGGCGCTATCACCACCGTGCGCGTGCTTGGCGTGGCCGGGATCGCCACCCTGGGTCCGTTCGCCATCGCGCTGGGCGCTATCGCCACCATGGCCGCAGCCGCACAGATCGCGATGGGCAAGTTCGAGAAATCGATCATCAAGAAAGAGCAGCGCTGGACGTCATCGGGCCAAGAGCGGATCGACATGATCGACTCCGAGATCGCGGCCCTCGAGAAGCGCGATCGGATGCTGTCGGGCAAGGAGGTGCTGCAGGGCGGACTCAGCACCGACCAGATGGAAGAGATGGCCGAGATCTCGAAAAAGCTGATGGGGCTCCAGCAGGAGCGCTTCGCCCAGACCGAGCAGATGCGGTTCCTCGACGAGCAAGCCGCCGCAGCCGCGCAGGAGGTAGCCGACGCCGAGGCCTCCCGCGCCGCAGCAGCCGCCGACCTGGACGCCGCGCTTGCTGGGCTCCGCGCCACCACGGCCGGGAAGACAGGCGACGACGAAGACGCTGCTGCGGCGACGGACACCGTGGGCGCTGCGATCTACTCGCTGACGGAGATCACGCGAGCTGCCAACCTCGCGATGATGGGCGACGAGGAGCGGATCATCGCGATCAGGGATCGCAAGCTCGCGCAGATCCGCGCGCTTGGCACGGTGTCCATGGACCGGGCCGCCACCGAGGCGGCCATGGTCGCCACCGAGGCGGAAGCAGAGCAGCGCCTAGCAGACCTGAGGTCGCAGCTACACGCACAGCACATGTCCGATCTCGACGAGGAAGCCGAGCACGCGCGCAGGCTCTCAGAGGCTCAGCTGTCCCTGGCCATGGCCACCGCAGAGGGTATCGCCGAGATGGCGTCTTGGCTGTCAGGCGAGCAGGGCAAGTACGCAAAGGAGGCTTGGGCCGTTCAGTCCGCCGCGGCTGTCATCGCCGCCGGCCTCAACGTCGCGCAGGCCATCAGCAACGCATCCACCGTCCCACCGCCAGCAACCCCATTCGCCATGGCTGCTGCCGGCATCCAGAGCGGCGTGGCACTGGGCGGCGTCGTTGCGGCTGCGGCCAAGAGCTTCCCGAGCGCCTACGACGGCATCGACCTGAGCTACTCCGCGAGCACCGGCACTACCCACATGCTCCCCGTCACCACCCACCCTGGCGAGGAGTACTCAGGCGGGAAAGTGAGGACCCGTAGCGAGGTGGAGCACAGCCGCAGATCCAGCAACATGGTCGTCGTGCAGAACGTGGTAAACGGTCAGGTGTTCGACACCACCGTCGCCGAGGAGATGCGCCGCGGCGGGTTCGCCAGGGCCGAGACCACCCGCATCGCCGGCAGAGTGGGCCGGTCCCAAGCATACCGGAGCACCTGATGGGCACCCGCCACGTACCAGACCGCTACCGCGCCGTCATCAAGCCGGACACGCGCCTCGACTTCGACGCCGCCAACTCCGGCCAGTACGACAACGGCGGCGCCAAGGTCACAAGCATCAGCCCGGCGAGCCCGATCACAGGCCTGGCCATCCGCGACCAGAGCACCGACTTTGCGCTGAGGGCCAGCGGCGAGCAGACCGAAGACCTCGAGGCGTACGCCAACAGGCGCGGGCTCCCGGTGCTGGACAAGATGGGCCTGTTGTTCAAGAAGCAGAGCGACACGGACCAGATCCGCCGGGGCCAGGATCTCCCCGTGCCCCCGGCGGCATGGCAACCGATCGATTTGGTGAACACCCGCTTTTTCTACCACGCCACCACCACGCCGGATGACTACATCGTCGAGGTCTACCAGGACATCGGCGGCGGGATCTACACCCGCACGCTCGACCCATCGACGAAGCTGTGGGGCGCCGAGGTGGCCGTTGACGCCATCGCCGTTGGCAACGCCTACCCGTGCATTCTGTGGATCCCGCGCGTTGACGGCTACCGGCTGATGATCTACCGCTGGGGCGACGACGGCACCGACTACCAAGTCAGGGCATGGTACAGCGACGACCAGGGCGCCACATGGACCGATAGCGGCTTCGTGCTCGAGGAGGCGCTGGACGCCGCCACCATCACGAGTCGGCACCGGCTGCGGGCCGCGTACTACAACGGGCAGGTGCTCCTCTGCGGTCATGTGCTGTGGAACGACACCGCCGCGGACATCGAGCGGGATCGCGTGGTCCAGTGGTACAGCGACGACGGCGGCGGTGACTTCGCCCATGTGCTGACCAGCGACGGGAGCGACACCGACAACGCCGGGGCATGGATCGACGTCACGGTTTGGCGCGGGGAGTTCCTGCTGTCCCGCCTGGTGTACGACAGCGGCACCACGAGCGTCGTGCCGGCGTTCCGGCGCCTTGCCTCGGCCTCGTACCCATGGACCAGCGGGAGCGACACCAGCAGCCCCGCCGCGCTCACAAGCGCGAACTACTGGGGCACCTACACCGACCCTGGAGCGGGCGCAGACCAGTACATCCCAGAGGGCGAGCTCGCGGTAGTCGTGATGGACGACAAAGCGATCTACGCCTACGGCCGGCACTGCACCGGCCCCACGGGTCCCGGCACCGGCGACGACGGCGGCCACCCTGTGCTCCGCAGCGCAGATGGGGCCGAGTCCTGGGCCGTCACAGGGAAGCACCCAGCGTACCCCGCCACGGCCAACAACGGCTCGATGTGGTGGAACACCGGCATCCCTGGGCCCGGCGTGGTCGGAGTGGACAACGAGTTGATGAACTTCTGCGCTGTCAACCAGCGCGGCAGGGCCGTGGTCATCACCAGCTGGCGCCGGGCCGGCGGTGCGGGCGCCACGAACTACCACGCGGCGATCTACCTCGGCGGCTGGCAGTCCGTGCCGATGCCCAGCTTGTTCAACGGCCAGGATCCGGTCAGGCGCGGCGCGTGGGAGTACACCGGCTGCGGGATGCATCTCCCGAGCGAGGGGATCTGGACACAGACCCTCGCTGGTGGCGCCACAGAGACCCTGACCTCCGGCCGCTCTGTTCAGGTAGCAGGCGGCGTGGCGAGCGTGACGAACGACACCGTGCCCGCCACCACCGTCGCCGAAGGCATCATCGGTGAGTGGTCCCTGGAGGTGGACAGCGGGACAGCGTTCATCGAGATGCGGACCAGCGCCGCGACCCCGGTCCACTACGAGATCCAGGTCAGCATCACCACGACCCAGGTAACGCTGTACGACGTGATCGCTGCAGTCGTCATCGGCGCCGCCTACACCTACACGGGCGAGCGGATCCGGGTCAGGCTGGCCATCGAGAGCAACGACGTGGTGTGCTGGGTGAGGACCGACGGCCGCGCTGCAGGGCTCGGGTCACAGGACGAGCTGACAGACCCGGATCGCCCATGGATCGAGGTCGCCCGATCCGGCTCCATCGGGGTCGCTGCGGCGAATCCCGGGATGCGCGTCCAGTTCATCACCGGGGCAAACTCGACGGTGTACTGGGACGAGTGGATGATCTCCTCCAGCAAGTACACCGGCCAGGGTCTCTACAACCAGACCGACCGCCTCAAGTACGGCGGATCCGTCATCGAGTCCCCTGTCTACGTGGGCCACGGCGTCAAGGCGTCGGCTGTCACCGGCCCCGCCGCTGTGGGCGACACATGGCAGATCACCGGTACGGCCGACTACCCAGCGGCGGCCATGCTGCCGAACGTGAGCCCCAGCCCCAGCCACCCGCACCGCGCGACCGGCATCCTGGGGATCAACGACGGCACGATCCGGTGGACGTTCTCCCTTGGCTCGCAGTCGCAGAGCGGGCTGTCCCCGTTCTGGGGCGTGCTACTGGACGGGTTGAACTTCGGCCAGCCCTCGATCTATCTGTACTACGCCGCGGCCTGGCACCTCGCCGGGAGCGTCGGCTACTGGTCGTTCACCGCTGACCGCTACGGCCGATCCTTGGTGGTCAACACGGGCGCCAACGCGAACAGCGCGGTCATCAGGCGCGACGAGCTTGTCGGGTGCCTGGTGGAGGAGGTCGTGGGCGGCTTCGTGACGAATCAGGCCCGGGTACTCTCCAACGAGCCAGGGCACATCAACACCACCGCCGGCCTTTCCGTGCCGCTCAAGCTGGTCATCGATCGAAGCGCCGCGGGCTGGGGCGCCGCCCCCGTGGTACGCATCTACCCCCGCCGTGCCCTGCTCATTCTGGATCTCGAGGCCCTGAGCCAGCAGTTCAGCGCCGTCCAGATCCGCGCCCCGCTCGAGTCCCTGGCGCCGGGCCCATACAGCCCGCCGCAGTATCCGCCTGAGTCCTACTTCGAGATCGGGACCTTCTGTGCTGGCCCGCTGTGGGCGATGGGCCAGACGCCAAGCTGGGGGTACCGTCTCGCCACAGAGCCGAACACCGAGCTGCTCACGGCCGAGGACGAGACCCGCACCGCCTACGTGCGCGCGGGCGTCCGTCGTCGGTGGTCTCTCGGCTGGTCCGACCCTGTGTCCATGCACGACATGGACGACGATGCTCCGGACTTCATGGCCGGCAAGACCGGCGGCGCACCGATGGCGCTGCTCCGCTCCACCCCCGTTGACCTCGGAGACCAGCTGCGCGTGCTCAAGGGAGCCGGCACCGTGATCGGCTACTGCCCTGCCATCGACACAGCAGGGATCGGCCGAGAGGACCACTGGGCAGATGGCGCCATGATCGGCCGCATCACCGGATCGATCGAGCGCGACAACGTGGTCGGCGACGAGGAGCGCGACGAGGCGAGCAGGATCCAGGAGTGGGTCTTCGAGGAGGAGCTGTAGTGCCCGCGGCCGTCCCCACTCAGCCCCCTGTGGTGCTGCTGACCATCGACCACGCCGGCAAGGTGTGGCGGGTGTCGAGTAGGCCGCTCGAGGTAGTGGACGACGGGACATCACTGCTCTACCGCGGCGGGCTGGCCCCGATGGACGTCTCCAGCTCGGCCCCGCTGACCGGGATCGCCAAGCCACAGAGTCAGGCGGTCGAGTGCGTCATCCCCGGAGACTTCGCCGAGCTGACAGCGCAGGACCACCTCAGCAGCGAGATCACCGCCGAGATCGCTACCATCGACATCCCAGCCACGACGACCACGAAGCCCCAGTGGGGAGATCGCGAGGTGAAGCTGTCCGGGTCGGTGGAGGTCAAGAGCGACGGCTACCAGGGCCGACCCCTGCGGCTGGAGGTCACCGCGGACGACCCAGCGGATCACCCCGGTGTGTACCCGACCCCGAACATGCAGATCAACGACGACACGTTCGGCGGCGCACTGCGGGCCTACGACGCAAATGCAGAGGGAGAGAACTACCCACAGGTGTACGGAAAGGCGGGGCTGATTTGGGCTGGCCAGGCGCCGGCCGACGTCCCGGCGTCCCCTGGCTACGTGGTGGCGGTGGACAATACGCTTTTGGAGTGGGGCGTTCCTGGCTTCCCAGGCTTCCAGGCCCAACAGTCCGATCCGTCTCTGTGGGGCTCTTACCGGCTGTACCTGCTCATCGCGGGCCACTGGGTCTGGCCTGACCTCGTGGGCCCCCCGTCGCTTCCATCTGCTCGCTACGCCGTCAAGGTGTGGGACACAGAGGGAAATAGCGAATACGCGCACCTGTTCTTCACCAAGGATGCACTCGGGCGCATCGTGGCCCTCGCGGGCAAGTACAACGGTACCGGCTTTGGTGGGTTCTCCGGCACGGCGTGGACTGCAATCGGCTACGACTCCGTGTCAGGTACCTATCTGGGCCCCCAAGAAGGCCAGACCTACTACGTCACCTTCGCCGGCGGCAGCGCCTACAACCGCAACTTCACTGGCCCCATGCTCGGCGCTGGCGAGATCATTCGGCACGCGCTGTCATGGTCGAACGTCCGCGTTGACTGGCGCCGAACCGCTGCAGCCCTCCCCGCTCTGGACCGCTACGAGCTGGCGGGCTTCTGGGACGGCTCCTGCGACCCCTGGGCATGGCTGGTCGACAACGTGCTCCCTTGGCTCCCCTGCTCCTGGGTGCCTGGCCCGCACGGCGTCTACCCCGTGATGTGGCGCCTGGACGCGACCCACTACGACGCGGATGTGGTGCTCACCGACGGGCTCAACTGCACCATCGAGGGCCAGACGACCTACGGTGAATCCAGGCTCTCCCGGCATGTGCTGGACTACGCCAACGGGCTGATCGCCGGCAAGTGGAGGCGGCGCTCGACGT
>Ga0257118_1001684_pt1 | contig 12223 bp, 7 predicted proteins | sample SI112_150mmetaG_FD_190156 | JGI IMG/M metagenome (GOLD analysis project Ga0257118, IMG submission 190156) | Marine microbial communities from Saanich Inlet, British Columbia, Canada - SI112_150m | ecosystem: Environmental > Aquatic > Marine > Inlet | place: Canada: British Columbia | collected...
TCTGTTTCGGTGCGAATTAGTCGACCACAAGCTTGAATTAATCTCAGTGATGCATCAGGTAAGGATATTTCCATAAATGGATTGCGATTTTGAGCTTGCAGGTAATCTGCCAAGGTTTTGTCGATTGGCGAGCTGGGTACGCTAAAGCGTAATTTAACAATCACTACATGAGTGAGATTGTCGCCTTTGAGGTCAACCCCTTCGGCAAAGCTATCCAAGCCAAAAATAACACTTCCTTTGTTTTTCTTGCGTAAGTTGGTGTGCTTTTCAAGAATGGTTTTTTTCGGATATTCACCTTGTATGAATAGCGTGCAATCCAGCTTGTTTTCCACCATGTCTGCCACCATTTGCATCTGTTTATTTGAGGCAAATAAGACCAAAGCCCCCTCTTCTGTATTAATGCGTTTAAGCAGTTGAGTAGCCACTTCTTGGGTATGTTCATAGACTTGAGTTGGATTGGCTTTAAACTTAGCAATAATAAAGTCAACCTGACCAAACTCAAAAGGTGAGGGTAGGCGTAGATATTGGTTCTCGGGTTTTTTTAGCCCGAGTTGTTTGTTGAGTCGCTCAAAGCTGCCAAGCGAAGATAGAGTGGCTGAGGTGAGTACAACGCCAGAGGCTTTTGACCAAATAAGCGCATCTAAGTTGTTGGAGATGTCAGTTTGGGCACTACATAAGCTGTAGTTGGTTTTTTTGTTGGCTAAGGTGTTTTTTTCAATCCATCTTGAGTGCGGTGATTGATTATTGTCATCACTTTTTAAGAAAGAAGATAGCAGTTCTACAATGCTTGAAAGATGTTGCTCGCATTCGCCACTGGCATTATTAAGTGGATCGGTAATTGATTTATCCAGTACTTTTATTTTTAAATAGTCCGCCCAAGATTCCCTTAGAATGGCGAATTTATTTTGAATATTACCCAGTGCAATAAACAGATTTTTACCAATATCCTTGATGGGCTGATCCACTATACCTTGATCAAATAAATAAACATCTCCGCCTGGACTGCTGTGTGTCGTTGACTCATCAAAATCTAGTGCTTTTAGCAAGACGCTTAAATCAGTCAAATAATCATCCACTTGCTTGATATTAATATCTGGCGCATCTTGCTGAGTGATTTTACAAATTTGGTCGCTCACACCCTTGGCTTGGCGAATGCTGGTTTTGATAAATTCACTGCTTGTGTTAAGAGAAAAATGCGATAGCGCCTTACTGCTCAAATGGTGCGCTTCATCAAAGATAAAAATAGAATCATCTACATCAGGCAGCACTGTGTTGCCTGTGGCCAAATCGGCCAATACCAAATCATGATTGGCAACAATTACGTCAGCTTTGGTGATTTGTTTGCGCGCTTTGAAAAAAGCGCAATCTTGGTAGAATTCACAACTTTTAGCCGTGCAGGTAAAGCGATTACAATTGATTTTTTGCCAAATAGAATGATCGGGTGCGCGCATCAAATCGTCAATTTCACCATTCCATTTCTTAGCGGAATAATCCTCTAATAGCTCACCCATTTCTTCGAGTTGGTATTTCCCTGGCGGCTCATCAAATAACAAGCTTGAGTCAAATAGCGTACTATCAGCTGCGCTATCTTCACATAGATTAATAAGATTTCGAATACAAACATAGCGTGATCTACCCTTAACTAAGGCATATTCAAAATCAACTTGGCAGTATTTTTGCGCCTCAGGAATATCTTTGAGTAGTAATTGTTCTTGTAGGGCGACATTGGCACTGGAGACAATCAGCTTCTTTTTATTAGCCTTGGCAATTGGAATACTACTGAGTAAATAGGCAAAGGTTTTGCCTGTACCTGTGGGTGCTTCTACACACAAAATATTGTTTGAATTGGTGTATTCTCCGGTTAATGTTTTGGAGATTTCAGCAATCATTTTGTTTTGCGACGGCCTAATTCTAAAGTCTTTCATGTCGGACTTTAAAGCGATAAAAGAGTCGCGTATTTGAGCTTTAAGCTCGTCAGATAACACTATGACTTACGCGCGAGAGAAAGGTCACACAATAGAGTTAATGCATCCTTATAAGGTGATGAGTGGATGTGCTTTAATGAGGCTTTAGCCAAATCTGCAGATTTTTTAGCCTGTGACCGTGTGTAGTCAAATGCATTGACTGATTGTAGAATTGCTACCACTTGGTCGATTTTAGAATTATCAGCATTGTTAATAGCTTCTTCTAACAATTGTTTGTCCGCATCTGATGTGTTAGCTAGCGCATAAATCATTGGTAGGGTGGTTTTGCCTTCTGCCAAATCATCCCCCACTTCTTTACCCATGGTATCGCTATCGGATTCATAGTCTAGCACGTCATCAATAATTTGAAAGGCGTTGCCCAAATGTAGACCGTAGTCTTTAAGTGCTTGTTCTTGTGCGCTATCCACTTCAGAAAGAATACCGCCGATTTGCGTGGCTGCTTGAAAAAGAACGGCAGTTTTACGCTCGATAACTTGATAATACTCAGCTTCTGTTAAAGCTGAATTTTGACAATTGAGTAATTGCAAAACCTCACCTTGGGCAATTTCATTGGTGGCTTTGGATAGAATTTGCATGATTTTCATTGAGCCAGGCTCAACCATCATCTCGAATGCTCTTGAATATAAAAAATCACCCACCAGCACACTTGCTGCATTGCCCCAGACTTCATTGGCCGTGTCTTTTCCTCGGCGTGTTGCTGATTCATCGACAATATCATCGTGAAGCAAGGTGGCAGTATGAATAAGCTCAATAACCACTGCCATGAGTTGGTGTTGCTCACCCTGATAGTTGGTGGCACGGGCGCATAATAAAAGCAGCAATGGGCGCAAGCGCTTGCCACCGGCACTAATAATATAGCTACTCATTTGATTAATCAGTGCTACATTAGAGCTTAGGCGCGCGTGCAACAAAGCATCGGTTTGCACTAGGTCGTCTTTTAGCAGTGTCTGAATATCGTCAAAATCTTTCATGCGACTATTTTAGTCCATTTGCCAGTAAATATACTTCTTTAGAGCGCGCTCTTGAGGCTTTAGGTTTGCGAATAATAACCTTGGAAAAAGCCGCTCTACAGGCTTTAACATACTCATCAAATCCCGCCCCTTGAAAAACCTTGATAAAAAAAGTGCCGTTTGGTGTAATAGTTTTTACCGCCATATCAAGAGCGAGTTCGCACAAATACATAGACTTTGGAATATCTACAGAAAGCTGTCCACTCATATTGGGTGCCATATCACTCAGCACAACGTCAACTTTCTTACCGTCAGTTAGCGCAAGTAGTTCTTCATAAACAGATTCTTCAGTGAAATCGCCACAGAGAAAATCAACGCCGTCAATAGGTTCAATATCTAGAATATCACTGGCAATCACTTGGCCACTATTACCAACCATAGTAACAGCCACTTGACTCCAGCCACCGGGTGCGGCGCCTAAATCTAGTACACGGTCACCTGGTTTGATGAATTTATCCTTCTCAACAATCTCAGTGAGTTTGTAAACAGCTCGAGAACGATAACCTTCTTTTTGTGCTTTTTTGACATATTCATCACTAAGATGCTCACTCATCCAGCGACCTGAAGAACTTTTTTTAGCCATAAGTCTTAAGTAATTGATTCACATTAATAAATCATAATATTATAGGAGAGTTAGGGGATAATAGTGTCTTTTTCGAATCATCCTCAAACGCATGAACACTAAACTTAGAAATATCGCCATTATTGCTCACGTTGACCACGGTAAAACTACCTTGGTTGATAAACTATTGGAGCAGTCAGATACATTTGATGAGCGCTTTGAGTCAACAGATCGAATGATGGATTCAAACGATCTTGAAAAAGAACGTGGTATTACTATTTCTTCTAAAAATACAGCGATTAAATGGGGTGACTACCATATTAACATCGTTGACACTCCGGGACACGCCGATTTCGGTGGTGAAGTTGAGCGTGTACTGTCAATGGTTGATTCGGTATTGTTGTTGGTAGATGCGCAAGAAGGCCCAATGCCGCAAACGCGTTTTGTAACTAAAAAAGCGTTTGACCAAGGTCTAAATCCAATTGTTGTTGTTAACAAAATTGACAAAGACGCGGCTCGTCCTGATTGGGTGATTGACCAAGTATTTGAGTTATTTGATCAATTGGGTGCTACAGATGAGCAGCTTGATTTTCCAATTATTTATGCATCAAGTATCAATGGTTATGCATCACTTGAAGATGATGTGCGTGAAGGCGATATGCTACCAATGTTTGAAACCATTGTTGAAAAAGTAGCAGCACCAGAAGTGGATATTAAAGCGCCACTACAAATGCAAATTACCGCGCTTGATTATTCATCATTTGTTGGTGCAATTGGCATTGGGCGTATTACTCGTGGCACGATTAAAAAGAACCAGCAAGTGGTTGTTGTTGGTGCAGATGGCGTTGAGAAGAAAGCTAAAGTTGCTAATTTACAAGGATTTTTAGGCCTAGATAAGGTTGATATTAACACCTCTGAAGCGGGTAATATTGCCTGTATTACGGGTATTGAAGGTATTTCAATTTCAGATACCATTTGTGATCCTGAAACGATTGAAGCACTACCACCACTAAGTGTTGACGAGCCAACGGTATCAATGGCATTTAGAGTAAATGACTCTCCATTTGCTGGTCAAGATGGCAAGTTTATTACTTCAAGAAATATTCGTGATCGCCTAGACAAAGAGCTTATTTACAACGTAGCACTGCGTGTTGAAGACACTTCAGATCCGTCTGAGTTTTTAGTTTCTGGCCGTGGTGAGTTGCATTTATCAGTATTGATTGAAACTATGCGTCGTGAAGGTTTTGAGTTAGCGGTAGGTCGTCCACAAGTTATCTTAAGAGAGATTGACGGGGTTGTTTGTGAGCCGTTTGAAGATCTAACGATTGACGTTGAATCTCAGCATCAAGGTACAGTGATGGAGAGACTAGGTGAGCGCAAAGGTGATTTAACCAATATGGAGCCAGATGGTAACGGCCGTGTTAAATTAGAATTTAACATCCCGGCACGCGGTTTAATTGGCTTTAGAACAGAATTTTTAACTGCCACAACGGGTACCGGTCTAATGAACTCAACGTTTGACTCGTACAAGCCGCAAAAGCCAGGTGATATTGGTCAGCGTTCAAATGGCTCGCTAATCTCAATGAACCAAGGTAAGGCAGTTGCTTATGCAATCTTTAACTTGCAAAAATCTGGAAAATTCTTTGTTGAGCATAACACAGAAGTCTACGAAGGTATGGTTGTGGGTATTCATGCGCGTGACAAAGATCTAGTGATCAATGTCATGAAAGGCAAGCAATTAACTAACGTTCGTGCCTCGGGTACAGATGAAGCAGTATCGCTAACACCTGCAATCAAGTTGGATCTTGAGCAGGCATTAGAGTTTATTGATGATGATGAGTTGGTAGAAGTAACACCAAACAACACGCGTATTCGTAAGCGCCTTTTGAAAGAAGTAGAACGTAAACGCTCTCGCTAAGTAATTTTTCCACATCACTGGGGCTTGATAAACACAAGCCTTGGTATACTGTTCTCCTATGAATAGTATTCTTGATTTTTTAGTCAGACAAAAAAAACTCGCACTGGTGTTTACCATCAGTATTATTGCGCTTGGATTATTAAGTCTTAATAACATACAACGTGATCAATTTCCCGCAGTGGATTTTGAAATCATGTCAATTGTTACCAGCTATCCAGGTGCATCTCCTGAGGACGTTGAGCAAAATATTACCAATGTCATCGAAGATGAGTTAAGTGATATTTCAGGCATTGATAAATTTACCTCAACATCACGTGCAGGTACTTCATCAATTGTGGCAACACTTTCACAAGATGTAAGTGATTTGTCTGAGCTCAAACAAGAGATTCGCAATGCGGTTAACCGCATTAAATCGCTACCAGAAGAGGTAGTGGATTTACCTCGTGTGACTGATTTCAAAACCTCTAGAAAAAGTATTCTTAAAATCAGCTTGGGTAGTGACACTTTAAGCTATGCACAACTTCGAGATGTTGTGGATGGTGTGGCCAAATCAGTGGCACTACTTGAAGGTGTGTCTGAGGTGGTTAAACAAGGCTATTTGGACAAAGAAATTCAAATACGCATTGATCCGAAAAAACTCTACCAATACGAGCTCTCTCTGCCACAAGTAATGGATGCGATTACTCAGCGTAATCAACGCTACACTGTGGGCAGTAATCATCATCAACAACACGAAAAAACCATCGTCGTGCTATCCAAATTTGATGCTGCAACAGACGTCTCAGAGGTGATTGTTAAATCTACTTTTGAGGGTTTGGTTGTGAGGCTTAAGGATATTGCTGTGGTCGAATCTGGCAATGTTGAAGAAAAATCTATTGTGCGTGTCAATGGCGAAAAAGGTTTTATTCTTCAAGTAAAAAAACAAGCGCAAGCTGATGTTATTACCACGGTTGATTTAGTGAAAGCGCATATGGATAAAACCCGTGCAAAACATAACAATCAGTTGGATATTTTTTATTCAGCCGATTTATCTAAATATGTACGCAATCGATTAGATATCGTGACTAACAACGGTCTAATCGGATTGCTGTTGGTGTTGGTGGTGCTCGGTGCATTTTTATCCTTTAAAACGGCTTTTTGGGTGGCGGTAAGTTTGCCAGTAAGTTTGCTAGGTACGGTGGCATTACTCGGTGTTACAGGCGAGACCATTAATCTGGTATCGCTTGCGGCGATGATTTTGGTGCTGGGCATTGTGGTGGATGATTCGATTATTGTGGCAGAGAGTATTCATCATTATAAGCAAACTGGCGAGAATAAATTTAAGTCAGCCGTACATGGTTTTAAACGCGTTATTATGCCGGTTGTCACCACCATTCTTACGACTGTTTTGGCATTTTCATCCATGTTTTTAATGGAAGGCATGATGGGTAAATTTATCTACGTTATTCCTTTGGTGGTGATCTTTGCTTTGGTGTTATCTTTTTTGGAAGTTTCTCTGGCGTTACCTGCTCATTTGGCAGGTGCCACAGAAAAACCAAAGCAGCACAATTGGTTTGAATATTTTGAAGATAAATTTGAAGGCTTTTTAACTAAGGTATTAAAAATCAGATACTGGGTGGTGGTGACTTTTAGTGTGGTATTAGTCTTTTCTCTGTATTTTGCGAGCACGCAAATGAAGTTCTCATTATTTCCTGCTGTTGGTGTTGATACCATTAGCGCACGGATGACTATGTCTGTTGGTTCTTCGCTAAGTAATACTGAAGTCAAAGCTAAGCAGGTGGAGGCGTTAATTATCCAAACAGTGGGAGAAGATTTGGTCTCAGTTACCACTGATGTGGGTAAATACTTTGATCATAAAGCGAAATTTACCATTGAATTGTTACCCTCTTCAGGGCGTGATCGAGATTCGAAAGTCATTTTAAAAGCGCTAAAGTCCAAAGCCAAAAATATTGATCAAGTTGAAACCCTGAAGTTTTCCGTGCACCGTCCAGGCCCGCCACAAGGTGAAGATGTAGAAATTAATCTGATTAGTCAAGTGGGCGGTGAAAACCTGCAAGCAGCTGATAAATTAGAGCAAATTTTGTTAAGCTTGAATGGGGTTGATAATGTTCAGCGAGATGACGAGCCAGGCAAGGATCGCATCGAAGTCAAGCTCGATTTTGAAAAAATGTCACGCCTTGATATTGACTTTAACACAGTCAATCGTTACCTTCGTGCTGCCTTTACCGGTATTGATGTTACTAACATTCGTGAAGGGCAGAATGATGTTAATTTCCGACTTTATTTGGGTGATATGCAGCAATCTGAAAATTTTATCAAATCTTTAAAAGTGGCTAATAAAACAGGCAGGATTATCCCATTAACTAATTTTTCCCATATTCGCGAGATTATTGGTGAGCCAGATTTTAACCACTATAACGGCCTTAGATCTATCTTGTTAAGTGCTAGTATTGATGATGAAAAGACGAGCACTAGCGAGGTGATGGAGGCTGCTTTATCTCAGCTTGAGCTAGATACACGCTTCCCATCAGTACGCGCTATTTCAGAAGGTGGCGCAAAAGAGACCATGAAATCCATGAACAGTTTCAAGCAGGCGTTTGTCATGGCGGTTTTTGGAATTTTCCTACTACTAGTACTATTATTTAATTCTTACACACAGCCAATGTTAATTCTCAGCGCCATTCCTTTTTCAGTGATCGGCGTTATTTGGGCATTTTTCCTGCATTCAGAAGCGCTCAGCTTTTTTGCCATTTTAGGAATTTTAGCGCTGGTGGGTGTAATTGTTAACGATTCTCTAGTTTTGGTTTCGCATCTTAATTATTTGAAAGACAAGGCTTTGGATAAAATGTCAGTTCATCAGTGGATTATTAAGGGCACTAAAGATAGACTTCGTGCGGTTGTGCTCACCAGTCTTACCACGCTGGCGGGTATTATTCCTTTAGCGTACGGCATTGGTGGCACAGATTATATTTTGCAGCCGATGGCGCTGGCTTTGGGCTATGGTTTGTTATTCGGCACGCTGATGACGCTGGTTTTGCTACCGTGTTTGTATCTTATGAACCACGAGTTTGTCAATTGGGTTGGAAAATTCAAGAAAACCAACCATTAGCAAAATTTCCAAAATTTTAGAAAAAACCTGTATTTAAGGCTGTTTTTAGACTTATTTAGCCAAAAAATAGCTTATTTAAGCTATTAATCCACCCTAAATAACCCCATTTGAATTATTTCCGATATTTTTAATATCGCATTATTTGTTTTGAAGCGCTTGACGAATAAGCTCTTCTGTAGAAAGATTGTCATCCGTAATAGCAGCAAGCATCTTTTCCGCTTCCTTAACTTTAAAGCCAAGTGCTTGTAAGGCTTGCGAGGCTTTTTGTGTATTTGGATTGGCGTTGACGCTGGCGGTAATGTGTTGAGTGTGCGAGCCATTTAGCTCAATTTTGGCTAGACGATCTTTAAGTTCAACGATGAGTTTTTGAGCGGTTTTCTTGCCAATCCCTGGAGTTTTGGCCAGTAGCGCATCATCTTCATTAGCCACAGCGTTCATCAGTGAGGCGATATTCAGATGCGACAAAATAGCAAGTGCCACTTTGGGGCCAATACCGTTAACGCGAATTAGCTCTCTAAAGAGAGTTTTTTCATCTTTAGAGATGAAGCCGTATAAGGTTTGAGCATCTTCTTTAACGTGAAAATGCGTGTGTAGTGAGAGGCTGTTAGATTCACCCATCTCATAAAAACTTGACATTGGGCACAGAATTTCATAGCCAATACCACCTACCTCTAATAGAATTTCAGGTGGATTTTTTTCGAGAATTTTTCCAGTTAAGCGACCAATCATAGCTTAATTATAGCCAAGAATAAGTTTTAAAGTATTGAGACTCGAATGCTTTAATATCTTTTGCATATTGTAGTGTTAGGCCGATATCATCCAGACCGTTCATCAGACGACGCTTGCGTTCTTGGTCAACTTCAAAGGAATATTCTTTACTGTTAGTACGAACAATTTGAGCTTCTAAGTCAATGGTAATTTCATCTTCAATAGCAAACAATTTATCCATTACTTCATTATTTTGAACAATTGGCAAAATGCCATTTTTAAAACAATTATTGTAGAAAATATCGGCAAAACTTGGTGCGATAATTGCTTTGAAGCCATAGTCTTCTAGTGCCCAAGGTGCATGTTCACGTGAAGAGCCACAGCCAAAATTATCACGTGCTAAGAGTATTTGTGCGCCCTGATATTCAGGTTTGTTAAGAACAAAGTCTACGTTAAGAGGGCGCTTGGAGTTATCCATGCCCACTTCACCATGATCTAGGTAGCGCCATTCATCAAATAAATTTGGGCCAAAGCCTGAGCGTTTAATGGATTTTAGAAATTGCTTAGGAATGATGGCGTCTGTGTCTACATTGGCGCGATCAAGTGGCGCTGTGATGGATGTAAGTGTGGTAAATTTTTCCATTATTTAACCTCCGAAAAATGACCGGCAATGGCGCTCGCTGCTGCAATAGCAGGGCTAACTAAATGCGTGAATGAGCCTTGGCCTTGGCGACCCTCAAAGTTTCGATTAGAAGTACTTGCACACCTCTCGCCAGGCTCTAATTTATCGGCATTCATTGCCAAACACATCGAGCAGCCGGCTTCGCGCCATTCAAAGCCTGCATCGGTAAATATTTTATCTAAGCCTTCTTTTTCCGCCTGAGCTTTAATTAGCCCTGAGCCAGGTACGACCAAAGCTAGTTTGATATTATCAGCAATATGCTGTCCATTAGCCACACTGGCTGCAGCCCTCAAGTCTTCAATGCGAGAATTGGTGCAAGAGCCAATAAAGACCTTATCAACACTCACTGTGTTAATCGGTGTGTTGGCCTCTAGGTGAATGTAGTTTAGTGCGTTACGAATACCTTCAGCTTTAACTGGATCAGACTCTTGAGTTGGGTCTGGGGTGATACCATCAATGGCGACCACCATTTCTGGCGAAGTACCCCAAGTGACTTGAGGTTTAATGTCTTTTGCATCAATCTTAATAATCTGATCAAAGTGCGCCCCTGCATCAGAGTGTAGCGATTTCCAATAGTCAACTGCCTTATCCCATTCATCGCCAGTTGGCGCCATAGGGCGGCCTTTAACATATTCTAGAGTTTTGTCATCAACGGCCACCATGCCTACGCGTGCGCCAGCTTCAATTGCCATATTGCACAGAGTCATGCGCCCTTCGATGCTTAAATTCTGAATGCTCGTACCTGCAAATTCAATGGCAAAACCTGTGCCACCTGCAGTGCCGATTTGGCCAATAATATACAGCGCAATATCCTTAGCGCTGACATGTTGATTAAGCTCGCCATTCACTTCAATTTTAAGATTTTTGGATTTGGCTTGCCATAAGCAGCCAGTTGCCAACACATGCTCTACCTCTGAGGTGCCAATGCCAAAAGCCAAAGCACCCAAAGCACCATGGGTTGAAGTGTGGGAATCGCCACAAACAATACTCATCCCCGGTAGGGTGGCACCTTGTTCCGGGCCAACCACGTGCACAATACCTTGGCGAATGTCGTTCATTTGGATTTCATTGATGCCAAATGCCTCGCAGTTTTTGTCTAGTGTTTCGATTTGCAGTTTCGAGATTGGATCTTCAATGCCGCTAACACCGCTTGAGCGATCAGTGGTGGGTACGTTATGATCAGGTACAGCAATACTTGCGTCTAATCGCCACGGTTTTCTACCAGCCATTTCTAAACCTTCAAAGGCTTGAGGTGAAGTCACTTCGTGAATCAGTTGTCTATCAATGTAGATAAGCGCTGTGGTGGCTTCTTCGCGCACGACGTGCGCGCTCATTAATTTGTCATAAAGTGTTTGTGGCATAACTCGATTGAAAAGCTTGATAAAATAGCTATTTTACATTTTCTCTATTCGATATATGTGTGGTATTTGTGGACAATTAAGATTTGACAATAAGTCGGTTGATTCTAAGGATCTGAATATTATGATGTCTAAGATCGCACGCCGTGGCCCAGATTCTTCTGGTGAGTGGGCACAGACTGGTGTTGGTTTTGGTCATCAGCGCTTGAGTATTATTGATTTATCTAATCATGCGCATCAGCCGATGGAAGATCAGGTGCTAGATTTAGTGCTGGTGTTTAATGGCACGATTTATAACTATAAGGCTCTGCGAGTAGAGCTAAGCAAACAAGGCTATGAGTTTTTCTCACAGTCTGATACTGAAGTTATTCTTAAGGCGTACCACTTCTGGGGTAAGGATTGTGTGTTGCATTTGGATGGTATGTTTGCTTTTTGTATTTGGGATAAAAAACAGCAACATCTATTTGTCGCTCGCGACCGTATGGGCATCAAGCCGCTGTATTTTAATCTCACTGATCAAGCCTTTAGTTTTGCCTCAAATACGCAATCTTTGGTTGCCATAGGTGCTGACACGAGTATCAATTCCGTGGCTTTGCAGCAGCAACTATCTTTGCACGCGGTAGTGCCAGCGCCAAATACAGTATTGGCAGGGGTTAATAAAATTAAGCCAGCAACCACACTTATTATTAAGTCGAATGGCGATATTAAAGAGACCACCTACTGGCAGCCAAAGGCTCAGCGACCAGACATTGCATTGACAGATTCTGAGTATATTGAAAAAACTCATGACTTGCTAACTCAAGCTGTGCTCAAACGTATGGATGCAGCAGATGTGCCAATTGGGGTGTTGTTGTCTGGCGGGCTAGACTCTTCATTGTTGGTGGCGTTGCT
>Ga0257118_1001686_pt1 | contig 12199 bp, 12 predicted proteins | sample SI112_150mmetaG_FD_190156 | JGI IMG/M metagenome (GOLD analysis project Ga0257118, IMG submission 190156) | Marine microbial communities from Saanich Inlet, British Columbia, Canada - SI112_150m | ecosystem: Environmental > Aquatic > Marine > Inlet | place: Canada: British Columbia | collected...
TATTTAAGCTTACCTTGATACCATCCTCAAGCAGCTGCTTGTGAACTTTCTTCTCACCGTAAATGGGTATCTGTTCAAATACTTTGGTGATTTTATTCTTGATTATTTGCTTGGCGTGGTTAGCTCGTGGCTTGCACCCCTCAAGGGGGTATTGAACAGAATAATACAAGCCACTTCGGTTAATGCCTAGCAATTGACACTGATGGTTAACCGATAGAGATGGTATAGCGTTCTTAGAAGGCTTGAGGTCAACTAGTTGTTTGATTTTAGATGAGCCCAAGCTTTTTAGCTTTTTTGCTAGCCATTCCTTCTCTACGGTTACTTTACCAACCAGTGCAGTTAAGCGCTCATTTTGCTCTTGTGATTTAATAAGCTCTTCCTTGTATTCTTTACAAGCTTGTCATATAACAAAAAAGATACGGTCATTACAGTTAGCAATACAATAGTCACGTAAAAATTTACAAACCCAAGAAATAGTAATAGAATAATTACTGTAATTAGCTCGGAGAAGAATCTCAAAGTTGAAATCAATGCCTGTGATAGAAATATATTTGTATGATTAGTAACCATATTTATCACCTCTGAGGAATTCTTATTAAGCATACCGATATAACTTGTTTGTTGATATGCGTGTAGAATTTTTCTTCTTAATAATAGCTGCTGATTAAAGCTAAATGACATTATTATTTTTTGCACATAATAGCCAAGAATTCCTTTAATAAAAAACACAAAAATTAATAGAGATGCCATTAATAAGACAGATATATCTATATCTTCTGCAATAAATCTATTTATATAATTATTCAGTGCCAAGCCTTCTGATTCCCCACCTCCTATGACAGATATGAATGGAATAACCAAGCCAATCCCAAGAAGATCAAAAAGAGACAAAATAAAGAAAAAGAGTATTAATTTTAATAGTGCGAATGAGGTGCTATCAATCAGTTGATACAAATTCGTCAAAAATTTAAATATATTCATAATATTATTTATTGACTTGTTTACTTAAAGACAACTTCACATTAATCTTATCCCCATTATCATCAATGAAGTATGAAAAACTTGTATTACCAAACACCCTAGATCTTAATAAATTTATAATATCTCTGCCAGAATACATTTCATCTAGCAAAATCTCATTATATTTATCAATATCGTTAATAGAGTTATACACTGCCATGCTGGAATCTTGAGCTGTCTGCCTAATATTTCCAGTGCATATATTTGGCCAGACATCTTTAAATAATTTTAGAATTTCCTTTTGCAGTCTAAAATACAAACTATCGGAGGTATCATCAGATAAAATCTCAACCTCCTTTTGTGCCCATATTTTTCCTGTATCTATGCCTTTGTCTATCGAATGCAAAGTAACACCCGCTGGGCTTCCATTTATTATACTAAACACATGAGGATACCAACCTCTGTTGTGTGGCAGCAATGCTGGATGAAAATTTATGGTGCCTTCATTAGGTAATTTCAATATATCCTTTTTTAATAGAAAAGGCCAATACACTGTAATTATGAAATCAAATTCTGGGATTAGTTTTATATTTTCATTGTTATCATGCAACCTTGTTCCACTGAAAATAATCGGCTCACATGGAGAAGCAACTAAGGCTATCTTTTTGTCTGTATCTTTGTCTACATCACTTAAAAAGAGTGCAACTATAGAATCGCCATTATCTATTAAATATTTTGCCACTTTATAGCCAACCTCTTTATTGGCCATTAATACAATTTTTTTCATTCTATTTTACTGTGTCCAATATTACCTTACATGCATAATCTATATCATCCTCCTTCAACATAGATGCACATGGTAGGTTTATACCGTGCGAAACAATAGAGTCGGCAACTGGAGTTATACTGGGATTGTATTCCGGCATCATTTTACTTATACACCTAAAAAACGGCCTATTTAGTACCCCCTTATGAGTCATTTGATCCATAATAACATTCTGGCTTAATTTACAATCATCTGAGATAATTATTGATGGTACATAAAAATTATTATAATAACCTTCCCTCTCAGTATTCAATTTTAATAATGGATGGCTCTCCAACCTCTCCTTGTACCAAGAAAATATCATTCTTCTTTTGTCTATAATTTCATCTATTCTTTCTAATTGTGCCAGTCCTAGCGCGGCTTGAATATTTGACATTTTATATTTAACTCCTATGTCAATATTATTCAATACCTTGCCTTGCTCTCGACAATGGTCCCAATAAAAGAAAGCTTTATCATAAAAATTTTCATCGTTTGTTACAAGCATTCCACCTTCTCCTGTAACGATTGGCTTCGCCCCTTGAAAGCTAAAAGCAGCTGCCTTACCAAAAGATCCAACCAATTTATTATTAATTTTTGAACCTATACCTGGAGCAGCATCCTCAATAACTATTAATCCATATTCTTCAGCGATGGAGTTAATTTTCTCCATATCTGCCGGATGCCCATACATATGAACTGGTATTATTGCCTTTGTTTTACTTGTAATTTTCTTTTCTATATCTATCGGATCAATACACCAAGTATCTTTTTCAATATCTGCAAAAACTGGGGTGGCCCCTACATATGACACACATGTTGCTGTTGCAATCCATGTTGATTCAGGCACAATAACTTCGTCCCCGACGCCAATACCAAGAGCTTTCATGCTTATATGAAGCGCTCCTGTACAGCTTGAAGTTGCAATTGCGTAATCTACCCCAATATATTTTGCAAAACTTTCTTCAAACCTATCAAGATATCCACTCCAATTTTTATACCATCCATTTTGACAGGCGTCTGTAACATATTCAACTTCCTTACTAGTTATCCACGGGCCAGCGGATGCTATTTCTCTGATACTACTATTCATAATTCACCTTCATTAAATCTAACATTGATACAATATTTACTTTATGGTTTTTATAATATTCACGAATCTCCTCTATGTAACCATAGTTAAACACAATCAATTCATCTGGGTTGTCTAAATATAATTGATCTGGACTATTGACAGATATTCCAGATACGGGCATGTTTTTCCCATGAAAGAAAGTATTTTTATCATATATCGCACATAAGTGGTTGTTATTGATTCCTGCAATAACTAAAGTATCCACACCCCGAGCTGCAGCGCCATATCCTGCAACTTTAAGGCCTTTTGAAATAAGTTTCTCAATATGCATTTTCAATGCTTGATGCGATAACACAATTTTTTTCTCAAAGTCGTCGTAAGTTTTTTTATTCCTAAATTTTGGTAATTTTGTATAATTAGCCATAGTTATAGAATTTAATGAACTGCTGTTTTTTGCCGCGACTATAGCCATTGAATTCCCACGACGAAGCTCCTCACTAACAATGCTTGTGTCTATTATTTTCATCCCATGAATTTAGAAATAGACTCTATAGATGGATAAATTGAATGCTCATGCGTAAATAAACAAGCCTCATTTCTACTATAAATTTTTTCAAAATCATGAACTTCTATAACTAACAAACCCGTATCCAACAGTAAATTATGCACATCATGTACAAACGATGAAGGATCGGTCAAATGGTCAAATGTATACTGAATAATAACCATAGAGGCACTACCATAATTACTGCGTATTTCCTCTATTGTGTCGCTTGTAAACATCTCTACAATAGTATCAATATCAGATACTTTTGCAGAATCAGCCAACACCCTTGACGGCTCCACTCCAACTACACTCATTCCATATTTTTTAAACTTTGAAAGTTGGGCGCCATCCCCAGATCCAACTTCTACAATTAGAGAATCATTCGGCAAATTGTATTTTGAAATTAATGTTTTTGCCACTAAATCCATATACTTATCAACCAGTATTGACGATCCTGTTGTATATGTATATTCTTGATAATATTCATCAAGATCAAGATCAACTTGAGTCTGTACCATTTCACACTCACTACACCAGAATATGTCTATATCATGTACAAATGGCGTCTCTTCTTCTTTTGTATGACCCTCTGGCATCGGCAAACTATCAATATGGAAAAAATTTATAATCTTTTTGCTTTTGCAAACTCTACAGCACTCATATGTGTTTTTTATCTTAAAATATTTCATTATCATTTTTTTTTATTAAATCATTAAGTAACATTACATTTTTCAATATATCTTCTTCGGATAATTTTGAATACCTTCTTAAATAATCTTGATCTCCAACTATAGCAACGTACATATCATTTATGTACATACCCTTATAATATATGCTTAAATTATTTTCAGCAATCACTTCGCATACACCACTACTCAACCCTCCATACCGATTATTTTCCTCAACTGATATCAAGCCTTTGTAATTATTACAAATATTAATTATTTCTATCTTGTCAAGTGGTTTTATTGTATGAACGCTATAAATTCCGACACTTACCCCCTTATCTATAGCTTTTTTAGCAATATTTATAGCATTCTTCGTAATACCTCCAGTTGCAAGTATTGCTATATCAAATCCAGCTATTAACTCTCTTATCGCTCCAAATTTAATATCAGATCTTCCAGGAAAATCTAATGATGTCTTATCCAGCCTGATATAGCTGACTCCATCAATTTTAGCTACCTGCTTAACCAACTCATAAGCTTCTTCTGGGCCTGAAGGCGCAACAACGGATGTATTTGGTAACGACCTCATAACCGAAATGTCTTCAGTTGCATGGTGTGTCATCCCTAAGGCTCCATAACTAAATCCAGCACCCATTCCGATTATGTTTACATTTAATTCGTGATAACATAGGTTATTTCGTATTTGTTCTAAGCATCTAAGAGTAGGAAAATTTCCAATCGAATAAGTAAATACAATTTTTCCTTCAAGAGCCAAACCAGCTGCTATTCCTGTCATATTCTGCTCTGCCACGCCAACATTTATATATTGATCAGGAAAAGACTCTTCAAAATCTTCAAAAACGCTATACCCCAAATCTCCTGTCAGAAGCATCACATTGCTATTTTCTTCGGCAAGCTCAACAAGAGCTTTCATAAAAAAATCTCTCATAATTCTCTACTTAGTTCATTAATAGCCTGTTCATACAATTCTCCCTGCGGGCTTTTGTAATGCCAAGAAACTTCACCCTCCATGAATGAAACGCCCTTGCCCTTTGTAGTGTTTGCAATTATTATTTTTGGCTTATTGGATTCATTTTTCATAGATTGAAATAATTCTTTATAATTATGCCCATCTACTTCTTCCACATTCCAACCAAAAGCATTCAACTTATCTTGTAAAGGCTCAAGACGAAGTGTTTGCTCTGTTGACTTCATACTTTGAAGCCGATTTCGATCAATAATTACAATTAAATTATCGAGGTAGTGGTGTGAAGCGAACATAAAAGCTTCCCAATTTGATCCTTCATCTAATTCGCCATCACTCATAACAACAAATACTCTGTGTGTTTTATTATCAATTTTAGCTGCCATTGCCATACCTGTTGCCACTGGCAAACCCTGACCTAAAGATCCTGTAGAAAATTCAACGCCTGGAACACCTTTATGAGAAATATGACCACTCAAAATTGAGCCATTTTTATAATGATTATCTAATTCAGATATTGGGAAAAATCCACACTCAGCAAGAGTAGCGTAAACTCCTGCTCCAGCATGCCCCTTACTTAAAATAAACCTATCTCTTTTTTCCCATTTTGGCTTACTGCAATCAATATTCATAACCTTTCCATACAATACAGCCAATATATCCACTATAGATAATACAGATCCGATATGCGAGCTACCACCCCTATTTACCATGTTAATAGCATGTATTCTAATTTTTGTTGAAAGTCTTTTTATATCTTTCATAGGACTTATATTTTCTCCATAGTGTTCATATATTCTTTAATTTCTTTCAAACATACCATCTGCATATCCTCCTCACTAAGCCAAGATTGATGCCAGTCAATAATTTTCTCTAATGTGTAGCTCAAACCCCATACTGGCTTCCAACTGAGCCTGGATTTAGCCTTTGAGATATCTAATTTTAAAAATCCCGCTTCATGGGGGGAAAAACTCTGATCAGACTTCCAACTAGAATAAGGCCATTTTGCACTTATTTTATCCAATATCCAATCTACTGACTTAACATCTTTTTCATTTGGGCCAAAATTCCAGCCTTCAGAAAAATTTCCAGGATTTATGTAAAGATTTTGGGCAAGAATAAGGTAGCCGGACAGAGGTTCTAGCACATGTTGCCATGGACGTACTGCCTTTGGGTTTCTTATCATTACAGTCTTATTTCTCTCAAATGATTTTAAAATATCCGGAATCAGCCTATCATCTGCCCAATCTCCTCCCCCAATTACATTACCCGCTCTTACCGAAGCGAGACCTATACCCAGATCTTGAAAAAAAGACCGTCTATAAGCCGAAGTAACCAATTCAGCACAACCTTTGCTACTACTGTAAGGATCATAACCGCCCATAGGATCGTCTTCTTTATAACCTTGAGATCTTTCATCATTCTCATAACACTTATCTGTTGTAATATTCACGATGGCTTTTAAATTAGGGCAGCTTCGTGCCACCTCTAATACCTTGACAGTGCCAATAACATTAACTTCATAAGTTTCAATTGGTGCATCATAAGAATATCTAACCAATGGCTGTGCTGCCATATGTATTAAGATGTCGGGATTAAACTTAAGCATACTCTCGTAGAGTGCGTCTTGGTCTCTAATATCGCCAATTTGAGAGTCAATCACTTTGCCAACTTCTGCCTCATCAAACAAGGAGGGTGAAGTTGGCGGGTTGAGTGCGTAGCCTTTAACTTCCGTACCAAGTGAAGCCAACCACACAGAAAGCCAACTCCCTTTAAAGCCAGTATGACCCGTTAAGAAAACGCGCTTTCCTTGCCAAAATGTTCGATCAATCACTCTTAATTACCAAGTTTTCCACGGGGCGTTACCCTCATCCCATAGCTCTTGCAGATGCACTTTATCTCTTAATGTATCCATAGGCTGCCAAAACCCTTCATGTGTAAAGGCCATCAGATTATCGTCTTTAGCCAGGCCTTTTAACGGCTCTTGCTCCCAAGTACAATCATCACCAGAAATTCTGCCTAAGACCTTTGGGGAAAGTACAAAAAAACCACCATTAATCAAAGCGCCATCGCCTTTAGGTTTTTCTGTGAATTGCATTATTTTATTATCTTGAATATCTAACGCACCGAACCTACCTGGAGGATAAACAGCAGTCAGGGTTGCATCTTTGCCGTGTTTTTTATGAAATTCTATTAGTTCTGTAATATTTACATTTGATACGCCATCGCCATAAGTAAAACAAAAAGCCTCTTCATTCTTTATGTATTCTGAAACTCTAGCTAACCTACCGCCAGTCATAGAATTATCACCTGTATCGACCAAGGTAATAGTCCATGGTTCTGCTCTTTTTTCATGCACTTCCATACTATTTTTTTTCATGCAAAAAGTTACATCTGATTGATGCAGGAAGTAATTGGCAAAGTACTCTTTAATAGCATAGCCCTTGTACCCACAACATATTACAAAATCATTAATACCATATGTAGAATACATTTTCATAATATGCCATAAAATTGGCCTATCTCCAATCTCCACCATTGGCTTGGGCTTTAAATCTGTCTCTTCACTTATTCTTGTACCTAGTCCACCTGCTAGGATTACGACCTTCATTCTATCCACCTATTATTGATTAAAAAAAAGCTATTCACATTATCCTAATAAAAATAACTACCCAAGACTCCGCTCTTCTATAATGTACCTTCATGCTGTTATCTTTCATGCAAAAAGTTACATCTGACCGATGAAGAGAGTAATTAGAGAAATATTCTTTGATTACATAACCTTTATAGCCACAACAAAGAATAAATCTTCATAATATGCCAAAGAATCGGCTTACCACCAATTTGAATCATAGGTTTTGGGACACTGTCTGTTTCTTCAGATATGCGCGTTCCAAAACCACCCGCAAGAATTACTGCTTTCATTTACCTATAGTGTCAATTTTATTTTGTAGATCTAACAACATTCATTCCCAAGAATGCGCGCATCACATGAAGCAATCTGATTCTTGCACTCTTTGGAATGATTTTCTTTATTATTCTTCTTGTAGTTGAATATTCATCAGGGCTTATCTGTGATAGAACTTTATACTCTAGCCTCATATAAGAGCTAATAATTAAACAAATAATTTTACTTAAATGTACATTATTTAATGAATCAGCATACCTTAAAAAATAAATCAATGGACGCATAGAGTCTGGAAGAGCATGTATTATATTAGGTTGATTAATTTTAGCATCAATGTATCTTAACTTTATTTCAAATTCAACATTTCCTATCTTATCATCCACAATAAAAATACAATCAGGATTAAGGTCTGTTAGACTTGTAACATCTAATTCATTTTTTGCATATGGGTAAAAGTTATCTAACTGATCAGGATCAATTAATCCTAAAACTGAGTTATCATAATTAATTTTAAATAAATCATGTTTAATTACTGATTTATTTAAACCAATAAACACTATTCTAGTGGAATTATGCAATTGTTCTGTTAAAAAATCATGGTAATCAATAAAAACCTTATCCTTGTAATAATGCACATAATTAGCAACATGGCAGTCATTACAATGAAACACCCCCCCCATTATGTCAAATTTAATCCTTTTTGATAGATTACTTCCACACTCAGTACACTCCCCATTAACATTAATGATATGTCTGAGTAAAACAGATTTCGACCTGTTAAATTTCATTTTTTTGAGTGGATATTTATTAAAATTATGAGTTTCAAGCCTTCTTAACTGTCTATAAATTGTTGGCCAAAAAACCTCATTTGGAATATCACTAACATTAACGTATTCGTTCTTCCCATCTGATGAAAGAGTCGTCACCCAGGAAGACCCTTCACCCCACATTGAATATGAGGATCGAAAAGCACTATGTGTTAAATGGTACCACTCATCAGTTATCAGACCTCTTCTTAGTGCATTTTTGTATGCCAAAGTCCCAGGATATGCATCCATCAAAGCAGCATCACAATAGATATCATCTTCAATAATCATATCGATCGTTTTTGCCAACTCTTCCTCTGTTTCCCCTTCGTTACCGACAATAACCCCACCAGCAATTGATATTCCTGCAGATCTAGCATCTTTATAAAATGATCGAATTTTCTTAACTGGCGTGAGTTTCTTCATTAAATCTAAAACTTTATCAGATCCACTTTCAATTCCTGCTGATGTTTGAATGCAACCTGCATCTTTCATAATTTTAAAGGTTTCAACATCAATATCAATTTCAGCACGAAATGCACAAAACCACGGCTTTGAAAATCTTTTCTTATATTCTGCACAAAATTCCAGAACATCTTCCTTTGTATCAAAGAACATTTCATTCATAAAAACTAACAGCTCAAAATCATAGTTAGATATAAGCCATTCAATCTCTGCTATCGAATGACCAATAGGTCTTTCCTTAAAAGTTCCCACAGTTGGTGAGCAAAATGAACACACGCCCTTACACCCACGCGCTGTTATCATAGGCATTATTGTTATATCTCCAATAAATGGCATTTGTGCATGCTTATAATGCTCGACATCTATAAAATCCCACAACGGGAATCTATTATCACTTAATAAGTTAAAACGGTCTTTTGGATTCTTTTTTGGTTTGCCAGACTTCTTGTCAAAATAGACAATGCCTCTAAGTTTGCTATAATCCGTATCATTATTTATTATTGCATGCAATAATGGCGCAAGAGCGCCTTCAGCTTCCCCATGCACACCAAAATCAATGCCAAATTTATCATCATCAAATAGTATATTTTTATTTGTGTACATAGTATCTTTTACAACACTACCTCCTAAAATAAAAAATATATCATCGTTACAATCTTTAACCTCTTTTCTTAGCTTACACATAAATTCCCAGTCAGCACTTAGGCCGCCAGTTGCTACAGCAAAATACTCGCCAGTATCCAATCTTTCCTTTATTCTTAAGTCATCAACAATAGACAGGTCTACGAAATCAAAATTAATTCCATTAATCTGAAGATCTCTACAAACATAGGCCAGACCTAGCGGGAACCACTCATAATTCGGTTTTATTAATAATAATTTTTTATTTGTTACGGTATGACTTGCTAGTTTTTCAGGCACTGGCAAATCAGCACTTGTGCATATAGATGCAATACCATAGTCAACTAGATTGTTATCATTTTTGTCATCATTTCTTAATTCTATCTCTAATTCCATGCTTCTATACCTCTCTCTCTCTCTCTAATCATAAATTTTTATTTATCGCACAAAGTCTCGCTCGAGTTATCAATCAAAACCTAGGTGCTTTTTAATGCTGCCACAATAATACAGTATAAAGGTCTTGGTTACCATACAGTTCTACCACCATCAATAGGTATAATAGAGCCATTTAAATAACTAGAGCTATCAGAAATCAGAAATACAATAGCACTCTTATAATCATCTACATGGGCCATTCTTCTTAGTGGAATTCTTTGATGAATATTATTTAAAAACTCTTCACTCAACCCTTCATTTTTCACTCCACCAGGGCATAATGCATTGCAACGAACATTTTTATCTGACCAATAAGTTGCTAAATAACGTGTTAATCCAATTAATCCAGTTTTCACTACTGAATAAGTTACAGGTTTTACGGTCTGCTCATCATAAGCAACACCTTCTTTCTGATACAATTGCTGATCTGGAGCAATAAGACCTAAATCAGAAGAGATATTAATAATACTTCCGCCATTAGTATTCTTTGCAATCTCAAAACCAAAATACTTAGCGCATAAAAAAGCTCCGGTCAAACCAACCGATATATCTTGTTGCCATACAGATAAATCAAAATTCTCTAGTCTTGAAAAATTTTTGTCTGCCTTCTCATTTTCAACTTTAGGATTATTTGCTGCATTATTAATAAGCACATCGATTTTTCCAAAATTAGACTTTATCTTTTTGCAACACTTTAAAACTTGATCTTCAACAGTGATATCCACCTGAAACCCTACAGCATTTACACCATACTTATCTCTAATATACGCAACCACCTTATCTATTTTTGTTTTATCCAAATCAACTATGACAGGAATCGCATTAAATTCAGCCACTGCTTCTGCATGTTTAGTGCCTAATTTCCCTGCACCACCAGTTATAACTACAACTTTATCTGTTAAATCAAACATAATTATTAATACACTCCTACAGTTTGACCGCCGTCTACAACTAGTACTATGCCAGTAATAAAAGAGGCCCTATCTGATGATAAAAATAAAACACTGTCAGACACCTCATTCAGTGTTCCAAAACGTTGCATTGGAACGGTGGAATCAATTAGACTCTTTACATGATTAGCATCCAATTTAATCTTATCATCCCAGTTTCCGCCTTTGAAGAGAATGTTACCAGGCGCAATACAATTTACACGCACTCCTTCTACGGCAACTTTTCTTGCAAGGTTTTTCGAAAAAGCAATTACAGCTGATTTTCCAACTGCATAATCAGTTGGCGCCCCATAAGCTTCTAGACCAACAATAGAGGTAATAAAAATAAAATTACCAGATAATTTTTTTATCTCTGAATAAAAAGCGCGTGCTGTATACAGTGCAGAATTAAAATTACAGCTGAAAACCTTATCAAATTGCTCTTCATTAGGAATTGAATCTACCACACTTTTGCCACTTCCAACATTGGCTATTACAATGTCCAAACCACCCAATTTTTCAACTATTTTTTGCTTTAAGCTAAAAACATCCTCCTGATTAGTAAAATCACAAGCAAATGCAAAAATATTATATGATTGATCTTCCTCAAGTAATTTTTGCCTACAATAATCTACATCTTCTTGATTGCGACTGGATAAAATTATTGTCGCCCCCTCATTCAGAAAACCCTTAGCTATAGATAAACCAATTCCACGTGAAGATCCGGTAATTAAAACACGTTTATTATTTAAATTTAATTGCATTACTTTATTCTATAGGCCTCTTTCCGCTACCAATCAACATAACCCTTTTACTCCATTTTAGAAACTTTATCTCAGTTCTAATTGGTATAAAAGGAGAAAATATTTTACAAATATTATTTAGTGAGACCTTTGCATAAATCAACCCAAATTATACCAATCATAACCCCAATCCAGTAAAATAAAAACCATCTAAAAACAACCATAAAATATCAAAAAAATGTCTTGGAAAAA
>Ga0257118_1001714_pt1 | contig 12041 bp, 20 predicted proteins | sample SI112_150mmetaG_FD_190156 | JGI IMG/M metagenome (GOLD analysis project Ga0257118, IMG submission 190156) | Marine microbial communities from Saanich Inlet, British Columbia, Canada - SI112_150m | ecosystem: Environmental > Aquatic > Marine > Inlet | place: Canada: British Columbia | collected...
AAATTATCGAAATTTTAATGATTAACATGGTTGAAGAAAACATTGATGAAGTAGAAGAAACTCCTGTTGAGACTTTTGATGTAAATTACTCTTGTCTTAGATGTGGAACTAGTGTTTCAAATACTGAATTATCTAGATTGCCTGAAATCAAATGTATTTGTGGATTTAGAGTATTTACCAAAGATAGACCACCAGTTGTTAAAACAATCAAAGCAATCTAAACTATCTATCTTTTTTGTAACTGTGTTCTTTTTGTAAATGAGTTCTCATATCTTCCATATTTGAGAAATCTTTACTACACTCTTTACAATCATATTTCAAATCTTTACCATGAACAATTTCTTGATGATTCATTAATTCTTCTTCTTTAGAAAATTTTTTACTACAAACATTACATACGCTTTTTTTAAAAAATCCCACGTTACCCAAACTCTGCTTTCTTTCCGTCCCAACATGTTCTGCAAAGTTGACCTTCTACCTTCCATGTTCCTTTAGGATTATACCTGATTAATCCCATTTTTGCACCACATAATGCACAGAAATTTTTCTTTTTACCAAAATTTTCTTCTTTTTCATCAAAACATGTTTTGCATAACAATCCTTCCATGTCCCATTGCCATCGTGGTTCCCACAAATCTGTAATTTTTTGAGTATTTTTACATACTACACACGGCTGTCTTACTTTTCCTTCATAGTATTCTTTTGATTTATCAAAATGACAATCGCCACATAGTGAACCTTTAACATTCCATTCTTTTTTTGGTTTGTGTTTATGCGTTAATTCTTTATCGCAAATTGCACAATTTACTTTCTTTTTGCTAAATAATCCCATTTTGTTACTCTTTTTCAAATAACATATTCTATAAATGTAAATAAAATAAAAATATCAAAAAAAGACTCTATTTGTTTAAGATTTTCTCAAGAGCTTGACTTGCATTAAGCATTCCATTTTTCTTTGCAAACTCTTCGATCATCTTGTATTGTTTTTCAGTAAAACAAACCGGCATTGAACGATTTTCCATGAATATCATTTGAATTTTTAACTAATATCTTTTTCTCTTGAAAATCAGATCAATATTTCTCTAAATCCTTGAATTTTACCTCCTAGTAATTTTATTCTGTGACTAAATATTGGGTAAATTCATTATTATTATTAAAAATAAGTTTAGGACTTAAGGTCAATTCTGATGCAGACTTTGACGACAGTCCTTCTTGCTTAATCTCAGTTATTTTTGTAACTGCTATCAGCAATTATACTATGTTGAATTTGGTAATGTATTCTTGTTTGATCTTTGTAAACATTCATCGTATCAGTTTGATCAAAATAAAACACCATAGTACTATCTAGTATTTTGTTTTAAATTCAAACAAGTCTGCGACTTTTACTAAAAGGCTGAGGTTAGTTTGCCCTCAGTTTTTTAATTTCAATTTTAAATTTAGTTTTAGCTTGTTTTCATTTTGAAATTTCACCATGTTTTTTATCCTGAAACGACAAAGATCCTTATAGTATTTTTAACTAAACAATATTGCAGACTAACACTAATGGTAGTTGGGCACTTTTCCTAACTACCATTGGCTATATTTTAAAAGTTTTACAAATAATTTTTCAAGAATTATGTGCTCTAGAAATATTTGGAAAGATATTTCAAACCATTTTTTCTATAATTAATCATGGTAAAAAAACGTCAAATCTTAGTGATTGGAAATAATACTAATGGTTGTACTCCAAAACATGAAAAAATTGCATATGATATTGGAGTAGAAATTGCAAAATCTGATTCTGTATTAATTACTGGTGGATTGGGTGGTGTGATGGCTGCAGCATCTCGTGGTGCACATGATGCAAATGGATTGGCAATTGGAATAATTCCTCAAGATGATCCTTCTGTGGCAAATGAATTCTGTGATATTGTTATCCCTACTGGCATGGGGCTTACTCGTGATTATCTCAATGCTCTTAGTGCCGATGGTGTGATAATTGTAGGAGGAGGGTCTGGTACTTTATCTGAGGCGTGTGCTTCATACATGTACAAAAAACCAATGGTTGCCATTAGAAATTTGGCTAGTTCTGTTGAACCATACATTGATGATTATATTGATCATCGAAAAAATATCAAAATTATTGGAGTTGATACTCCGCAAGAAGCAGTAAAGACAATTTTAGAATTAATTATTTCAACTAAAGTTTGATTCACTTTTTTTGTATAATTTAATATGACTATATGCTCCGAGAGCATACAAAATGTATGACCAAATATACAATATATCCAAAGGATGTCCTGGATAATAATTTTCTTCAACTAGAAAAACGAGATAACTAGTATCTGCTATTACAAGAAAAATTGTACCAAACATGACCATCGTCCAAAGTAAATTTACTTGTCCTCTAAAGAAAAGAACTGCAGCAATAATTGCTGGTACCAAAATAATTGAATCTAAAATTGGATACATTGCAAATAGAAATATTTCGATATCGCTTAGTACTTCATCCCCTACATCAAATGTCAAGTAGAGTGTTGGAATAACTAACAATAAACCTACAAGCGATGAAAGCAAAATGATATTTTTTGTAATAATTTTTTTTCTAGGTTTTAGATAAAATATTGTAAATGCCAAGAATAGTGGGTATCCTGCAATGAAAAAAAACTCACTTGTAAATGTCGAAATATCTTCAAAGTCATATTCTTGATCATAACTATAGGTCATTTCTCCTGCAAACCAGCTAGCAAAAGCTAATGTGAATAATATCCAAGCAATACTATGATTTCCTTTTATTCCATATCTTAAGACTAGAATTGCACCTAAACCAATAACCATAACTGGTGTAACGATGAAAAGTACATCTGTCATAAAAATATCTTCAGTAATTGGGAATTGTTCTTGATTGATAATATTCCCAATTAGATATATTATGACTACTGCAATAAATGAGAAAATTAGAACATTTTTGTTTTCTAATGTATCGTAACGAGTATTCAAGAATTCTTTTCCATAACCGTCAGAAATCGTACAATGGGTTTGTCCATACTTGTTTTTTTCAATCTCTCGTTAATTGTTTCTAGGATATCTTGATAAGCATTGCCAAATAATTCACTCAAAATTATTTTGAGATATTCTGGATATTTTAGACAATCTGATAGTTCGCAGTTATGCTCTTTTTTTAATCTTGATTTGACTAATTCTAATTCTGGTGTACCCATCTTTAGAAGTGCATGTTCAACTGATAATGTGATTAACTCTTTCATCATTTCATCATCATTTAACATGAAAAAACATGTTTTTTACATTATTTATAATCATCAATAATTATTTTGACTTTGAGGACTCCTTTATCTAGACAAAAATTATTGTTTTACTAAACAAATTATTGCATAGATACAAGCAATGGGTCTGGTTTGTAAAACTCACCATGTTCATCTGCTAATTTGTTTAATTCATCCACAATTTTACTAATTCCAATCTCTTTTGCTGTCTCAAATAGAGGTTTTTTTAAACCAAGACCTAATCGTGCTGCCTTTTCAATTTCTTCAATATCGCTTGCTCCATTTGAAATGAGCCATGCTGCATTGTTTAGAATATTTGCAACCATTTGAATTGGATCACACTTTGCAGCTAGTTCTTCTGAAAGTGAAACTCGTTCATACTTGTCATCTGAATATTTGTAGTATCCTTCTCCTGATTTTTGCCCTAATTTTTTCTCATCAAACATTTTCTCAACTAATGGATGTGGTTTTATCACTTTTTTATCTCGTAAATACATCTCTGTTGTTGCTTTGTGAATTACATCCATTCCAGTAAAGTCTGCTAACTCAAATATTCCCATAGGAAAACCGAGTTTTAATTTTACAGCAGAATCAATTTCCTCTAATGTTGCACCCGTTCTATCTTTAAGAAAACATGCTTCATGAACCATTGGAATGAATAGTCTATTGATAATAAATCCAGGAACATCTTTTCTGCAAACTACTGCTTGTTTATTGACTGAATTGACATAGTCTAGAGTCAAATCTGTAACTTGTTGACTAGTTTTCTCACCTGGAATCACTTCCACTAGTTTCATTAATTGTGGTGGATTGAAAAAATGAATTCCTATAAATTTATCCGGACGTGATGTGGTGTTTGCTATTTCTGTGATTGGTAATGTACTTGTGTTTGATGCAAATATTACTTCAGGTGCTGCAACTTTATCTAGTTCTTCATACACTTTTTTCTTTAAATCCATTATTTCTGGAACTACCTCGATAATTAATTCTGCATCTTTTACAGCATCACTCAAATCCACAATTGGGGTAATTCTTGAAAATATTGAATCACCTTCTTCTTTTGAAATCTTTTCTTTTGACACTAGTTTATCTAAACTCCATTTTATTTTCTCCATGGCTTTATCCAAAAATTCTTTTTTGATATCTCGTAATACTACATTATATCCTGCAGTTGCTGAGACTTGAGCAATTCCATGCCCCATTACTCCTGAACCTAAAACTGTGATATTTTTTACTGTCATATTATCCCAAAAACCATGTTTCCTTTTTAATGTATTTGAGGAACCAAAAATACATTATTTTTGATCGTTTGGAGTATTTTCTAACCCTATTGTTTTTGGAAAATCACAAGTTGATGATATATTGTTCAAAATTACCATGTTTATTTTTTCAAACAGACAGTGAATTATTAAATAAAATCAGGTAAAACCTTTGTGCAAAAACAAGAATCAGAGGATCAAGAGGAGGTACATACTCTAAATGAATTACGTTTTATTCAAAAAATGAATAAATCCCTGACTACTCAATTAAATAAAAAAATTCATCAAATTGAAAAATTAAACAAAAATCTATCTGAACAAAATTCCAAAAAAGACGATTTTATTAGTATTGCAACACACGAACTAAAATCTCCAATTCACCCAATTCTTGGATTTGCAGAACTTGCAAAAACCGGAATCATGTCTAATGATGAAGCATGGGACGGTGTAGTTGAGATGGCTACCCAGTTACAGAATCTTATTGGAGTAATTTTAGATGCAAACCACATTGATAGACAATCTTTAAAATTATCATTTTCAGAAATTAATCTTAAATCAATTATTACTCAAAAAGTAATGATTTCAAAAGCTTCTCCTGATTGCATGGTTCCTATTGTATCTGAATTGGGCGATGATATGATAATTTCAGGCGATGAGGTTCGATTAGGTGAGGTATTTCAAAACCTGCTTAATAACTCTGTAAAATTTACAGAAACAGGATTAATCAAAGTTTCAGGATATGTTGATAAATCAAATAATGAAGTACTCTTGAGATTTTCTGATACTGGTAAAGGAATACCAAAAGATGTTGAAAATCATCTTTTTGATAAATTTGTTACAAAAAATTCTGACTCTCAAAAACCTGGAACTGGATTGGGATTGTTTGTAAGTAAAGGCATTATTGAATCACATGGTGGAAAAATTTATGCAAATAATAATTTTTTAGAAAAAGGTGCAACTTTTACAATCATTCTTCCAATCACTCAATCTGATCAAGTTTCTTGATTGTCAAGATATCCAATTAGAAAATTTTTATTTGTTCATTTTGAAAAAACATGAATTTATGTTAAATTTTCTTTTACACTAATCGATGACATTGTTGTGGGTAGCGATTGGATTAGGAATCGCCTTTGCAGGTATATTAATTCGAAAATATCTGAATACCCACAAATATGATTATGTCAAATTGAATTTACATTGTAAAAATTGTGGTGATCTCACAAACGGATTAAAATGTCCTCAATGTGAAAATGAAAAAGTACCTAAAAATTATTAATTATTAAAAATTTGATTAATCCCATTTTTGGCATTAAATTATTTTTAGGATAATTTTAAAAAGATAAAATTATTTTCTTCATTAATTATTGATTATTACTGAATCTTTAATTTCTGAAGAATTGTCTCTGATTTTATTGGCAATTAACATTGTAAATACCATATTTGAGGATATTTTTTGTATCATAACTAAACTAGTTTGTTTATTTTGAACATTTCGTATCATTTTTAATGTATTTTGAATTCTCAGTAAATTATGGGCTTGTTTAAGCGTAAAAAAGAAGATGAAAATCAAACAAAATGTGATACATGTGGGACAGACCTACATGATCCTGAACGACTAAAAAGACACATGAAAAAAGCCCATGGAAACGTCCCTGCAAAGAAAATGGATCCTAATGCAGGTGATGGTGGCACTTGGTAGGATGGAATTAAGTTCCAGTCAAAAAACAGGTTTAGTTTTTGGTGGTGCATTTCTTCTTGCAGGAATTGTTTTATCGACTATTATTTTCCCGTTTTGGCATCTAATTCGTGAAGATGTGTTTGAAGATGTGGTGATTCTAACAAATGATGATGGGGTGTGTTATGTTGAGACTGCCGATCTTATTCCTAAAACAATTGAAAATTGTGATGCAAATCCTGGCGATGATGTATCTATAAAATTTGGTAAGGGGCTTGCATGGGCTACCATTATTCCATAATCGATGATTTAATATTTTAAAAAATACTGTGAATTTTAATGGATTGTATTTTTTGCAAAATTATATCTGGTAATATTCCTGCAAAAATTCTTAAAGAAACTACTCTGTCAATTTCATTTTTAGATGCATTTCCTTTAGCAAAAGGACATGTACTTGTTATTCCTAAAACTCACCATCAAAAAATTCAAGATATGAGTAATGATGAGAATATTGATTTATTTTCACTTGTACATGAAATGATATCTAAAGTTGATTCTGTTTCAGGTGCAACTTTGGTTGCAGTACATAATGGAATTGATGCAGGGCAAGAAGTACCACATGTTCATGTTCATTTAATTCCAAGATCTAAAGATGATTCTGCAGGACCAATACATAGTATGTTTGATTCTTCATTGAATCTATCCGAATCTGAATTAGATGATATTTACAATAAACTAAAAACTTAATCTCAAAATGGAAATAGTCTTTTTTTAGTGTCTTTATTTTCTACAATAATTGCTTTAGTTGGGCATGTTTCAGCCGCATTCATTATTTTGTTAACTCCTGCACCTTTTTGATTGATCACTGATGATTTTGGATTTAGCTTACTGTTCTTATTTATCTCAAAAACATCTGGCGCTATTGTCTCACAACTACAGCATGCAATACACAAACTTTCATCAACATCGACAAACAGATTTGGTTGAGATTTGGGTTCTTTTGCCTTATCCCATTCACCGTTTTTACCATCTGTACGCATTTTTGCATTGTAATCCTCCCAAAATTTTCTTTCATATTCTTTCCAAAAATCAGGATCTCCTTCTTCAAATTCACGTGTATATTTCCCCCAATCTTGCTCTGGAATTTTTTGTTTTCCTGATGGTGCACCCCATTGAGGTTTTCTTTTAAAATCTGTTTTTGTATCCTTTTGTTTGTAATTTTGATATGTTGTGAATTTTTTTGGAGAATGGGTATTCTTTAAAAAATGATATGCTTCTGTAATTTTTTTAAATTCTGAATCTTCTTTTTTATCTTTTATTCTATCTGGATGAACTTCTAGTACTTTTTTTCTATATGATGATTTTATTTCTTCTTGAGATGAATTTTGCTGTACATCGAGTATTTTGAGTGCTTGATATGTATTCACTCTATTTTGTAATGTGTCATATGTTAAAAATAATTTCATATATCTTGTTATTCTAATATTGTTTCATCTTCTACTTTCCAAGCTGGCTCTACAATACACAAAAATCTCAAATTTCCTGAACCTGTATTTTTTATGAATTGCTTTGAGTTTGGTGATATAAAAAATGAATCATCTTTTTGAAGATGAAATGATTCATCATTAACTTTTAGATCTCCTTTTCCTTCTAAAATATAGTATATTTCAGATGATTTGATTTTATGCAAAATTGATTTTTCCCCTGATTCTAAAGTAAATTGTGCAATACTATAGTTGATTTTATTTTGTGTATTTTGTGGGTTGAAAAATTGTTTGATTTTTAATCCCTCATTTCCTTGAAATGATTCTATATCTGAGTTTCTTCTTAACGACATTTACTCTAAATGATTTTTGAAACTTTGGATTTAAAATCAGATTCATACCACACAGTTTTGTATTCTGCATTTTTTCTTGGTAGGATGTTTATTGCAATATGAGAAAATGTCTTTTTGTTGTTAATTGAACCATGTGTGTGGAGTGTTTTTGCTGGGATGTGTACTATGTCTCCCTCGTTTAGTGCAATTCTCTCAGTTTTTTTGATTGTGAAATTACTTTTACTTGAACCATATCTTTTAAAAATCTCAAGACTTCCTTTCCCCTTTACTCCCATTAACACTTGATTTCCATTATGCCAATGAATTTTTGTCCTTGAACCTTTCTCAAAATGAACGTGATAGATATCTTGGTCTTGGGATTTAATTTTACTTGATAAAACTTTCATCCATGTTTTATTTGTAAACCATTCTGGGTTTACTTTTCTTTGATCCCCTGAACCGTAAATGTTTGTCTTTTTCATTTTAAATTCTATCCAAAATTTTCTTTTTCTTTGATTGAAATTCTTTTTCCGTTATGACTTCTGATTTTCGTAGTTTACCTAATTTTTTTAATATTTCCAAGTCATCATGTGTGTTTGATGTTATATTTTTTGCAGTCGACAGTCCTTTTGTTATTTTTTTAATTCCTCTTTTTTGTAGTTCTTCTCTTTCTTTTTTTGCTTGTTTGCGAATATCTTTGCTAGTTTTTGAGGCTTGTTTTGCAGTCATTGCACCCAATTCTACTGCATTTTCTAGTACCTCGTCTGCTTTTAGAATGCCTTCTTGAATGGCTTTATCTGCTTTTTTTAGAAATTTTTCAATATGGCCATTTTTTCCACTTCCCATAATTTTTGAATCATTCTAAATCTATTATCTCTTTCTTATCAGAATTGGTTTAATAGATGTAAATTGTACTTTTGTGTATCTTTGGCAAAAACAAATGATGTAAAGATTACCGTTCTAAGAAAAAATCTAGAAGAAGAAGACGCGCTAGAAATAATCGAGCAAAAGAAAACAAATCCTTTCAAGTCTTTACTATCTAGAACAAAAAAAGAAGACGTGCATATGCATTCCTTGAAATTAAATTATGAATGTATCTTGATGGTTTCTGGAAAATATATTGCCGATTATTTTAGAAAAGCAACTCATTCTATCTCAGTTGATTCTAATATCAAGGAAGTAATTTTGGGTGATGGTGCTTTTCCCATACGTACAAAGTCTAGTTTTAAAAAAGCATTTGTTGGAAAACGAGGAAAAAACAAGATTGATTTGAAATTAGAAGAACATGTTTTTGTTGAAGAAGAAGATGAACTAACTTTTGATCATCATGGTAGAGAAATTAAATTTCCATTCAAAATAAATTCTAAAACAATTGAGAATTACCCTAAACGATTACTAGAAAAAAACAAACCAAATATCAAAAAGCCTGAAATTACAAATGATGCTGCTATATTGAAATTACAATCACAGCTAAAAAAACCTCTTGAGACTGATGTAAGAAATCTTTCAGAAGAATTTGTATTACGTGAAATTACTGAATTATACGTTCCAATATTTGAGGCAAGACTAATTGGTCCAAAAAAGAAAGTAGGTATAATTAGAATCGATGCTGTACGAAAAAAGATTTTATAATTTCACAATTTTTCTGAATTGATCATTGTCATATAGTTTCTCAAAGATTTTTTCCTCTTTTGCCCATGCGCGAATAATTTTTGGATTTTGTGATACTGCCTGTTTTAGTAATTCTAAGGCTTCAGGATACATCTCTAATGCTGCCTTGCTTCGAGATTTGGCATAAATTACATTCACATTGTCTTTGAATTTTCTTAAAATATCATCAAAGACATCTAGTGCTTTTTTGTGCTCTCCTAATTCTGCTAATTGTACTCCTTTTTGGAAAAATGCATCTTGATTATTGGGATATTTTTTACAAATATTTTGAAAGCAATTTAATGCCTCTTCATGTTTTTTCATTTTTCCAAGAACTATTCCTTTGTAGACTAGTACATTTTGTTTTCTTGGATCAATTGTTATTGCTTTTTCTAAAGCTGCTAGAGCATCTTCATGTTCTCGTAATTTGTCTAATAGTACACCTTTGTTAAAAAATGATGGTGCATATTTTGGGTCTGCCTCTATTGCTTTATCATAACATTCAGATGCATCTTGAATATTCCCCATTTCAGCCATTGCAATACCTTTGTTGTTAAAGGCTTGAGCATCTTTGGGGTTAATCTCTAATAATTTCTCAAAACATGTAACTGCATCTGTGTATTTTTTAATTTGATTGAGAGCTAGTCCTTTGTTAAGTAATGCTGAGACATTTTTTGAATCTTGTTTTAGAACTTTGTTAAATAATGCGATAGCTCCTTTTGGTTGATTTCTATCAATTAATGACATTCCTTGATACATCAAGTCTTCTGGTTTTTCTTTTGAGCCAAATAACCCCATAATTTACTCCAAAATGATTTGGCTAATGAAAGTTTGGCTTATTTTGATGTATTGAAAAAATAATGTTTTTGTAAATAATTTCTAAAAATCTTCAGTTACTTTAATCATCTTTTTAATGTCATTTTTGGTGTGAGCATCTGAAATGGCTCCTAGTTTCCCCGGTAAAAAGAATATTTCATCATGTGCTGTCATTTTAAAGTGATATTTTGTAAGCATAACACTATCACATTTTGCAACATCTGCTGCATTTTTAATTTCAGTTACTCCGTTTTTTAGAAAATGAGTCATAAACAAAGAGCCCTTTCCTGATACTATGACTTTGTCATCAAAAGTTTTTGTTAATTCCTTTCTGGCATATTCTCCAAGTGAGTTTATTTTTGAATAAATTGATTTTCCATTTTTCAACTCTGATAGTGTAGTAAACCCTGATGTCATTGATGCTGGATTTGCAGAAAATGTACCTCCTCCTACATAACTACGCTCAGACTTTTTCTTACCTGTGGTGTCTGCCATTTGCATGATTTCTTTTTTACCACAAATAACACCAATTGCCATTCCGCCTCCTACAATTTTTCCCAATGTGACGATATCTGGATTTAATTTCATTGTAGGGTATAGACATCCAAATCTAAATCTAAATCCCGTAACAATTTCATCTAGTATGAATAAAGAATTATTTTTTTTACAAAACTCTTCAACTCCTTTAAGATAATCTGCTGTTGCTGGAATGCATCCTCCCCCACCTAACACTGGTTCAATTATTACTCCAGCTAAATCTTTTGAATATTTTTTTAATATTGAAAGTGATTTTTCTAAATCATTGTAAGGTATTGATACGATTTGTTCCTCATTTACAACTCCTGAACTTTCAGATTCTGTAAACGGCCAATTTACTGATTTTAATAAATCCGATGTATATCCGTGCCACCCTCCATCTATTTTTGCAATTATTTTTTTCTTCGTTACTGACCGTGCTAGCCTGACTGCATACATTGTAGCTTCTGTACCTGATGTAACATAGCGAATTTTTTCAGCTACTGGTACTGCTTTTGAAATTAATTCAGATAATAAAATAGTCTGCTCATTTACGGTTCCATACATCCAACTTTTCTCAATTTGTTTTTTCAATGACTCTTTGACTTTTTTTGGACCGTGACCTAAAATTAAACTCCAATGACCCATCCAATAATCTGTATACTTGTTATCATCGACATCAATCAAATTTTTTCCTGATGATTTTTTTACTACAAATGGATACGGTTCATAAAATCTTATGTTATGACTTACCCCATTGACATGGAGTTTTTTTGATTTCTCAAAGAGCTTGGCTGATTTCTTTGTCTTTTTTTTGTATTGGGATAAATAATTCAAAACTAATTTCTTAGAAAAATTTCTAACATTTTAACTATCTAATGACTTCTCAAAATATTTTTTGAAGGTTGCCAAGTCGATCTGACAGATCAAAACTTGAAATTTTTTCAATAAAATGGCACGATCAGTCATTTTTTCACGCTTGGTTTATATGGTTTCTGGCTTCATCACTTCCTGCATACGTAACGCAATAGGCGGCGCTCGTGATG
>Ga0257118_1001739_pt1 | contig 11874 bp, 10 predicted proteins | sample SI112_150mmetaG_FD_190156 | JGI IMG/M metagenome (GOLD analysis project Ga0257118, IMG submission 190156) | Marine microbial communities from Saanich Inlet, British Columbia, Canada - SI112_150m | ecosystem: Environmental > Aquatic > Marine > Inlet | place: Canada: British Columbia | collected...
AAATAGAAAATCTGAATTAATGATTAATTTAGACAACGCCAGAATCCAAAAACAACAAAATTTTGATACGTGCTACAGCAAAACCTTACTAATGACAGCTGAACAAGCATTCACCCGCTTTGATAAATAAAATGTTATAATACTATCCTCTATCTCCCCTGGGGATGACATGGCTTCGACGAGGAGTTGGATCTCAAGTGGGTGGGTATAAGTTCTTGCTCTAAACTAGAGCCATTAAATAGTACGTTAGCGACCACCTTAAAGAACTTGCAAGCAGGATGTTCTATAAATTTTAAAAAGTTGTCAGAGGTTTTGGGGTGATAAAAATAAATAGGAGTATTAAACAAGATGATAGAAAAAGATAATTTTTTTCAAATGGAGAGACTTGCACATGTCTATATGCCAGCTGAAATTTTACTAAATTTAGGACTTGCTTTTGCATTGGGGATGTTAGTTAGTTTTATTTATAAATTGACTCATAAAGGCTTAAGTTACTCACAATCTTTTATGCTTACAAATATTTTTGTAGCTGTAATAGTGTGCATGGTAATTATGGTCATTGGAAATAATTTAGCAAGAGCTTTTGCATTAGTAGGTGCTTTATCAATAATTAGATTTAGAACAGTAGTTAAAGATACAAAAGATACAGCTTTTATTTTTTGGTCATTAGCAGCAGGACTTGCGTCAGGCACAGGCAGTTATTTTTTGGCAATAGCAGGCAGTGCAGTGATGTCTCTTATTGCTTATGTGTTATTTTTAGTAAATTATGGTTCGGTACACAAGAGTGAATTCATATTACAGTTTCGTTCTGATAAAGCAGATCATAATGAAGAGCCTGAATACATTAAGATTATATCTAATTACTCTAAATCTTCAACCTTATTGCACGCAGAGCCGTCTGGAGATGGTAAGACAATCAAACTTAGCTATGACATTGTAATGAAAAAAGATAGCTATATTAATGAATTTGTTAGTGCAATTAATAATATAGATAGTATTAGTGAGACAGTTGTGGTTGCAGCTAAGAATGATGTTGATTACTAAATCATAGAATTAAGGGAATATAAGGGTGTTAATTTTTAAGAAATTTCTTATATTTATCTCTGTTATAACTATATCTTTATTATTATTACTATCCATAAGCACTGATTTCCGTAACAGTGTTTTTACAAAATCAAGACATGCTTATAATTTATTTAAATTGATGTCTTTACGACAATTAATACGAAATAGAGACTTTGATAGTGCGGCTATAAATATAGAAGAGCAAGTTAGCCTTGCCAAACTATTATCAGATGACCGTAGTCAATTGATAACTGGTATTTCTGAATCAATTGCATTTGCCACTGACAACGCAATGCTAGATGATGAGCTTGTTAAGTTTAGAGCAATTCTACAAGATCTTGTTGATATGGACCCATTGTGGTATAAAGGACGCGTCCTCCTCGCAAGGACTATGCAACACAGTAATTCTAATGTTGCAATGGTTCATATTAACAGGGCAATTGCAATATCTGGAAGTCAGGATGAGGCATATCGTGCGGCGCTATCAATATTTCAAAAAAATGGAGACATTAAATCAGCGAAGCGTTATTGTGAAGAATATAATAAATCTCAATTTGGAGCATTAACAGAGCGCACATTTAATACAATATTTTACGATAGAGGCATAAGTAAAGTTGCGTTAATATTTAATGAAAAAAAAAATATTAAAATCTATCCAAATGATGGCGTTCAGTTAGGGGAATTTACAAATTATGAGTTTATTCCTATGAAGCCTATAGCAACAAACCATGTTTCATTATTTACATCACTACCAGCTGGTATCAAAATATCCTTTAAAAAAATTAAAATTGTATATGATGAAGGGGTGCACAATATAAATGGTAATAATATTTCATTAACCAGCAAGTCATCATATGCACTAGATTATTCTGACAATTTGACTGAGTTGGTAACAATAGGTGTCGATGATAAAATTAATATAAAAATTCCATCTCATTCTAAACTAATAAAAAAAATTATATTTGAAATTAAATTTTCAAAGTTACCAATTGCATCAAAAAAAATGTGTGGATAAATGGCTATTTTTACACATCCAAAAAATAAAATATTTTATATATTTTTAGTTATAGTTTTATCTGTACTTATTGTAATGTCATTCTTGATTATTAAGAATGACATTAACTATAGACATCAAGTGTATGGCATACAGCCAGCACCAGTAAATTGGTGGTTATATAAATACAATATAACACTAGATAAGTTTGTCAAATCTTTTTTAAATCAGGATGAAGTTGGTCTTGAGTCTGTAAGTATTTATGTGTCTGAACAAAATTTAAGAAAACTAGTTGATAATCCTCCTTTATCAACAAAGGTTTGGCAGAAGGGGTTTCTGCTTCATAATGGCAGTCTACAGAAAATTAAAGTTAAGCATAAGGGGGACAACCCTATTAATTATTCGTTTAATTCAAAGTCCTGGAGAATAAAAACTAAAAAAACAGAAACAATTAACAATATAAGAGTTTTCGATTACAGTTTTCCGCAAAATATTTTACCTATCCAAGAATATTATCCATTACATTTAGCAAGAGAGTTATCTTTATTAAGCCCAAAGGTGCGTCTTGTTGAATTATTTATAAATGACGTGTCTTCAGGAGTTTATATAGAAAGTGAAAAATTAGATGAAAGTTTTTTGCGCAACAACAAGATAATGCCAGTTAATTTATATAAGGGAGAACGAAATAATTCTGATTCATTGATTGGAGAAAGTGATAACTTATTTAACAACCCTGGATCTTGGGTGAAGCAATCAGTTTTTAACCAAAAAGACGATATGGATAAACAAGATATTGCTTATATGTTAAATACTCTTGTTAAGTCAGAAACAGACATAGATCAATTTGAAAATTTTATTAATAGTATTGACCTTGATATTCTAGCTAGATTCTCTGCTTATCAAATACTTGTCCAAAGTTTGCATAATGACTCAAATCACAATATGAGACTAGTATTAGATCCTTGGTCTGGCAACATAAATGTTATACCACATGATATCGGTAGTTTTTCAAATCCATTTGATATTCTGCATGATAATGGATCCAATAAATTATTTACATTATTAAATAAGAGTAGTGTGTTTCTTGATAGAAAATATTATTATTTAAATAAATATTTAAATAATAATATTTTATCGAAAGAGGCTAATCATATCATTAGCCTCTTTGATGGAATAAACAAATCTATGAGTCGTAGTTTGCAATTATGGCAAATAACTAACAGCAAGATAACACAAAGTGATTTAAATCTTTTGCGGATAAAATTTGTAAATAAAATTTTAAATTTAGAAAAAGAACTAAACAATAGAATTAGCACCAAACCTGATGTTTATTGGCGAAATCAAGAAAAGTCGCTTACACTAACAATAGGCTCTTTAATTCCAGTTTCTAACATTGAAATAAAATATCAACATAATACTCCTAATGGAGTTTATCTTGATACCAATTATAATAATGTAATTGATGATAATGACATGGCATTGCCATTTAATAAAAATGATAATAATACAATATCGTTGCCAATAACACTTTTTGCAAACAGAATAAATCAGGCTCTTAACTTTCTTGATTTTTCAGGTGGGAATCGCACTGGAAAAATGGTAACACCTTATACGGAATTTAAACTGCTTATGGACTGCACATGTGAGCCAATTAGTTTAACTGGCCATAACCTTTATAATAATATTTCATATAAATATACTAAGTCAAATAGTGTAGTTGGAGTGGTTCCGACTATACATAACATACCTATAGTGCATGATAAATATAGTGAGAAAAATATAATAAAATATACTGGTAATAATGTGATTTTGGAAGATGTTATTTTAGATGACCCTGTAGTTATAGAGGCAGGAACTAAGTTTATTATGTATCCGAAAACAAGTATTGTTTTTAGAAATAAAGTAATAGCCCTTGGAAAAAGCGATAATCCAATTATCTTCAAGCCTTATGATCCAAAAAAACCTTGGGGCACTGTGGCTTTGCAAGGAAAAAAAACAAGTGGTAGTATATTGACTAACTTAACTTTTACTGGTGGTAGTGGCAGTGAAATTCAAGGGATTAGATATACATCTACACTGTCTTTACATAATACAAATAATGTCAATCTTGCATCTATTTCATTGAGTAATAACCTAATTTATGATGATATGATTCATATAATTTATTCTAATAATATCAACTTAAAAGATATTAGTATAAAAAATTCATTTTCAGATGCTATTGATATTGATATGTCTAACAACATAAAGATGTACAGAATTAAAATTAAAGATTCAGGAAATGATGCACTTGATTTGATGGAAAGTAATGTGCTGTTAGATGCATCTGAATTTAAGGTGGCAAAGGATAAGGCTATATCCGTAGGTGAAAGATCTAATATTCTTGTATATAATTCATTGTTATCTTATTCTGATATAGGGATAGCAATAAAAGACAAATCATATGCTCACATAATACACACTGATTTATTTGATAATAAACATGACATCTCATCATTTTCAAAAAATTGGCGCTATGGTGGTGGAGGTAAAGTAAAAGTTCTAAGATCAAGAATTACCACGCCGTATTTTCAAATATCGCCTGGCTCATCAATGACGATATTGGATTCATTGGTAAGTAGTAATATTCATGATAATCAAAATATAACATATATTGACGTAAATAAAGAGCATAAAGTCAAACACACAGAAGTGGATATATCAGAAATTACTGATGTAGCAGTAGTAGATATGCTTAATTTTATACGACCTGTTCGTGACCCCTCTTTTAGGGGTAGTGATATATATTCTGACTAGGCGCATATAAATGAGTATTCAAAAATTTTCTAGATATGAATTCAAATATTTAATGACTGAAAGCATGGCGAGTGAGATTGAGAGAGAAGTTAGTCACTTTATGGATTATGATGGATATGTTCATCCTGAAATGGGCAATAGATACACAGTTAGGTCGCTGTATTTTGAAAACGAACAATTATCTAACTTTAATGAGAAGGTAGATGGTGTAAAAAAAAGAAGGAAATATCGACTTCGTTCATATTCAAGCAAGGAGAACCATAATGTTCCAGTATTCTTTGAAGAAAAAGGTAGGAACAACCAAAGGACATACAAAAATAGAATGCAGATAAAGTATGCGCATCTTGATCTTTTTACAGAAGATATGTCAAATTTACAATTGAAAGAAATTTATCCTAATAATAAACTTTTAGAAACATTTATATATGAGCGAATAAAAAAAAGATTACATCCATTAGTTTTAATCGAATATGAGAGAAGACCTTATATTAACAAATACGGATTACTTTTTAGAATGACTTTTGATAGTAATGTTCGAGCAATGCTATCAAATAAACTATATTCAATAGGTACACATAATACATGGATATTATGCAGGCCAGGGTACACTATTCTTGAGGTAAAGTTTGAAAGAAATATCCCTCCATGGTTTCATAGGATAATCCAATGCTATAATTTGTCTAGAATATCAATCTCTAAAATGGTGATTGGGGTTGAGTCTTGCGGGCTGGCGAAAGACATATAAATGGTTGTTATTGAATTACACCTAATCCTATAGATTTAGATGTAATAGAAAAAGGAATGCATCCTAAAAAATTTCAAGAATAGAATATTCCAACCCGCAGTTTCAACTAGATATTCTAAAGAAGGCGCGGCCAAAATCGAAGGCGAAAAAATCTCCGATAGAAATCTAGAGCCAGAAATAGGCACCGCTGTCTATCAAGTCGGCAAACGTAAATTTGCAAGAGTCACCATTCAGTAAATTTTCAAAGCCCGCTCAACGCGTAAAAATGTTATAATACCCGCTCTAGGGGATGACATGGCTTCGACGAGGAGTTGGATCTCAAGGACGCATGCCGAGAATGAAGATTACTCGTAAAAATATGCTTTAAAAAGATAGTTGCAAACGAAAACAACTACGCTCTAGCTGCATAGCTAGCCGCTCCCTTGAGATTGTCTGTATTTCTTGGACAGCGGTCGCTTACAGACTCGCTAGGATTATTTGTTCCAGATAATTCGGTTAAAACTTTAGGAAATCGCTACTTACATCCCTGATGGTCGGGTGGTAGGCGGCTAACTCAAATAGACCAAGCTAAGCATGTAGACTCTTTGTTTGAAGGTTTTCGGACGCGGGTTCGATCCCCGCCATCTCCACCAAATTCACTTTGTATAACATCTCATAAGGTTTTAATATCAGCCAAATAGGTTGATATTAAAGCATTTATCACTAGTTGATTGTCTCATAAGATATCTTTAGTTTCTTGAAAGCGTAGAGAAAGTGTATATAGAAAGTGTATATAAGTCCAAATCTTCATTTCTTATATACACTTTTTCAAAAAAATAATGCCACAAGTTGCGCCTCCTAAATAGTTGCTTATTAATAGCAAAGGAGTTACAAATGTACAAGAAAGCATTAACGGATGTAAAAATTAGAAGCCTAAAGGAAAAAGATAAACTATACAATGTAATGGATGGTGACGGGCTAATGCTAAGAGTTGCTGTAAGCGGCACAAAGACATGGATACACAGATATAAAATCCATAAAAAAACAACAGTCCATACACTTGGTCATTATCCAACTTTGTCAATTAGCAAGGCAAGAAGGATGAGAGATGATAACAAGGTACTAACAAGACAAAAAATTCATCCAAAACACCACTTACAAAATATGAACACCTCAAATAAAACGTTTAAAGAAGCGCTCTATGAATGGTACGATTTTACAGTTGATGAATGGGCAGAAAGCACTGCAAAAGGTGTTATTGGAAGAATGGAAAAACATATATTGCCATATATTGGAAGCACCCCAATAGGCTCAATTAATACTGACACCATTATTGAAGTATTAATGAAAATTCAACGTAAGGGCATAATTGATACTTCGAATAAAGTAAGGGGTATTGTTAAGCGTATTTTTGGATATTGCATCCTGTTCAAATTAATCAAATCAGACCCTACACTAGCAATATCTTCAAAAATGTTTAAAAAGACGCAATCCAAAAATTACCCAACGTTTACAAATCAGAAGGACATTGCCACACTAATAAAAAATGTTAATAATTATAATGAAAGCATCTCGGTAAGCAAAGCGCTCAAACTTGCTCCTCATATTTTCCTACGACCAGGAGAAATTGCAGGATTAAAATGGAGTGAGGTAGATTTTGACGATAAAGTAATTCGCATACCTGAGGAGCGAATGAAAATTAATAGACCGCACTTAATACCAATAAGTGATTTAGTTTTTAGTACTTTAACAGAGTTGTATTCTTATGATTTTGGCAGTGAATTTGTATTCCCAAGTACAGCAAGTTCATCTGGACATATTACACCTGAAAGTTTAAGGTTAGCAATAAGAAGCATAGGGTATACAAATGATGAATTTACCACGCACTCATTTCGCAGTGTATTCAGTACACGTTTACATGAAACAGGGAAGTTTAATTCAGATGCTATCGAATTACAGTTAGCACACGTTCCAGGGAGTAAAGTGGAAAGAGCATATAACCATGCGGAGCATTTAGAAGAACGCAGAAGCATCATGGCGTATTGGTCAGATTATTTGTGCAAGTTAGGGGATAGTTAAAAAAATTGACATATCGATATTAATGATAACTAAAAACGCAACTCATTCTAAATGATTGCGTTTTTTAATAACTCATAGGAGTAAATATCATGACATCAGAACGTCAAATAATAATCAAATTACCACGTGTAAAAGAAATAACAACACTTAGTCGTGCAACAATTTATCGCCGCATGGATGAAGGTAAATTTCCAAAACAAATAAAACTATCAGCAAGAGCAAGTGCATGGGTAGAGCAAGAGGTGTTAGACTGGCTTGATAGTTGTATTGAGGATAGGTATAAAAATGATAATGAATAAGAAATAATTAGAACGTTTATACTGTTTTTCATAATACAAACATTGCGATTAAAGTTAAAGTGTTCATTTTTTTAACGTTTGTTTTTGATACGTTTCAACATTTTTTTTAATTGCTTTGCTTGTTCTTCTATACTAATATTTGAAGTTGGATTTAATAAATTTTCAATCGCGCCTTTAACACAATTAATTTTTACATTAATTTTTTTAAGTCCGCATGTTGCACTTAAATTATCCAAACTGCGTGAAGTGATAACTCTTGGCATACTTACTGGGTAAGGCGCAATATTATTATCTTCACTCCACTCAACATCTCTATCAAACCAACCACGCAAACTCGGGGCTTTATCAACAATCCCTTGTAGATACTCTAAAGCAGTTTCAAATTTACTTTCTGAAGAATTATAAAACTTCTTAGCAGTTTTATTGCCTTTTCCACTATAACCTTCAGCCTTATTGTAATCAAATACTCCCTTTCTAAAGTAATCCTCGTACTGTTCAACTTCGCATGGCTTATCTGCATAATACTCTTGCATGCTTTTATAGTTTCCCCATTCATTTGCAATACAATCAAAGTCACAATTCATCCAAACCTTAAGCGTCCTGTTGGGAACGTCTTTACCACTTTCTAATGTTGCCAAAATCTTCTTTAATTTTCCTAAACGTTTTTTATCTTTTGTTGCTTGCTTCACTAGTCAAAGTACTATAAATTTAATATTGCCAAGTGTAACATTTTCGTGCACTTTATAGTTTATGTATTGTGTCGAAATCAGTAAATTGCATGAAAATTGAACGTCTATTGTATACAAGCACTGTGTCTGCGTTTTTTTTATTTCTAAAGCGGGTAATCCTCAGGATGTCCACGTCGCATCCAGTCGGTCTCTTTGGTGACGTGGTAAAAAGAACCTGTTTCAGAATCAATTATGAACTCTTGAACGTTTGCGTAAGAGCCTGAGACGTTGCCACTAGACATCATAAATACTAGATTGCGTTTCTTATCGACAACTGATTGAACGTTCTCCATAGATAACTCTAGTACCTCATTGTTCGACTGAACTACACCATCAAAGATTTTGTACTCTGGGCTCCCCACGTGCGAGACAAATGCTTTGCACAAGATGCCATTGTTACAATCAATACCGAACATGTGTACGTCATCTTTAAACACTTGCACCTTGCTTTCATTAAAGATTTTTATGTCAATATTATTAAGGTGAATAACATTAGGCTCCGCGAAAGCATTGAACGTTAAGAATAAGCAGATTGTTAGTAGTTTTTGTATTTTTTTGATGTTCATAATTTGATAATAAATTTTGACGGAAGCAAATATAATTCTAACTCATTCTAGAAAGTTGTTTGGATTATGTCGCATTCTGAATTCCATTTAGCGCATAATTAACTACATAATTTAATATTAAACACGTCATTAATATCATTCGGAGTCCTTATGCAAGCAAGTGACAAGTCTTTAGTTGAAATAATACAAGGTCCAAAGCAGTTTTTAATACCAATCTTTCAGCGTACTTACAACTGGAAAGAAATTCATTGTGCGCTGCTATATAAGGACATTATAAGTCCAAGACAGGCTGGTCATTTTATTGGTTCAGTTGTATTGATTTCCAATTTAGAAACGACAGCAAGCATTCCTAAATGGCAGGTTATTGACGGCCAGCAACGACTAACCACGATTACATTATTAATAATTGCTTTATTGAAGCGTGCAGATGAGTTAGGAATGGAAAGTGTCTCTGCAACATCATTGGATGCAATTGAAGAATATTTTCTCACCAATAGATTTGGTGATGGAGATATGCACTACAAACTTTTATTGACCAAGCGTGACAAATCATCCCTTCGTGCATTGGTTGATAAAAAGTACGATTCAGAAGATGTTTCAGATAATATGAAACGTAATTTTGATTACTTCTGTGACCAATTTATTGATAAGGAATCCATTGAGACTGCATATCAAGGACTGCAAACACTTAAGGTTGTTGAGGTTCTTTTGCAAATCAACCAAGATGACCCGCAAGCAATATTTGAAAGTTTAAACTCTACTGGCGTTGACCTTAGTCAGGCTGACTTGATTCGTAATTACGTACTCATGAACCAGCCACAAGACATTCAAACAGAACTATATGAAAATACATGGTTCCCTATGGAACAACTGTTCGGTGGGTTTTATGAGAAGAAATTTGACCGTTTTGCACAAGACTTCTTAACACTTGCGACCAAATCCAATATTCTTGTTAGGGCGGTTGATGTCTATGTTCTGTTCAAGCAATGGTTTTCAGAGCAAATAAATGATAAATCAATTGATGAAATACTCAACAATATTCATAATCAAGTGCGTTTCTATACTAACTATTCATTATTGCAAGAAAGTGACAATGAACTTAAAAATGCCTTTAGTGACTTAAAGCGATTAATTGACGTTGCAACACCTATCATTATTCGACTGTATCAACTGTACGAAAAAGACAAATTATCAAAAAATGACTTCATCAAATCTGTCAGATTGTTAGAGAGTTATATTTTAAGAAGGTCAGTTTGTGGAATGCAGACACGCTCGTACGGCAATCTATTTGCATCTCTTGCTCAAAAGATAACCGAAGAAAAGCCATTAGAAAGCCTATCTGTTGCAATTGCACGCTTCAGTAAAAATAGCAGGTTCCCTAATGATGCTGAATTTATTGAATCATTAAAGAATAACGATTTATATGAGTCAGCAAACTGTCGACTCATATTAGAACGAATTGAGAATGATAGCAAAGAAAAGATTGATACTACTAAGTTTAGTATTGAACACATCATGCCACAAAATGAAAACTTGCGTAAAGAGTGGAAAGACATGCTTGGAGATGATTGGCAATTAGTGCATCAAACATGGCTACACAGACTTGGAAATTTAACGCTCACAGGTTATAACTCTGAATACAGTGATAAAGACTATCAAACCAAAAAAACCATTAATGGTGGGTTTGATGTGAGTCCACTTAGACTTAATCGGGATATGCGAGAAAGTGAAGTTTGGACAGAAAATGAAATGATTGCTAGAGCGGAAAGATTAGCAAGTCAATCAATTGAATTGTGGCCTTTATTGAAAATTTCCTCAAAATTAATATCAGAATATGCACTTGATGAGCGCAAACATCTAAGTCATGGAAAAACAACCTCTGATGTTGATGGATTTAAGGAGAACACCACTGAACTTTTCAGTCAATTAAAGTCATATATTGACAGCATAGCATCTGACGCATCATTAATTATTGGCAAAAAGAATCTTACATTCTATACGCTGGAACCCTTTCTTCAGGTAATGCCAAGAAGTGGAAAACTTGCTATTGTCATGTCACTTGAATACGACCAAATACCTATTGAGATGCAAGAAATTTGTTCAGATACTCACGAATGGTCTTTTATTGTTTATGCTGACTTAAGTGGTGTGTATTGTGAAATAGAGCAAAAAAGTGATTTAAATAAATTCAAAGAATTGATTCGTCTTGCATACGAAGAAGCATTGTCATAGCAGTAAACGTGGATAACGAGTTTGCACAAGAACTAAAAAAATTCATTAAAGAATCCAATTGGATTTTTGCCAAGACCTATGCCAAGACGTGGCCACATGAATACATTGTTCGAGACAAAGTTGATAAGGGCTTGTTTATAAAAATGGTTGAGCATATAAGAGCAAATGGTTATGTTGGAAAGTTTTATAAAATGGATATTACATATTTTGATGAAGATGGCATGGTGTACTGGACTATGGGGGCACCTATTGACGACACTACAATTATTAACAGATGTGCCAAGGAGCAATCGTATGAATATCGATTGGCACACAACGATTTACCGAAATAACTTATGAATAAAATAAACGCACCATATAAAAAACTAAAGGAAATTATCATTGGCAAGCA
>Ga0257118_1001762_pt1 | contig 11743 bp, 16 predicted proteins | sample SI112_150mmetaG_FD_190156 | JGI IMG/M metagenome (GOLD analysis project Ga0257118, IMG submission 190156) | Marine microbial communities from Saanich Inlet, British Columbia, Canada - SI112_150m | ecosystem: Environmental > Aquatic > Marine > Inlet | place: Canada: British Columbia | collected...
GAACTTAAGCCCCTAAATAGTTTTCTCAAAAGGCAGTCCCGTTTTATAGTATAAAGTTTACACTTCTATTTTATCGTGCATAAAAAGAAGCGTAGTAAACATAGAGCAACGGAAAAATTAAAGATAATCGCTGTTAAATCCTTTTCCAGTTACGAGCGAAGCGGAGTTCTGGAAAACTGCGTAGCAGAGTTTTTGAGTTGCTATATCAATTCGAGCGAAGCGAGTCTATATGTCTGAAAGACAGGGCTACGGAAAAGTCCAATCGAATGAGTGAAACGATACATCGAGGACAAGAATAAAGTGGCGTTCTTAAAACTAAATAATCCTAAGTTTCTCATAAATTAATCTATAATTCTTAATTTTTTTATCAGATGAGATTGCATTGCCATGTGGAAAAGCAATAGCATAGAATAGAGTATCTGCATTTGGCAGAATTTTTCCAACAAAACCTTGATTTGATGTAGGTTTTGTTTTGCCTAAATAGTTGAACAAATTGGACAACACTTTCCCATGCAGAATTACTGCAATTTTTGGTTTATATTTGTCAATTAACTCTATCAACCTTTTTACATCATTTACAGAAGGATTTATCTTCTTACTATCACTTTCAGCAATTTCTGTAATTAAATCAGTTATCCCATAATTGCAACCATTAAGATTAAATGCATTACTTCCAAAAATAATGTTATCTGCTACCATTTTATCAACGGGCTTGGTTATTAATCCTGAATTATATAATTGATTCCAAAATGCTTGATTAACAGAAAAATAATGTCTATTATCACTAGATCCTTTTGCAGGATTCAATCCTACAAAAAGTATATCAAGATTATTTCTTAAAAAGGGTTTCAGATTTGATTTTTCCATTCTATCTATTTAGCTTGACATAGTCATCTTTTACAACAAATAAACTTTTGTATGCTTTTTGAACTTTAGTTCTAAGCATTATTTGATACGATGGTGGGAATTTATTATCTTTCTTCCTTTTCCATAAATTTTGTGATTTAATTTCTTCTGCAATTTCATCAAAAGACATGGGTCTATTATTATTTGATTCTAATACGAAAATTATCGCTTCATGTAATGTTTTGCAGTTTACCATAGTCTTGAATACTCATAGTTTATTTCTAATTTTCATTAAAAGTTTCATCTATTGCTTCAAATGATTTTCCTTGAGTTTCAAAAGTTACTTCCATATATCCAAAATTTAATCCACCCAAATTATTTGGTTTTGTAAAATCAAATCTAATCTCTCTAATGAATCCGCAATATTTTTCTTCATTTCCACATGTACCTGTTGTAAAATCATTGATGTCTAATTCTTTTGTAAATGACTCAATTATTTCTCCTTTTTGGTCATCAAGGAATCCAACAGCATGATATATCGAAACTTTCAATAATCCTTTAGCTCTCACATATTCATAAGGCGTAGAAAAAATTCTTAGATTGACATTAACTCCGTCAAAATCTGTATCTGCATCCCAAGAGTCTAATGTGGCATATGCTTCAATATTGCTTATTGTTCCAACTGTATCTAAAACATCGTTGATTTTAGTTAGTGATTCTTCAGATGATTGCAAACTTTCTGAAATGAATTCATAATTTTTATCTTTCTCAGAAATTGAATTTTTATACGCAGATAATTGCTCTTTAATAGATGTTTCAATCTGTTTTAAATTATTTAATTCATCCAATGTTAAATCGTAGTAACTATAATATCCATCCTTATCTAAATATTTAGATGTGATTTCTGATTTTTGTTCAGCCAACTCTTTATAAGATTCTAATACTTTTTGATATTCAGATATTTCGTTATTTTGTTCTTTTGGAATATTAGATTCTTTTGATTGTGTGGTATTTAAAACACCATCTGACTCAATTATTTCCTCATTATTAATTGTATTTGTATTATTTTGGTTTTCTATGATATTATCAGTAGTTGAATCTGTGTTTGTAGTAATCGCAATAAGGATTAATCCAACAAAGATAATAATTATTTTTATCCATGTAGATAAATTAAGATTCATTTTTTCTTTAATTAAATTTGATAATGGTGGAATCAAAATTGCCATTATTAATAATGAGATTAATGCAGGGATTATTTGAACAGAAACCAATGAACCAAAACCAACCATACCAAAAATAATTCCAAATATCCACCCAAATATTTTACCAATAATTCCTTTTGATTTTTCTTTTTTGCTCATTATAACATCCCCCTAAAATTAAATAATATATTTAGCTTGAACTTAAATCTTTATAAATCTTTTTAAGAACGCCACCTTCTAATAAATAAATTTCGACCAAAGGGAGTGTATCTGTCCGCAGGACTTTCCGTAGCCCTATAATAAAAAAAGCAACTCGAAAATTGGATTTAACGATGTTAAGCTTCCTCGGGTTTACCCCGAGGTGGAGCGTAGCGACAAGTTTTTTCGTGGCAAGTTCAGTTATTAGTCATAGTAGTTAAGGAGTTATCGGGGTCTAAAAAGTTAAGTTAAGTTTATATATAATCAAGTAATGATTATACAAATGGCAAAAAGCAAAACAATTGGTATTGTTTTGACCATATTTGTTTTTTTAATAGGTTGTGGAATATTCTTAATACAAATAGATAATACAACTTTCGATAAGAGATTGAGTGATCAGTTTGTTTCAAACGAATTAGTATTAAATGAATTAATAAATCAAGGATTAGAACCAGGAGGAGAAACAGAAATTGGTATTAGTTCTACTTTTTCCCCTGATATCTTTGATTTTTTTAAAGAGAAAGCGATATCAGCAAACAACAATTTCTCAAAAGCTTTATGGTCATTATTGGCAGGAGCATTTCGTAATTCATTCAATTCACTTGGAATGTTATTTTATGGATTATTATTTGGATCTGCTTTATTATTGTGGCAAAGATATAATGAAAAGAATAAAATTAATTCTAAAACAAAGATAGTATTTATTATCTTAATCTCAATTTTGTTTTTGTTATTTTTTTACTCTACAATATATAAATCTCTTTCCCAATATAGCTTTATTATGTCTTTTATAGTAATTGGTGAGAAAATTGCAGAATTGTTTTCAACATGTTTAGGAATTCTTATAATTTTATTTTTTGGAATTAAAAAATTAAGAAATAAGATATTAAGTAGATTCGCAATTATTTGTCTGATTATAATTATTGCAACTGTTATAACTGGTTGTGTTCAACAAGAAGAACAAATAGATTTACAATCTAAACTTATCCCAGATGTAAAAGAGGAAATAGTTCCAATAGATCTTAATGAATATCATAATGATAATTATGGTTTTTCTATAAATTATCCCTCTAATTGGAAACAAACAGAGATGGAACTTCCTGATGAACCTATACCTGCAATCGTGTTCTCACCAGAAATACCTCATAATTCATATTTTGCAGAAAATGTTTTAGTCGGTATTATGGATAACGAACCGGGTTTATTTGGTGGTGAAGAAAATTTACCCTATAAAGATTTTATAGAGATTGGATTAAAAGCTGGCAAAGATGTTTATGGTGAGGATTATTCCCCCATAGAAGAGATTTATGTTTCTGGACACCAAGCATACAAATATACAGTTACTAAAGAAAGAGAGATGTATGCTTTAAAACAAACAACTATCAATATGTTAATTGGAGATAGGACATATATGGTAATTGCGTCAACAACTGATTTATCATCTGCTCAAGAAATTAAAGACACTGAATTAATATTAAATTCTTTTAGAGTGGAATAATGACAAAAGCCAATATTTAAGTTAATAACCAGATATAACCATTATGGAACATATATATTAAACTAATTTCTAGAAACTTTAAAAACTCAGATTCTACCTCTTTTATTAACCAAAAGAAAGTGTTTGATGTTTATAAAATTTTCTAATGGGGGGTGATTAAATGACAAGAAAAAATGAAAGTTTGAAAGTTGTAATGAAGTTTATTGCAAAAAATCCACCATCTATCCTAATACTTTTGGGTGGGTTAGGATGGTTATTGCAAGGTTTAGGAATTGGGATTTTCGTAGGTTATGCTTGGTTTGTTGTAGTTGGTGTAATCTTACAATTAATATGGATGGCACTAAGATATAATGTATTCAAGAGTGTGAGACAATGAATGATTTGAAAACTATATTTATGCTAATTGGAGTTTTAATTGTTGCATTAGGAACAATTGCTGCTACATTTGGCTTTATTATCTGGTTTGATAATTACAACAACTGTATAAAAGAAAATCCAGATAAAATTAGTTGTCTTGAAAACTTTTTTAGAGAAGCACCCCCTGTTAAAGAAGCCGAAAATTTGGCAGAAACATGTAAAGAGTCTGATTACAAATGTTTGGAAGAAATTGGAAAAAAAGTTATTTCGAAAAAGATTGAAGATAAGGTTACATCATAATTCCCGATAACTCCTACTTTTAGTTTTACTTTAGACTAATAATGCCACGAAAAAATTAAGCTTAACGATGTTATGCTCCCACTACTTTATGTGGTGGTCGAGGCGTAGCCGAGAAGTAAAATTCTTGCTTTCAATAAATCTCTGCAAAGCAGACTAAAATTTTTGGGTTCCGTTTATTAAGTTCAACTTAGATTAAAGTTATAGTAAAGTATTTATATACCTTAATATATCTATTTGAATGGTGATTAACAATGAAAAAAATCCTATTAATAATCAGTATATTTGTTTTGTTTAGTAGTATTGCTTTAGCAGTTTCACTAGATGAAGAATTTGAATTATCTGTTGGAGAATCAGTTACTTTGATTGATGAAGATAAAGAAATTAAATTTCAACTTAAAGAAATTTCACCACCTATGGGACAACCAGAGATTGGAGAAATTGAAGAAGATTATATTGCTAAATTTACAATATTTTATGCAAATGAAAAATATGAAATTGGACCATGGTTAAATAAGGATTTACCCAGAAATTTTGGGCAATATAAAGTTAATTTTATTTCTTTTGATGGAAGTGAAACAGGCACATTCAGAATTGAAAAATTAGTTTATGATGTTGATGAAATTTTTCAAGATTTTAACTCTGAAAATTATAATCAAGGAGTAATAGAAGTTTATTTTCAACCTGAAATTACTTTAGAAGGAGCAGTTGAAGTTGTTGAATCATTAGGTCTAGAAATGGTCATGAGTTCTTCTTGTCCTGGTGGTACAGTTTCTTATAATGTTGCAACGGGAGAAGAAACTGTTACTCCTGGCCCTGAATGTGATGAAGAAGACTTGTACCCTTGGAGCACTACTAGTCTTACAAAAGGAAGTTTTGCTGAAATAAGTGTTCCAATTGGACAAGAAAAACATTTTACTGAAGAATTCATGAATAATGATAAAGTAATCTTTGCCCAACCATCAGCAAAAGCAATTCCTGAAACTATTTCTATAAGTAAAGAAAAAGAAGAACCGATAGTCATTAAAGATGATATTGGAACTGAAGAGATAGGATTTTTTCAGAAGTTAATAAATTGGTTTAAGAATCTATTTTAGATTGATTTTTTCCATTTTATTTTTACATTCTATTAAACGGAACCCTTGTTTTTAAAAAAGCAAGAATTTTATTGAGCATAACGACGTTAAGTCTCCTCGGGTTTATCCCGAGGTCGAGGCTTTAGCCGAGAAGTTTGTTCGTTGCCGTACGGAAATAGTGCCGCTTAGTTTTTAGTTAGTTGTTTAGAAAAGGGGGAGAGAAAGTAGTTAAGTTTATAATGTTTGAATATATTCTTATTTTATCACAATATGGGGTGTTAATTATGACAAAAGAAAAAAAATCATGGTATAAGCGATGGTGGGCTATCGTTCTTTATGTGTTTATTGGGTTAATATTTCTTGGGAGTTTAGTTCCAGATGACAATTCTACTTCTGAAAAAAGTCCTGGAGCAGTTACAGAGCCAACTACAACTGCAGAAAGTACTACTGAAAAGAATGTAGCAACCACAAAAGAACCAGTCAAAAAAACAGAGTTTAAAGTTGGTGATGAATTTACTGTGGGCGATTTCAAATGGAAGATTACTGGCTTTGAAAAGAAATCAGAAATTGGCGAGTATATTATGGATACATTTATGGGAGAAAAAGCAGATGGAGAGTTTCTGATTGTAAGTGTAGAAGTAGAAAATGTAGGAAAATCAGCAGAATATTTAATGGATTCTTTTGTAAAATTGATTGATGATCAAGATAGAGAATTTAGCCCAAGTAGTGTGGCAGCAATTTATCTTAAACCACAAGGTTCCGCATTAATGTTTGAAACAATTAATCCGGGAATTGTAAAGAAAGGAAAAATTGTTTATGATGTTCCTGTTGGTTTAAAAGTTGCTAATGTTAGAATTTCAAGTAGTTTAGCAAGCAGTTCGTTTTATACTGTGAAATTAATGACTTAAATTTTTATTTTTTTTAGTTAAATTTATAATAGTAGTTGCCATTTCTATCTTAATTATGAATGAAGAACAAAAAAAGTTATTGTTAAAAGAGAAAGAACAATTAAAAGAAAGTAAAGGAGCAAATCCAACGTTAGTTATAATCGGCTTTATATTAGTATTTATAGCGTTAGTATTTGGTTATAAAAGTGGATTTGTTATACTCTCAGTAGAATTAATTGTTGGTATTATTTTGATTATTTTTGGTTTTAGAGATAAAGAAGGAAAGAGGATTAAAGAAATAGATTATATTTTGGCAGGTGATAAAGCAAAGAAAATTAAGACAACTCATAAAGTGAGAAAAATTACTTGTGCCAAATGTAATGAAGAAGTAAAAGAGAGTTGGAACAAATGCAAGAAGTGTAAGAGTTTTCTTGCTACTGAAGGAGCTGTAAAAATTAAAGATATTGATGTTGAGGATTAATTAAAATGAGAAGAATATTCATTTTTGGAATGGTTTTAGTTACATTGGTATTAATTGGTTGTACCGATTATATTGCAATTGATGAACAGGATAAGATAACATATATTGACACAAGTGCCAGAATGAAAAATTTTGATGCAGATTCAGAAATTGATGGTGTAGATGTAATGATTCATGCAAAGGATGAAAACGACAAATATTATTACATCCCAAAAGAAAGCAAAGTCTATGTCAAAATTACTAAAGATGATTTTGTTCTAAAAGAATGGAATGGCGATATCGGAGAAGCAGGATTTCAATCTTACCATGTTAAAGTTCATTTTGATAAAGAAAAAATAAATCAAAGTTTTTTTGAAATTATAAGTGTACTAAAAGTAGAGACGACAGTAACTTTACCTAATGGGAATTCATTTAGCGATACTGATAGTGTTTTCACTTAATAATTTTGATTCAATTTCTTCTAGGAATTTTTTAAGATTTTCCCCTGATTTCCAGTCACAAAAACTTTCTAAATAATTATTAATGTGTTCAGTAATTTTCTGTATATCTTCATTAGATAATCCCCATTCCATTAATTTATTTTCAATTGCTTTTTTTGGTTTTTCAATTTTATCAGAATTTGTTAATTTCTTAAAATAACACAGATTGAAGTAATTTAATATTAAAGCATCAAATTCATCACTGTCAAAATTATTTTTGTAATCATCAATTTTAAAACTATCTTCAAATCTCTTAAACCAAAATTTAAAGCGATTAGACATTAATTGTGAGCTAACTTCTTTAATAAATGAATCTGCTAAAAATTCTTTTGCACAATTTTGTCCATTATTAAGGGTTAGAAATGTACACACTTTAATTAAAGGATATTTAATATGTCCTAACTCATGTAGTATTATACAGATTTGTTCATCTTTACATTTTTCCCAGAAGAATTTAGTAATAATAACAAGATTGTCTGAATTGAAAGCGACTGCTACTTTTCTTTCTTTTTCAATTAAAGCTTGAGCTTCTTCGAGATCTTTTTGTTGTTTTAGTTTCCATTTTTCTATGCTATACAAATAATTAAATTTGAAGTATAATTTATCATTGAAGTTTAGTTCTAATTCATCAATAAGATTTCTAAATTCTTCTACTTTTTCTTCTTGAACAATAAAGATAACTTCTTTTGTTGAGGACATTTTATTTCTTTTTAATATCCTCATTTAATAAACTTTCTCTCCCCCTAGTTTAGTTTTAGTAGTATCAAAAGCGGCACGTTATTTTTTAGATTCTCGTAAGAGATCATTTACTTTAGGCAACGAACAAATTAGACTTAACGATGTTAAGTCTGGGAGGCTTTATGCCTCCCCAAGCTTTGCACGCAAAGCGCTGAGTTACTGCGTTTTTATGCACTCTGTTTGGTTCAGTTTATATTGTAGAACTTTTCCTTTAAATGGCACAAAAAACTGTTTTTTAGCGAAAGATTTAAATAATTAAGCCATTACTATTGCATTACAATGGTAATGGACACAGTTCAAGTAAGATTAAGTCATGGTTTGGTTGAAAGCATGGACGGTTTGGTAGATACTGGTATTTATTCAAGTAGATCTGATGTTGTCAGAGATGCTGTAAGACGATTAGTCTTAAATAATTTAGTTGGTATTATTCCAAACACCGGCGATTCAGTCAAGGAAATGAGAGAAATTAAGAAGAAGTTATCTAAAGAGATAAAAAGTTTTAAGGATGTAGAAGAGATAAACAAATTAATTGATTAATTCTTCTGGTCTATAAACCTCAATATGCTTTTTTGCGAAAGCAATTAAGTCTTTATCTCTTGTGATTAGTGGAATATTCAATCTTTTAGAGATTGCAACATGGAGATAATCATAGAAACTTATTTTAAATTCTTCTTCATCTTCGAATTTTCTTGCTAAATCATAATCTTCAGGAACTGTCTTAATCATCTTTATTGATTCATTGTCTTTGAAAAATCTCATTACATAGTTTAATTTTTCTTCAATTTTGAATGAAAGTTCTTTTATTACAATTGTAGAGACAATGATGTTGTTTTCATCTTCAATAAAGTCTTTCGCTAGTTTCCAGTACGGCACTCCTTTGGTTTCATCTCCTTCTTTTTTGAAGAGGTTAATCCAAATACAGGAGTCAACGTAATAGGTTTTTTGTGCCATACTAATCATATCAGAAAGTTCTACTTAATAAAGTTAATCAAAATAAAAACGCAGTAATTAGACTTAACGATGTTAAGCTTCCGGGACTTTACGTCCCGGTGGAGGCTTTAGCCGAGAAGTAACTAGGGATACGTTTGTAGAAATGTTTATATATCTCTAAGATTGAATTAAATAAATGGTAAATTGGTCAAAATTTCTTGTTGGAAGTTCAGGCGTTCCAAGAGAAGAAATTACAAAAAGATACAAAAAAGCAATTTTACCTTTAGGTATTGCGTTATTTCTAATAATCTTAGGGTTAATATTATATTTTAATGGAGTAATTAAATAGTATCCCTAGTTATTGTGCTTAACATCGCGATTAAGAGAAGTTCGGTTTTGAGGCAACCCACAAAACCGAATTTGGATGGAGAAGTCTGCAAGATTTCGGAATCTCTTAATCGCTGTTATGCTCGTCTGACCGAAGGGCAGACCTAAAATTTAGTGCAACGTTCCGAAGGAAAATTTTAGAGTTTTTGAGAACGCCGTCTTCAAGCCCGTAGGGCAATCTAACAAATACATCACGGGAAGGGGAACTGTATCTTCATTCTAAAGTAGTTATTGGCAGAGGGTTTATAAAGGAGTTTATATTCCTATGTCCTATGGGAAACGAATTAACCTTAGAATGGCTTGGGACTGGTTCAGCAATGAACTATGAACTAGGAAATTCAAATTTTACATTATCTAGAGGAGATTCTAAAGTTGTTGTTGATTTATCAGCTAATAATGCAAATATGTTAGTGGCAAGAAATTTTGAACTTGGTTCCTTGGTCAATTTAATAGCGACTCATGATCATGGGGATCATATTGATGGCTTGGAAGGTGTTGGTTTTTTAGGATGGAATGCTCTTGGAAGAGAAGATACCGAAAGACCAACTCTCTATGTTGCTTCTCAGAAGCTATTAGGTGCAGTAAAATCAACACTTTACCAAAAAATGAAAGATCAACAACATCCTGATAATGCACCATTCCAAGCAGACTTCGATTTTTATTTCAATACTGTTATTGGAGAAGAAATAAAAATCCCGGGTTTACCTGCAATATATCTGCATCCAACATTACATGTTCAAGATATGGAATGTTATGGAGTTCATATTCCTGAATATGGTTTATGGATTTCTGGCGATACAAGACAAGTTAAAGAATTACCAGAAGGAACAGCACTGGCTTTTCGAGATGCAGGAGGTCCAGGTAATGAGGCCAGAGTTCACTCAGATTTAGATCTTGATTTAATTGATAGATCCGCTGATGAGAAAGCAATTACATTCTTATACCACATGGGCGGTACATGGAGAGACTCCAATCAAAAACAACATGGATTCGCAGGGATGGCAATGCCAGGAGATAAATTTATTCTTGATGGTAAAGATTATAGATTAGATACAACAGAAACTTTTATTCATCAGAGAGTTCCATATTCCGGTCCAAGAGAGTAAGTTCCCCTTCCCTTTCTATTACTTAGGCGTTCTCAAAATTTGAGCATAACATTGGAATTATCAGAAGTTTTCAATGGGTGGCAACTGAGATGAGGCAACCCACAGCTCGTGCAGGTAAGGGTAGAATTAATTAACGCAGTGTAAAATTCTGGATGAAAATTTGGATGGAGCGGAGGGAGTTACGAAGTGGCGACCGTAGCGTAATCTGATAATTCCTGTTAAGTTCGCCCGACTACGAACGAAGTGGAGTGGGAGGGACAAGGAGCGTTAGCGACGATGAGTCATTTTTGGTGATTCCAGCGAACACAGTGAGCCATCTTATTAATACATCAAGAAGACAATTTCGTTACTTCCAGCCCGAAGGGCTTTCTATTTAGTACATCAAGGGCAATCTCTATTTGTAGTTTTGTTTTTAGTATATTTCGGCACTGTATCGTTTTAGTTTTTACTTTAGTTTTTAAAAAAGGCGGGAAGAAAAAAGTTTCATTTGATTTTGTTTAATATCTCTTGACCTGTTTTTGTAATTTTATATAATTTGTAGATTCGGTCTTTTGGGTTGAGGCACTTTACTAATTTTTTCTCTTCCAATTCCAATAAAGATCTTCTGACATGAGTTCTATACATTCCGCTTTCGTGATGCAGTTCTGCTTGCGTTTTCTCTTTATCAGACAACAACTCTAAGATTTTTCTTCTGTTTTTTGCTCTTTTTACAAAAGTAATCAGATATATATCTGCCATGTAACCAAAGTAAGACCAGATTGTTTTTAACAGAATAAGACCACAATGTGACCAACAAGAAGGGAAAAAGCTTATAAATAATTAAGTTATACTTAGTTTAGATTAAGTTATAATCAAAAACGAGGTGTTTAATAATGAAAAAAAGTATTTTTGTGGTATTAAGTCTGTTAGTGATTGCTATGTTCTTAGTTGGTTGTGCTCCCGAAGAAAAATTAGGTCCAGAAGAGCAACAAGCATTAGACTCAGAACTGAGCCAAATGTCTGATGAGGAATTGAATCAAGTTATTGAAGAAGGAGAAATGGAAGATACTAAAGCTTTGGTGGGACAAGCTTATCAAAGGAGAAGTTTCGGGAAATATACTTATAAACCATCAACAGTATTGAAAACTGCTTACAAAATACAGTCTAAGCGGATAGTAAGAGCTGGAGTTGCTTATGTTCTCGGTGAATCTGATTATGTCTATGCTTTTGACATTGCAACTGGTAAAGAAAAGTGGGCTTATACTACTGGTGACGGTTTCGT
>Ga0257118_1001764_pt1 | contig 11730 bp, 13 predicted proteins | sample SI112_150mmetaG_FD_190156 | JGI IMG/M metagenome (GOLD analysis project Ga0257118, IMG submission 190156) | Marine microbial communities from Saanich Inlet, British Columbia, Canada - SI112_150m | ecosystem: Environmental > Aquatic > Marine > Inlet | place: Canada: British Columbia | collected...
CTAGAAGCACCTAATACAAATACAGATAGAACGATTACTTTACCAGATGGTGATATTAGTTTTGGTGTAGGTATTGATGATAACGCTACGAGTACAGCTATTACTATTGATGCTAGTGAGAATGTAACTGTTGGGATGGGTTCTGCTGGAATAATGGAAGTTAGACATGCCGCTGGTTATGGTGGTTTAAGACTTGCTGGTGCTTCTGGTGGCTCTGGTGCTATGTTACTGTTATCAAATAACTACAGCGCTACTGTTGAGGATAAGTGGTCTATCAACCTTGATGGTGCAACAGATGACTTGTCATTCTTCTCTGGTGGAACTCCAGCAGTAGGCACAGAACGTGTAAGGTTTCTTGATAGTGGCGGTATCACATTCAACGGTGACACAGCAGCAGCTAATGCCTTAGATGACTATGAGGAGGGTACTTGGACTCCGACTGTAGCATCAGGAGCAATATCAGTTAGTGCAAGCAGAACTTCCTATACAAAAGTTGGCAGAATAGTAATTTTAAAGGCTCGAGTTGATGTTTCTAGTGTTGGTTCAGGTGAATTTGAGCTGGCAGGTTTACCATTTACTCCTTCATACAATACTTCGGGTGGTGAAGTAATGATAAATTACGCTAATATTACAGGTGGTTCAACTTATCATTTATCTACATATATAAATACAACTCCTCACATAAAGTTTTATAGTGCAGAAGATAATAGTTCTTGGGCTGGTTTAAATTATAGTTACTTATCTACTAACACAGAAATTTATTTTACAGCAACATATTTTACAGACTCATAATTATTCTAAGTGGATTCTTAGAACAGACATTTAACAACAGGAGAATGCAATGGCATTAACAAAGAAAACGGTAGTAGATAAAGTAGAAGTAGTTGGTGAACACAAGATGGTACAGTGTCGTGAAGCTACTTGGGTAGAAGATAACGGTGTAATGGTTGGTGGTAAGAACTTCCACAGACACGTAATCGCACCAGGTGATGACACAACAGGTGAACCTGCTGAAACCATTGCTATCTGCAATGCGGTACACACACCAGAAGTAATAGCAGCTTATAATGAAATGGTAGCAGCACAAGCACTAGGAGTTTAATATGGCAATTACTATATCTGGAAATGGAATCGTAGAGGCTAACTTAGCAGATAATGCAGTAACTCTTGCTAAGATGGCTAGTGGTACTGACGGTGAGATACTTACTTATGATGCTAGTGGTAATCCTACTGCTGTATCGGTAGGTACTGATGGTCAAGTATTAACATCAACTGGTGCTGGTAGTCCACCTGCTTTTGAAACTGCTGCTGCTGGTGGTATTACTGAAGCAGATACTTGGAGAATAACTACAAGTTTTGCGGGAAGTGCTACCCCAATTACCTCTAATTGGGAGAGAGATGATGATGGTGGTAATGGGTTATTAGGCACAGGTATGACTCAGGCTAGTGGAATATTTACTTTCCCATCAACAGGTTTCTGGGTAGTATCATTTGTTGCAACTACAGCTCTTAATGGGCAATCAAGGACTGGCACTAATATCATTAAATATTCTTCAGATAGTGGTTCTACTTATACTGCTGTAGCTCAGGGTAAATTCTCTACATCAAGTACAGCGAGAGATGATACGGCTTATACACAGAAAATCTTTGATATTACAAATATCTCAACTACAAGACTTAGATTTGATATTAGTATTTATGACACTGCTCATACCACGATAGGGCAAAGTACAGCTAATACAACTTTTGTTACTTTTATTAAACTAGGAGATACATAATGACTTATACACTTGAAGATTATCTAATAGGTTTACACAACGGTCAGTGGTTTGGTTGGAGTGATTCTAAGAACAAGACTTATGCTAATTTAGTTATTCATTCAGACGATACTAAACCTACTGAACAAGAATGTACTGATGGTGTAGCAGCATTACAAACAGAGTACGACAGCCAAGCCTACGCAAGAAGTCGCAAACAAGAATACGACAAACTTAACCAGTGGGAGATGCAATTCGATGACAACAGAGATGGCACTACAACTTGGGTAGATTCAATCAACGAGATTAAAGAGAGGTTTCCTAAATGAGTATTAAATACAGTGACAGTGGCTTCCTAGATGGAGCAGATGAAACAAAGAAGTTATCGTTTGATGTCAGTGGGGTAACTACTGGTACAACAAGAACAATAACTATGCCTGACGCTAATGTAGATTTAAGCAGTGTAGGAACACCTGATGATAACTCAGTAACCCTCGCTAAAATGGCAGGTGGTACTGATGGTAACTTAATAACTTATGACGCAAGTGGCGACCCTGCTTATGTAACTACTGGCACAAGTGGACAAGTATTAACCTCTGGTGGTACTGGTGTAGCACCTACGTTTCAGGCTGCTGCTGCGGGTGGTAAGGTGTTACAGGTTATTGAGGGTACTACATCAACAAGTGTAAGTTTAAGCACTACAAGTTATGTTGCTACTGGTTTATCAGCATCAATAACACCTTCTTCTACTTCATCTAAAATATTGGTAATGGTTAGTTTATTCTTTGACTCTGCAAGTGCTCATACTAGTTGGGACCATATGATTAAATGGCGAATAAAAAGGGATTCAACTAATATTTATAATACAGGTAATAATAGTTGGGAAACTGGTGGTTATTCAAGTGGTTCATCAAGCCAAATAGTGCGGAGTAGGTGGTCGCATAATAAATTAGATACTCCAAGTACAATAAGTGCTATAACTTATTCCGTTGATGCTGGTAGATACCAAACTAGCAACGGTCACGGTGTTATTAATAGCGGTAATGTTGCAACAATCATTCTAATGGAAATAGGGGCATAATATGATTAACACTATAGATAAAACATCAGCATTACAATCACTAACCCCTAACGCAGAATGGGTATTACGTGGTGATGACTTAGAGTGGTTAGACACTACTCAAACACAACCAACAGACGCAGAAATCCAAGCAGAAGTAACTAGATTACAAGCAATCTACGACAACAACCAATACCAAAGAGATAGACAATACGCATCTACTGGCGACCAACTAGATATGCTTTGGCACTCTATTGATGCTGGTGAGTTCGGTGATACTGCTAAACAATCAGAGTTCTATATTGCTAATAAGGCAGTTAAAGACGCTAACCCCAAACCATAAGGACTATGAATGAAAGAACAAGAATCGTGGCACTTATCGAGAAGTGTAAACGTAGCACACATAGTAGGCGCAGTAACTGACCTAAGAAAAAATAGTTCTTGACAAAAATGGTCAAGTCGGGTATAATATACCATATGACCAAATCAATAACTTATATCAATTATAACCCCCTCACCTCTGAGCTGGCGGTCCCATATCTATGGCTATCCTTTCAAGCGCACATAGAAGAGAACTACCCCGAGTCAGCTTGGTTATGGAATGAGTCTATAAGTTTCTCAGAAAGCACTTTAGCTACTATAATAGAGACGAAGCCTGCGCTAATACTTACTTCAATGTACACATGGAGCTATGATAAGCTAATAGTACTATTAAAAGAGGTTAAAAAGCATCTGCCAGATACTACTATTATAGTAGGTGGGCCTCATCAGATCTATAAAGTAAACCCTGCCTGGTTTAAAGAGCACCCGTTTATTGACTACGTATGTAGAGAGGACGGGTATGGGGAAGTGTTTCTAACAGCTATGCTCAAGGCCTTAGATGAAGGACTTAGTATGGATACAGTACCTTTTTGTATTTACCCTACGGAAAACAGGTTAAACTATAAACAGGCTACTACAGAGTACCTTAAGAGAGGCTTTAAATGGCCCTCTAAAGTATTTGAAAGATTCGCAAATAAGCTAACTGGGGACTATAACACAATCTTCTATGAAAGCTCCAGAGGCTGCCCCTATAAGTGCACCTACTGCGAGTGGAGCGGGGGTACCGGAGATAAAGTAAGCTTCAAACCTACGGAATTAATTTTAGAGGATATAGACTTCTTACTAAGTAATTTTAACTTAAAAGCTTTTGAGATTATTGATGCTAACTTTGGTATTATTCCTAGGGATATAGATATAATAAAAGCTATTATAGCTAAGAACCCTAAACTTAAGATTAATATAGCGGGGCCTACCAAGACTAATTCGAAACACTTATTAGAGATTTATAAACTGCTAACTAAGCATAGTATGCTGGACACTCAAACACTGGCTATACAAGAAACAAGCCCCGAGGCCCTTAAGAATATACTAAGAAAAAACCTACCTTTAGAGGACCATATGTCCATACATAGAGCCTTGCAAGAAGAGTTCCCGGAGAAGCACCTAGCAGAGTTTGAGCTTATACTAGGGCTTCCAGGGGCCACGCTGGATTCTTTTTTTGATATATTTAAGCTATGCAATAAGTACCATATGGCTTACTCTAGGCATAAGTGGAAGCTGCTCCCTACGTCCCCCGCGGCGGCTAAAGAGTATGTGGAGGAGTACCAAATTAAAGTTCTGAGTGTGGAACTTCCAGAAGATGTGACTAACTACAGGTTTAATGAAGTAGGTACTATGGTGGACACTAGCGCGGTAGATATAGTAGTAGGAACCTACAGCTATTCTAAAGAAGACTGGATAACTATGTACTTAGTAGATTGTATGGCTCAGACTTATTATAATAATGATATAATCCAGCCTTTAGCCAATTACCTAGGTAAGGATATAATAAAAGATATTTACTATAATATTATACCTAATTTAGGCGGAGTACAAAGTCAGCTGTTTGATATATTAATGGAACATACTATAAATGTAGTAGAGTTAAACCACAGTAAAGATTTAAGTAGAGTTGACATATCTGCTACAAAGTTTAAGATACTTATATACCCTAAAGCCCTCTTTAGCTTGCTACTACTAATAAATCCAGCTAATTTTTTCCTAAGCATACATAAGTTTTACGGTAAGGAGGATAAAAAACTGCTAGACCTGTGTCACTTTCTAATACAGATGATTAAAAGCCCTAAAGCTAAAGATCTGGTAGTGTCCGAGTACAAGTGGGACACTAAGGCAAGATTAAGGGGCGGGTTGTACCACTATGCTATAAAGGGTTCTAAGAACTACGACCCTAAAGAATATTTATCAGGGGTATTAACTAATTATACCAGTACTAAATTGGAAAGCATACTATGAAGGTACAAAAGTACTCTTTAGCGACCTTTGCGTTAGGGCACCCGGAACTAAACAATGTACCCTTTAAAAAATATGTACTACTAGAAGAGTCTTTCGGGCACAATATTTTAGGTATGGAAGGTAGTATAGAAGCTGTGCCTATACTAGGAGATGCCCTGTATAGAGAGGGGTCGGACGTTAGAATCATAGATATAGACTACTACTCTATTATACAAGATTATTTAAAGGTTAGCTTAAACAGAAGAGCCCAAGATATAGAAGCGCTATTTGAATTAGTGCCTTGGGAGCCTGAGGAATTTATAGACTTTACAGCTAAACTCAGGGGTAAGGGTACAGGGCTAGACGACCTATTGAATAAGAAAGACGTAATAACTTTAGGTGACATACACAAACGTATAGTGTACCCTGGGATTATCAAGCCTCTACTAATAGATAACAGGGACAATATAGAAGGCATGAGTATAATTACCCTTCCAGCACTTGTCCCATATAAAGGAGCAGCTATTTGGGTAGAGGCCTCGGAGGATATTATAGATGCTTACTACGCAGCAATGGCTAAATTAAGTAATAGGAAGCTCTCTTATATAGTGCAAAGTAGGGAGATAGCAAAAGACTTACAAGTATTAAGTGACACAGGGGGGCTTAAATTAACCCTTACCCTATATAACACAACAGAAATTATTAAACTAATAAAGGAGAGATTATGGGATCAGCTAGTAGAACAGTAAACCCCGACAGTATTACGTTTCCTGCAGGGGGGGACGCGGGGGTTACCAGTGCCAACGCCGCAGACTTGAACAGTAAATTTAGTACAGGCAACATAGTGGAGGCAGTACACGTTAATAAGCTTAGATCTATGTTAAACAATGCATTAGCTCATTATCATAACTATACTGATATGTATAGTTCTAAAACCTACGGGAATACAGGACACTCGGGGAATTTAACGGAGTCTAAAAATACGGGGGCGCCTGTATCCAAACCCTCTGATGTTAGTAGTGTAAGTATAGGAGAAGTTATTGAAGCTTCAAGATTTAATCAATATGCAAACGTGTCTAGGTACATACACTCACATAAGCATAGTATAACAGATAGGACGGGATAATTATGGCTGAAGATACTTCAACAAGTACTACTAGCGCCTCGGGGGCCACAGACACTAGTACAGGGGCAGAAATTAGTGCGGCTAAGTATAGAGATATGGTTAGTGTGTTAGATGAGTTAATCTCACATAACCACTCTTTTTATGATGACTACACTACAGTTTGTGACTGTCAGTGTCAGTGTGATTGTGGAAGAGGTGCTTTGTAGCACTCCTCTCCGAATAGTAGAGCAAAAGCTCCTAGCTGTATAGCACCATACCAAATCTTCTCTGCTTGGCAGTTTTTAATAAAGGTTTTGTCTGGAAATGCTATAGGGCAGGAGCTTTTGCATAAGCGTTTTACGTGGCACGTACCACAATGAGAGTCTTTTTTGTCTAAATCCATACCTGTAATCTCAATATTATCTAGTTGAGTAAGTTTACCACTTATATGCTCAGTATGAGGGCATAGTCTAATGTTTCCCTTTATGTCTAAAGAAAGTATATCTGCTGCATCTGCACCACAGTTAGAGGTCATTGTAATAGGTATGATTTCACGCATATGCTGAGCGTACTTGATACTCCCAGCACCTCCATTAAATATATTACAATTCATTAAAGGTAAGTCTTTTCTTAGCCCAAACTCTTTAAGCTGTTCAATATGTGCATTAATATACTTGGTACACATTTTACGCAGTCCCTCTAAGTCCCTAACAACGACATCGAAACTATTCTTAGAATCTGTTTCGTCATAACTCCTACCTAAGGTAAAACTTAGTGTAGGATTTTTTAGTTTTAGGCTTTGTACGTGTTTATAGAAGAAGTCATTAATTGCGAATAAATCCCAATTAGTGTCACTAACAACAGTATTAAATGAAAACTGTACTTTAGGGTACAAGTCATCTAATTGTTTTAGCACTTTCTGTATGTGAGGTTTATGTAGTATCTCCTCACCTCTTAACTCTTCATGCGCAGGCCCGTCATGACTAATACCTAAGGCTACAGTTGCTTTCAACTCTTTAAATAAGTCTACGTGTTTTTGTCTAAGAGGAGACCCATTTGTGGATATAAAGAAATGAAGGCCCGGGTTGTCTAAGGCTAACATTACTGTTTTTATATCTTCCCAATATAGGAAAGGTTCCCCACCCCATAACTCTACACGCTCTAGCCCTTCTAAATTCAAGGTACCTAAGTTCCGTATAAACTCATCTGCGTACATACTCTTAGGTCTCTCGTCTGGGTTACCAATATCTTTTTGCATACAGTAACTACAAGAGTAGTTACAGGCATGCCCAAATAGTATTCTTAAAGCCACAGGGTTTCTAGTTTTAAAAGGTGTATTATGCCCATCTTTTAGACCTGTGTAATCCATTGACATTGGAGCGCTTATAAGTTCCTTGTTACTATTATACATAGCATTTCCAATACTATCATACTGGAACTCAGTACCACTTTTAGTTATAAATTTCAATTTCTCTCCATTATAGAAGTTATACTATCTGCCTCTTTATACAGTCCTTGGGGAATCTTTACCCACCCTCTGCTAACTAATTTAGCACAAAACTTAGAGTATGAAGGCATCATAACTCCAGGTATAAAGTTAAAAGGGTAATTCACCTTATACTCTAGTGTTGTTTTAATGTAATCTGTAAAGTCTAATTCCAACCATTTTTTATAGATTACTTGTTTACCTCTTATCATATCCGCACAAAATAACTCTGGGTTAAACTCCCCTTCTACTATATGAAAGGGGGCTACTCCAAAGTCTGAAGCAGCGTCATTTGAGAAGTAGAACCTATCATAGTAAAAATGAGGTGCTGTAGTGGACCCCCTACTATTAGCGTATAGATGTACTACTTCTCCCCCTTTTGTAGAGATCCAGTCACTCTGTTCCGTTGCCCACCCGTCTAAAACTTGAGTTCTTTCGTCCCTAAAGTCATGATGAGCTATGATGTCTATACCTAAATCCTCTGCGAAACCTGCAAAGGGTTTTAAGTTTACAGACTCCGTACCTGAGGTATTAATAAGTTTAAAGTGTTTGATAGGGGATATCTTATGTATCCTTTTCAACATCTCTAGTAACTTAGGAATATTGGTTTTATCTACAAAAACAGATGAAATAGTTATAGACCCCATACCTTTAAACTGTACTTCATCTATTATCTTATCGTATCTAACGATAGCGTTATCTGTTATACAGTACTCCATTCTATGTGCGTTTTCTTTAAACCACTTATAAGCTTGCGGGTACTCTTTCTTATAGTAGTAAATATCATCATCTGTCCTAACTACTCCAAAATAGTCAAATACTGTATCCCATAAGTCTATAATACCGGGAGTAATAGTAGGGTAGACCCCTGGAGTTTTTAGTACCTCTACTAACTGATCTTTAATATAGCACACCTCACAGTTAGCCCCACAGTAGTACCTTTTACCTACTGAAAAGTACACGTCGTATTCTACGGCCTTAAGAGTGTCATACTCTACCCATTGTTTCTCATATTTATTCATTTTTTTATCTCAAAAGTTTCATCAATTCCTACCCATTCTAGTAAATTTTTCTTAGTTTTTAGTTGCGTAAGATGTAGTGTTACAAAGTCAATAATCTTGTAGAACTGCACACAAGAGCCTTTAGGTTTTTCATCAAAAAGGAAATACAAGTATTTCAACCCACAAGACGCCCGTGAAGAGCACTCTAAACAATCTTTTCTTATCTTTCCTTCATCACCCTCATCATCATAGAGGTTAGATGACTGCCAATTTCCAATTTTCGCATTTTCTACCTTATACTCAAGGAAATCGAATTCGGGGTATATGTAGCCATCCGGCGCGAGGATTAGTTTGCTGTGTCCTTTGAAGTATGCTTTATCAATATTATGGTATTGTCCATCAATAAATACATTTAATTTTTTAATGTATAGTACCTGTACAAACTCCATAAAAGCATCAAAAAACTGCGGGAGGTTTACCCTATCTATGATAACATCGAACTTGTCCTTACCTCTCTTATGTCTTAGAGGGATAAGGTTAATAGTCTTACATTCTGTAGCGTAACAAGTCTTAACAATAGCACTAAGATTCTTAAAGGATAGGGAGTCGGGTTCATCAATAGGAACTACATACTGGAACTTCCATTCAGTACAGTGTTTATTTAATACTTTACTCATCTCAATTACATTAGGTAAATCAACTTCACAAACATCTACACAGTTACACTCCCCACATTTAACCCCGCTAGGGGCTTTCTTTACTCTATTAATTCCTTGGTACATAAAGTCGTAACTAACGGTACAAGTGAGTAATCCCGAGTACCTCTCAAAGAAGTCCTCGTTCTGTTTAACTAAAGACCCATTGGTTGTAAAAGATACCTTCCAATCATTGCGTTCAACGATTTCGGCTAACCACTCCATAGTCTTTTTAATCTTAGATATAAATAAGAAAGGCTCCCCTCCGTGAAAAGATATCCTTTTTATTTGATTCGGGGTTTTCTCTACTTCTAAAAAGAACTTCTCCATAGCACTTACTTCTTCTAAATGTAGTGTTTGACCCCCTATAGTGTTCTCAATATAACCTCTATCACAATAAATACAATCAAAATTACACTTATTACCTAAGTAAATTATTATCAGTTCTACTTCGTTAAGTCTCATAGTTAAAGTTATTAGTAAAAGACGTAGCGGTAGGCACCAAAGTGATAAAGTGCAGTAGTGTTAGATAGAAAGCTCTGCTATACATATCATCAGATACTGTATCTTGGTTAGGGGCTGTAGGACTTCCCAAATAATAGATCTCAGATATTTCTCCTACGGATTCTTCTGTAGCATTAGTATTTAAAAAACTTATAAAGTCTTCTACTGCAGGCCTAGTTAATTCTTTATTAATTATACGTTTCCAAATGCCTACTAATTCATTATGGGATAAGGTTAAGTCATTGTGTACTTGTACCGACGTTGGGTGGTACTTATACATATAGTAAAATAATAAGTAACTTAATCCTTTAGTTAAGGCCTCGTCTCCTTCGGAGCCAACCGCCTCTTGTATTTTTCTAAGTTTAGTATCAAACTGCTTCCTAGACATATCTTCGTGTAACTGTATATATAGTTTAACAATGTTCTGACACATATCATCTGGTCTGAATAGAGTACCATCTACGTCTAAGTTCCCTGCAGGGCATTGGTAGCATAAATTTTTATAATCACAAGCCATACACTGCGCTTCTTTTTCAAACATCTCATTATATGCCTCATGAAACCCTGTATGCCTTTCTTTGTAAAAAGTATCATCTAAGATATTTCCTAGTATCGCTATAGAGGCTCCATTATCTTTTAGATTAGTGAAAAAGTGACAGCCAGAAATATCTCCTGACCCATCAATAGCCAGCATATCGGAACCTACTAGACAGTTATTTTCTTTCTTTTTTCCAACTCCTTCAGAGAACTGTAGGATTAAATCATCATACTTGTCCAGTATAGTAGTGATATCCTCATATAGCTTAGTCCAAGTATCTTCTGACCACTGTATAAAACCCCTACCAGAGTCCAGTACTAAAGGATGTACCACGAACTGCCTTACACCTTTAGCATAAAGCTCCTCTACGAAACCTAGTAAGAAAGGTAAATGCTCCTCTGCTAAAGTAGTACGAATTACTACTCTATGCTGCTCTTTTACTTCTGCAGGGATAAACTCAATCTTATTTAGTAACTCAGTAAGAGCTTCTTGCCCAATCTCTCTGTAGTCTAAGTCCGCCTCTGTTGTATCCAATGAGATAACTAAAGAGGTTCCTTCGTACTCAAAGTAGTCTTTAATAAACTCCTCCGTTAAAAGAAGTCCGTTAGTACATATAGAAATAGCCGTAGCATAGTCTTTTTTAGACTCTTCAGCTATTTCGTCTTTATACTCTTCTAAGAAGTTTAGTATAAGTTGTTTATGTATTAAAGGCTCTCCACCAAATAACTGAAAGTTTTTAGTCTGTTGGGTACCTCTAATATCTGCTAGGAATTTATATACCTTATGCAGACTCTCTACTGTGAACTGCCCAAAGTCTTTATTATGTTGCTCATAGCAATAAGTGCAAGACAAGTTGCAAGCATTAGTTAGTATAACATTAATTTGATGTAAATCTTTAAATAGCTCTACATTGTCAGATAATAGTACAGGTACTTCGTCAACCTTAACCTTAGCTATCTTATTAAGTTTAGAGCTACCATAGGGTGTAATAATATCTTCTGCAGTAAACTCTAAAGTACCTGAGATATTATCTACTACTACGGTGGCGGCGTGGTTCTTAATACGCTCTTTTTGTGCTTCTGTATGTTTCATCTGCTTCCTTATTTATTGGTTGTTTAATGCTGTAAACCTTTTCATGCTATAGTTTTTATTTAACTGCCCACCTTTAACAGTACCAAAGTGTTCAATTAGTGCAGGTACTAAAGTAGCCGAAGATACGAATTCTACAGATACTATCTTCATCCCGACACGTTTAGCACAATAAGCCCCGG
>Ga0257118_1001771_pt1 | contig 11695 bp, 10 predicted proteins | sample SI112_150mmetaG_FD_190156 | JGI IMG/M metagenome (GOLD analysis project Ga0257118, IMG submission 190156) | Marine microbial communities from Saanich Inlet, British Columbia, Canada - SI112_150m | ecosystem: Environmental > Aquatic > Marine > Inlet | place: Canada: British Columbia | collected...
TCTACTGCTTTGCAAATGTCTGTAGATATCTTATTACTGATGATCTTTCCGCTTCTGAGAATACGGGCATGTTACCATCTAGAACTACAATTAAATCCTGCCATTTCTCTGCATTCAATTCTTCCACTTCCGGTGTAATATGACACCTTCCGCATCGCAGGTTGAATGTCTTTACGTCCTTTCTTGATTGAGTCTTTATGTAAGATAGCACAGACTCCTTCTCCTTTGCAGTAATAACAGGCATCTGCTTATTCTCCAGAACAACAATCTTATTCTTCCAATGGTGAAAATTGATCCTGGATGGGTGAGGGATAGTGTGGCAGGCGCCGCATCTTTTAATATACCGTTGTGCATCAGCAGATTTTTCTTCAGGTAGTTTCTGCAGAGTTACACAGCCATTAGAAAACAGGGCCAGTACCGGCAGTATCAGCAAAGCGAATATCTGATATTTTCTTATGTGCATTTTACAATCTCCTTAATATTGCAAGCATTAAACTTAAATTGAGCTATTTGTGTCCGCCCGCACCTATTGGATGATGAGAAACGCAGGCTAAGGCCTGCGACTACTATTAAATTAAAAACCCAGGATATCTAATCCCTTGCCTGATTTTTTCGAACGCCTGCTTTTCCTGAGAGGGACTTCAATGTAATAGGTAACTGATGCTGTGAAGTCCCTTTCCATTTGCGTTCCATGCAGATTTTGAAAAAGAGGAACAGAGAATTGCGCATTCAGAATATGGTTGCGAAATGGCTGCCATTGCACACCTGTAGTCAGATCTACAGTGCTTCCTCCGTAATTGTCCGGGTCATACAGGTTACTCATAAATGCCATATTAGGATTACCATTCATATGACCGTCGCCGTCCTGCTCAATTTCCTGAGCCTCTCCCTCAAGGTCACCTACATATTTGCCTTTAATCTGTAATTCACCAACCAAATTGTGACGTAGCTGATACATACCGTAGAGGTCAAGACGATATTCATCACCAAGGTTGTAGCTCTTATAATTTTCATAGGCTCTTGCCAGATAACTTGCGTTAGCTCCCCACCAGAATGGTGAGCTGGAGCCTTCATAGAGTACTCCGATAAAAGGATCAAATGTACCGGAACCCAACTGCATGCTGTATGGGAGGATTTGCCCTGTATCGTCCTGATCAATAGAACCTGTTGGAATGCTTACACCGAGAAGCAGAGAAACCTGACTTGTAGGGATCAGATAGTCATCCGCATAGAGTAATGTTTTGGTCATCAGCATTGTATCACCGGCTCCCTGAGAATTCATGCTGGATCTCCTGCCACCCCTTCTGATCATTTCCATGTCCTTTTCCATATACATGCCCATTATGCCGGCAAAGAAGCGATCAGAAAAGGCGTAACCTACTGATACATTACTCATATACATATCCATCTTCCTCTGGGTCATCATATACTGTCCTAAGGTGTCTTTAGTGCTACGATTACTTGTGCCTCTTCTCAGACCAACCATCCTTCCCCAGCTCAAATTCATCTTAATCCTGAACTCGTGTGGCTCTGGTGTTCCTGCACCGGGAATGTTCAAAGGCATATTACCACCACATTTTCCGCAGCAGAGTCCCATGAACAGCGGGTAACTTAAATTTTCAGGCAGGGTGAGTTCTTCTGAGACATTAGTGGATTCCTTTTGCTTATTGCCTCGTTCATTCAAGACCAATCTGTTTGTTTGCTCATTCTCGTGTTGATCTTTATCGTTTATTAAATTGTTCAGTTCTGCCATGCATTCATTTGACAGAAATGCTAAAGCGATGATCCAGAAAATAAATTGCAGAACAAATTTACTATTGTAAAAAAATGATGACATACTCCTTCTCCTTGCTACCATCTTTCAGGATGCCTAGTCCATGCCTGGAATTATCAATCCGGTATGGGTATTTATGAATTACCTATACATGCAAACCAGAAGTAGGCGTATACTCACTATGGTTTTGCAGTCACATACTGAGAAGATGGATTACGTTAAAAATGTAGTTTTTAAAATAATTAAATTAGTAAGGAGTTGTGGTTTTGGAGGCTTGTAGGGCGGTTTTAATAGCGCATTTATGCGTCTCGGTATGATTGCCTTTGCCAAAGTGGAAACAGGCGTGTAATTAATAATAGAAGGTAATGATAGGATATAAATTAGTTTGGATATAGTAATAATATCATCAGAAGTACCACCACAGGCAGTAATAGTAACCGTGCTTTCACCAGTATTATCATTTTCTGTATGATCGTCTGAACAACAGCAATCACGGCATGCGCTTGCGACGTTACCGTAACAGCATAATTTTGCATGAGAAACCTGATTATTCTTAACCACTTGTTTACTGTTAACAAATCCATGTGGTAGAAATCCTGGAGCAATCAGTAATATAATTGCCAGAAGCATGGCCGTTTTTTTGCATATTATCAAGTGTTTCAAAAACATAACTTTTGTGGACCTTACATTCATCTTAAATATGATTTTTTTAATATTCTATTAAGACGTTACATCATAATCATAAATTGGTGAATTGTCAAATACGGCAAAAGGATTAACGTCTGCTTTTCCGGAGGTTAGATTTTAAATTATGAAGAGTGTTGTGACTATGTACGCTGATGCAGGGATGTCAGAATAGAATGAAAAATGAGGTAAATTTCTTATGTGTTTTGATATGCTACTATCTTGTAACGGCTACCATATGCTTATTTACCAGCCAACCTGGCTGCTTCCTCTATCCAAAGTGCCAGGGCTTCCTGGTTGATATATTTGTACGCTTTGAACCAATTTGATGGGATTTTTGATGGAATGTCACCAGCGGATCCGATTTCACCATTTTGATCCTTCAGGTGATGAATTTGTACTGCAACCAGTCCATTGCCTCTCGCCAAAGACCGATCAATTTCGTAATCAAGGTATTTTCTGCCTGTTGTTTCATGTGTAACACACACTACAGTGACCACAGTGTCTTGTAAGGCTTCGTCAATCATTCTATGAACTTCTTGATCGCCTTTCATTTTTGCTTCTTCCCATAATGTTGCATCTTCAAACCCTGCAGCAGATGCGCTCCTGATATTTTTCATATTTTTTATCTGGTTAACCTTCCATACATATTTGTAATCAAGACTAAAGAATGTTCTGTATGCCATTTTGATCCTCCTTTTTCATATGCGAAGTTGAGGTGCTACTTTCTACATATTACACCATTAAAAATTTGGAATTTTTTACATTCACTGGATTATGTATTCAGTCTGATGTCCTGATTACGCACATGATTCAATAACTCTTTTTTAATAGTAAGGCAAATCGTATTCATGTTTAATTCCTTGTTCTTGTATTGAGTATTCATTTCGTTTAGAAGCTCCAGCAATTCATTGTGTGCATCTATGTGGTCAGAGTCAAATATTTTATCATGTGTTTGTGCCCATTCTTCTTCGAACTCAAAATGACTGATCATCTTATTTCTAAAGAGTTCAAGGCTTTCCTCCTTTACATCCGAACTTAAACCTTCTTCTGAGAGCTTCGAAAGCAGTAAATCCATCTCGGCATGCTGAATATCAAGTTCCGTAATTCCTATATCATATGATGAATATTTACTGAGAACATTATTTATACAACGTGTTAATTCCGAGAAATTAATGGGCTTTCTGACTATAAAGTCAGCTTTTAATGTCTCTCCCTTTTCTGTTTTGTACGCATCTTCCCATCCTGTAATTATTCCTACTTTTGGCTTCTTTTCTAATGTTCCTATTGTTTCTATAATATCATATCCTGTTACTTCAGGCATAACCAGGTCAGACAGGACAAGATCAAAACTTTCGGTCTCTAATAGTTTTATGGCCATGTCGCCTGTATTAACGCTCTTAACATTATGACCGTCTTCTAAGAAATATTCACTTAAAAGATCACATATTTCCTGCTCATCGTCTACTATCAACATGCGTAAGCCCTCAGCTTTTAGCTCCTGTTCCTGTTCGAAAGTCGCTTCTGGTTTGGCGATCTCATTCGACAGTGGAAGCCTGATGGTAAATCTGCTGCCCTTCCCTTCCTCACTTTCAACTTCGATTTCACCGCCATGTCTGACCACTATACCGTAAGCTGTGCTCATGCCCAATCCGGTACCTACTCCAATCTTAGTGGTAAAGAATGGGTCGAAAACGTTTCGTTGTACTGTTTCCCCCATACCCATACCTGTATCTGAAATAGTCACAAATAGCGTTTTCTCTTCTGCCCATGTGTGAAAGGAGAGGGAGCCGCCGCCAGGCATTGCATCCAGTGCATTGTTTATAATATTTACCAGTACCTCTCTCAATTCTGATTGGTTGCACATTATGCATAATTCTTTACTAAAGCCATCTGTATCTATTTTGTAATGTATCCCATTTGCATTGGCAATATTTTGCCACCGTGGCATTGTAAATCCAATCGACTGTTTAATTAAGAGCCTCATATCTGTCGGGACAAAATTAGCGTTATCGAGCTCTAGATTGGTATACTCACGCATCCTGCGTACAATTTCAACACCATCATTGGTTGCTTTAATAATGGTATCAACTCTTTTTTCTAATTTTTCATCATTTCCACATTTTTTCTTTATCTGCGTTGCGAAGCCCTTAACGATAGCAAGTATATTATTGAACTCATGAGCAATACCTGAGGTTATCATGCCCATTGATTTCAGTTTTTCAGATCGCAGGAGAATGTCCTCTATTCTTTTGCGCTCAGTTAAATCTCTGACAATTCCTATAAGGGCAAGTTGCTCATTTTCTGCTTTGTAGGAAGATACCGACAATTCAGTTGGTATTATAACCCCTGCTTTTGTTATACCTGAAACCTCTACTGGTTTATCTGAAATTGTGTTCTTATCAGAGGTTGAAAACAGATTAAATCCTTCCTGATACGCTGTCTGGTATTTTTCTGGAACTATGGTTGTTAATGGTTGTCCTATAATTTCGTATTTTGAATATCCAAAGATTTTCTCAGCTGATTCATTCCATAGGAAGATTATTCCTTTTTCATCAATGCAGATAATAGCATCCTGTGCTGCCTCTATAAGTTGCCGATAATTTTCTTCAGATCTTCTTAGTAACTCTTCCGTATGCCTACGAACAGCAATTTCGGTTGTAAGCCCCTCAGCCATTGTGTTAAAGTTGGAGGTAAGAAGGCCTATTTCATCTCTTGATCCTACTTCTGCTTTTAGAGAGTAATCTCCTTCTGCAATTCTTTGTGTGATCCTTGTCAACTTCTGAATCGGGTTCAGGATACGCATCCTTGACCATCGAATAAAAAGAAGAAGAGCCAGAATAACAAATGCAAAAATAATTAAGTTTATCTGTAAACTTCTTTTTGCATTTGACCTCATCCTTGACATATAAGCACTTGTCTCCGCATCGGCAGCCTTTGAGATCGCCAATCCGGTATTAATTGCCTTTGTTGCTGCAGCAAACCAGCCTGAAGCGCTTACCGGATAGTCTACACCTTGAACTTGTTTGATAATTATCCAGTACTTATCAGTGTCAGTCGGGAAAAACGGTTCATAAACAATCACTTTTTCTGAAGCTAAATGTAAAGCTCCTTTGTTACCTGACAAAATCTGCTCTGCAACTTCCGGGTAATCCTCTCTTATGTTCCGGTGTAAACTGTTGAGTGGCTCTACCGTTCCTCCCTCCTTTGTGTTGTCCGGATGATGGAGATAAAATCCATTTTGATCGGTTAAAATATAGTTCTCTTCTGTTTTATCGTCAATTATTTTGTGCGAAATAAACGGGTTATCTGCACATGCAATTATTTTAAAAACAACTATGCCTGCCTGCTTTCCGTCCGCGAATACCGGTGCTGCAAAACGGATAACGTGATTGTAAGGAGGTTCAGTGCTTTCGTTCTCAATGTTAAGTTCAAGCTGAGATATGTACACACTTCCCGAAGTCATATTTATGGTTTCCTTGAAATAATGCTTTTTACTTTTATCCTTTAATTGTGAGAGAGGGGTTACATGGGTGTTGTTGTCGCTATAGTTAACGCGTACGTGCTCATGTCCGAACCTGTCTATAAACTGAATCTGTTTATAGGTTTTATGCACTTGAGAAAAAAATTCAAAAAGCTTCGTGACCATATTTTGTTGTTCAGATATTTGAATGTCGTTGCTTGAATTTACACTTCTGGCCAATTCGGATACATTGATATGCCTGCTTATGCTTAATAAGTCTTTGGATATTCCGGAGAAATAATTACTCATATCAGTTTTTGTCTTTGTGATTTGGGTAGAGGAGGCTGCTATCTCATCTTTCACTTTTCTGCTAGCGTCAAAAACATCTTCTCTTAAAAGTTGAAACAATTGCAGGAACTCTTTCTCGAATTCTGATAAAGCTTGCTTCAATAAATCTGAAGTATATAGAAGATTTTTTAACTGTAGTATTTGATCAAGGGAATGTTCTACTATTGTACGGTAGCGTTTGATCTCTTCATAGACCTCATTGGAAATAGGTTTTCCTGATGCAATAGTATTGCCAATAAGAGCACGTTCCAATCCGGCAAATTCACACAACTTGGCAATATTAGGACCAAGGATATTGGTCAAATATATTGTCCTCTCGTCCATTTCTTCTGATGCAAAGGCGAAATTGCGAAGATCAAATTCATTATTAATGTTAATGGAGGTGACATTGAGCCACTCTTCTCTAGGGATGTCGTTGCTTGCAATCCTTGGGCGAGTAGATAAGAGCTTCTGATACCCTTCACGCCATATATTTAATTCTTTTTCGAGGAGATTACTGTCCTCTATTCTTATCAGTTCTTTTATATGCTTTTCAGCCTGAAAGACTTCTGAATCTCCCTTCTTTCTCATTTCAATAAAATCCGTAAAGAGGGGAGATGAATTGCCCTTGCCATCTCCTAGGATGGTGGCCCCATACCCGCGTTCAATGGCATGCCATCCTGCTGCTGTGTTCAGGTGCCTTATAATCTTGTTTTTAATTGTATATTCTTCGGAAAGCTTTCTCGAATCAAGAGACTTTTTTATAGATTTTCCGACTAGCACAATCAAGATACAAAATAGAATTGAAGAGACGATTATTAATTGGAAATTCAGAGTCTTATTTCTTAGAAACATCGTCGGATTTTGTCCCCTATTCTTAAGTGCATATTTCTGCCTCTCACCGTATCTTGATAAAATAATACAATTATTTTAGATCTGTTGGTGGGTACTTGCTACGTTGTCAGGACTATAGTCTGAATAATCCCGGAAATTGCAGGTGCTAAAATGATTTTCTACCCGATCCTATTACGTATTTCACCAATTAATTTGTCACAGACGTCTGTTTTATTGAGAAATGTAAGGCTCTTATCCATATCCTTAAGAATTACATAAGCTTGTTCAGGATAACCGCTGACCACAATTATTGGTATGTCAACGTATTCAGGCATGTTTCTTATAAGACGGAAAAAAGTATCACCGGCCATAAGATCCAACAACATATCAAGGATAATCAGATCCGGCTTGTCCTCTTCCAGCTTTTCCATGGCCTCCTCGCCATCATAAGTGCAGGTAATACTGTAATCTGTGTCTTCCAGTAATTCTGTATACAGATCATGGAAGGATTGGTCATCTTCAATAATCATTATTTTTTTGCTCATCTTATATTTTCCTCTTTAAAAATAATCAGGCACATCTATGCTAATAATAGCCGTTTTCTTTATAATGCACAATAGGGGAATACCTGAATATGTACTTCGAAATACCTGAGTTAATTTGGGATTAAAACGATGGTATTGATACGGTCAATTTAACCACTTTTAGAGGGAGATTATTCCTTCTCGGATGGCATATTTGGTAAGATCGGCTATGTTGCTGATATTTATCTTTTGCATAACTTTATTGCGATGAGACTCAATGGTCTTTATGCTTAAGTCGAGACTTAAGGCTATCTGTTTAGTAGACTTACCTTCTGCCAGAAGTTGAAGCACTTCAAGCTCCCTTGATGTCAAGAGAGCTCGCATCGAACCGTCTTTCTCTGGTGAATTATCCAGATAGTCATCCATGACGATGCTCGCTATACTGGGGCTAATATAGGTTTTATCATCAATAATCACACGAATAGCATCTATCAGCTCCTTAAAAGCGCTATCCTTCAACATGTAGCCTGAGGCGCCCGCCTTCAGCATTCCTTTTATGAATCGCTTGTCTGAATACATCGATAACGCCAGTATCTTTACTCCGGGTGACTTTTTGACTATCTGGCGGGTCGCATCGATACCGTTCAATTCGCGCATACCTATATCCATAATGACAATATCAGGTGATAGCTCCTTTACGTGCTTTAACGCTGTTCGTCCATTATCAGCTTCGGCAACTACTTCCATATCCGGCTGCCTCTCAAGCAGGGCGCGGAGACCGTCTCTGATGATCATATGGTCATCGGCAAGAACCACTGTTATCTTCTTCTTATTTTGCACCTCTATCTCCTTTCTGCTGCTTCAATGACATTACCAATGTGATACGTGTTCCCTTGCCTGGTTTTGATTCAACATCAAAGTTTCCACCGAAATGCTCCATTCTCTCACGTATACTGAAAAGGCCGAAACCGCTGAGATCGTTTACTGCAAATTGAACATTAGAGAAAACAAATCCTACACCATCATCTTCAATACTAATTTGGATTCTATTCTTTTCTCTTCTCACTAACACTTTTATCTTGTTCGCTTTGGCATGTTTGACAATATTAAACAGTAACTCGCGTACCGATTTGAAGAGAAAAAAGCTCACGTCATCATCCAACACCCTGCTACCACCATTACACTCATATTCTATCGGGATATTGTGCCGCTCCATGAATTTTTCTATTAACCACTCTACGGCCGGCTCAAAACCGAGTTCATAGAGGAGAGGAGGGCTAATTTCAAACGTCAATGTTCGTGTATCCTGAATCGCATTATCCAGAAGCTCTCTGGCCTCATCTAGGACACGACGGCTATTGGTATCAGCTTGAGGTTCACTCAACTCTTCCAACTTCATTTTTATGATTGTCATCGCCTGCCCTATTCTATCATGTAGATCCTCTGAAATATGGCGACGCTCCCGCTCTTCGGTTAATGACAATGTGGATGAAAGGTGTTTTAGCTGTATCTGATAAGTGAGAGATTTTTTTTCCACATGCTTGCGCTCAGTGATATCGTGGTAGTGCTCAATGCGTCCTCCTGCATAAAGCCCGGACTTAATAGGCAAGCTATTGTGTAGGAGCCAGCGGTCTTTCCTTTGTCCATCTGGTAGCACGTGGCATTCGAAGATTTCTGCATAAGTGTTGTTGTCGTATGTTGCGAACACTTTATCGGTAAAGCCTTCCTGGTCTTCGAAGATGTATCCGATTTTATCACGAATGGTTTGTCGTTTGTCCTTACCTATAATTTCTTTACGCTTAATACCAAAATATTCTTCCAGGGCTTTATTGGCCCAGGCAATCTGGAAATTAGCGTCCAGGATAAAGATTCCTACGGTGGAATTGTCCAATACATCGTCGATCAAAGAGCGGAAGGCCGCTTCAGATTTTTTCAAATCCTCTTCCGTTTTCATGCGCATGGTAATATCTTCTGCAATACCTTCCACCGCGATAACATTATGATCATTGTTAAAGACAGGAATCTCTTGAATCTTTAATGTGTGCTTGGAGCCGTCCTTGTGATATATTTCAAGTTCGTAAGGGGGCTGCTTAATACCCTTTAGACTAAGAGCTGTGTGTTTTAACGCACTCTCGTTGCCTGGATTATCAGTCATGTATTCAGAATAGTGTGTGAGAAATTCTTCAGTAGCATAGCCAAGTACGTTGGTAATTGCAGGACTTAGATATGTGAATATACCTTCCGTGTCGTGAGAATAGAAGAAATAGTGATCCTGAAGATTTTCGATGAGCCTGCTATACTTTTCTTCTGATTTACGTAATATTTCCTCAGTCTTTGTATGCTGGACTATTTTTATCTGTAGTGCTTCGTTTGCTTTTATCCACTCTTCTGTACGACTGGCTACTCGTTGTTCCAGAGATTTGTTGATATTTTGCAGCTCATTCTCTAAATGCCTGCGTTCAGTAATATCACGGGCGCTTCCAATAACACCAATCACCTTCCCTTTTTTATCCCGTAATGGTATATTTTTATATTCACACAATACACCTGTATCTTTGAAGCGCACTTCTCGCTTAAGGCTTTCGCCTTTCAGTGTCCTCGTATATAAATCTATTGCTAGTTTCAGGTTTTCTTCGTTAAAAAGGGGCGCAAACGATTTGCCTATAAATTCTTCCGTTTTATGACCGGATAATTTTTCAAATACATGATTCATATATAGTACATTTCCTTCTGTATCACAGATGTATGCAAGATCAGAAATATTATCAAATAATAATTCATATTTCTCCAGGAGACTCTTATTGTGCTGGTGAACAGAAATCTCTTTATTTAGCTGTTTATCTACGATTATTAAGGCTCCTTAGGAATTTGGAATAAAAAAGATATTATGCAAGATCTACAACGGAATAGAGTGGTTACTCTATATAACAAGCGCACTTATGTCAAGTATGCAAAATGTTTGTAAATCTTCTTTGGCTTTATAGGAAATACAGTTTTCGTTTGACACCGTTATGTCTGCATAGATATAATGGTTCCAGTTTGATGAAAGTAAAATTTAAAATATGGATGGAGCAGGATGGTAGTGTGGCTTTTGCCGAAGGGAGAAGGATGCTGCTTGAGGCTGTAGACCGTTTAGGTTCTTTGAACGCAGCGGCAAAGGAGTTGGGTATGTCGTACAGAGCTGCATGGGGGAAGATAAAGGCGACAGAAAAAGCGTTAGGCCTGAAACTGTTAGATGTTACAACCGGTGGAAAGGGTGGCGGTGGAGCGAAGCTTACCGATGAGGCGAGAGAGCTTGTATCGTTATATAATCGCTATATGCAGAAAATAAGCTTGGTAGCAGAAAAAGAGTTTAAGCTTATGTTTAAACAGAAATAGGAAAACTTGTCTTAATTTAGTATTTACGGGATTATTATAAATGGCCAGTAAGGTTTCCGGTACGATTACAAAGGTGGTAAAAGGGCATATCCATGCTAATGTTCAGATCCTATGGAAATCTATTCCATTGAGTGTTGTTATTACAACGGCGTCCTGCGAGGATATGCATCTTTCTGAAGGTGACTCTATTACCGTCCTCATCAAGGGTACTGATGTTATGCTTGCAAAATCCTTCTCCGGTATGATTAGCGCAAGGAACAGGGTCAGCGGAATAGTAAAACAGATTATCGAGGGAGACGTTGTGTCCAAGGTGTTTGTGGAATCACAGGATGAAATGTTACATGCCATTATCACCAATACTTCTCTGAAAGAGATGGATGTTCGTGAGGGCAATGAGATCACGGCAATTGTAAAATCAACAGAGTTAATACTCTATAAAGAGACTTGAGTTATGAAAAAAATTATGGGATACGGGTTACTCACAGTATTCGTCTTGATATTTGGTTTTTCACTTCCTGTTCAGGCAGGTGACAGTATTCTGATTGCTGCTGCATCGAATCTGAGATTTGCTATGCATGAGATCTGCAAGGATTTTCAGGAAGAGAATTCATCTATTCAGACAAAGGTGTCATACGGTTCTTCAGGCAATTTTTTTGCACAGATAAGTCAGGGGGCGCCTTTTGACATTTTCTTCTCTGCGGACGCAGAATA
>Ga0257118_1001777_pt1 | contig 11674 bp, 9 predicted proteins | sample SI112_150mmetaG_FD_190156 | JGI IMG/M metagenome (GOLD analysis project Ga0257118, IMG submission 190156) | Marine microbial communities from Saanich Inlet, British Columbia, Canada - SI112_150m | ecosystem: Environmental > Aquatic > Marine > Inlet | place: Canada: British Columbia | collected...
GATTGCTTGACCAATCCACGCTTGCTAAAAGCCCCAACGAGATCTCCTGATCTCAGCGTTGCGACTCCAGTTACCGATCCCAGGGTGGTATCCGTCCCGGTCAAGTCAAAGCGTATGGTATCACTGATAATTTTGGCAAAGCCAATGTCGGTTCCCACCAAAACTGAGTCATGCTTGTCTCGTGTGAAGTACCTGATGGCTGCCTGATTACCACTGAGATGATGCCAGGAGCCATCCATTTCAAGCCTCGCTCCGGCTCCCGAATCCAATCCTACCCAAAGAGTTCCGTCAGCATCTACCCATAAAGCACTCACATGGCTATCACTCAATGCAAGTATATTCCAGGGACCAAAGTGCTCGAATCGAAATCCATCAAATCGAATAAGCCCCTCTGGTGTCCCCAACCACAGGTAGCCATCTGAGGTCTGGGCAAGTGCGGTCACAGAGTTTGTTGGCAGTCCTTCTGCTACGCCCCACTGTTTGTGAACCAAATAATGAGTTGGTTGAGCCGTTTGTGCACTAATAGCTAATGGGGTGTATACAATCAGTAAAAGCAGTCTCAATTTGCTATACAAATTATAAAATGAATTAACTACTACAGTATCCCCATCAGAGTAGGCTGTGGAATTTCTGATATGACTATTCCACTTGAATAGTCTATGACTTGAATACATTTGTCTCAAATTGAAGTTTCTTTTGATCGTTCACCTACTACTAACCGAGGCGATTTTAACACTGAATCAGGAGTCTTTCCAGATTTGGTATTATAGTGATTATTACTTCCAAAGACGTTTCATCGATTCGCCATGTAATTGATTGTAAGCTTATAGTACTTTTGTCACTAATCAAAGCTTAAATGTTTCACTTGATGCACATGCTGTTTCTTCGCCCAGTATCCATATCATCTTTGTAAATCATCAGCCTGCAAGTCGTCAAAGCATTTCGGAACTTTATAGTTAAAAGTTAAGAGTCCCTCTCAATTTATCAGTCTAATTCGTCACGCAAAAATTCAGCCATGCTAATAATCGACTCTATGTCAAGACATCCAATTAACAAAACTACCTAATACCTATCGTATTTATGCAGGGAGTAAAACAAAAAGGCTCCCTCAAAAAGAGGAAGCCTCATTATGTACTCCGGACAGGATTCGAACCTGTGACCCACGGCTTAAGAGTCAAATGGCTGTGTTGCGTAAGCAGCTATGGGTCAGTCAGTTACGGGATAGTGAAACAGACGGTATCCCGCGGGTATCCCCAATTTTGTATTAAGATCAGCGCAAATAAACCATCTTGATCGTCTGGCTAAACGTTCCTGCCTGAAGTCGACAGAAATACACACCTGTACTCACTTGCTTCCCTGATTGATCCATTCCATTCCACTTAACTTCATAATTGCCTGGAGGCTTAACATTATCTTGGAGTGTTAAGACCTGTTGACCCCGAATATCGAAGACTGTCAATTTGACATTTGATTCTTCTGGAAGATCATATCGAATAGTCGTGGTTGGGTTGAAGGGGTTGGGGTAGTTCTGATCGATTTCGTATGCAGTGGGCAGTGCTTTGTAATGAGTTATCGGTAAATAAGTATAATTCAGAGTTACAGGAATCTGAACCAGGCTCAGTATTGGATCGTTGGATTGAATTCGAATATTCGCCTGATGATTGAAACTTTGATTCCCCACTCCCCCAAAAATGATCTCCAGGTAGGATGTGGAAGTTGCAGGAACTACTCCTGATTGCACTGGAATATGAATCCAATGAGAAGGCTCAAATGTTGAGATTTGCCATTGAGTTACCTGATGCAGATATCCAGTATTCTCATTCTCTGAATGGTCATTTACGATCATCCCACTCCCTTCATCAAAGGGCCAATACCCCACGAGCCCTGTTTCGGTCCCACTCAATTGAGTGAACATGTCGGACTGAATCTCTGTTTGAGTCCGTGCAATATTCCATATGCGGACCTCTGCAATTTTGCCATGAAATAGAGAATTTGAATTGTAATAACGATAGCCCATATATACGTTCATCGAGCCCATGTCTATTGGTCCTGATGCATTATCATTCAATCTCTTAAGTTCACCATTTTCATAAAAACAAATCTTTTCACCATCATAGGTGCCAGCCACATGTGTCCATTGATACATGGGGACAGGCTCTTGACTCCTCGCTACATGATAAACAGAGTTTGTCGAGACCTGGAAACCAGCCCTTGGGTATTCATCATTTGATAATTTTAATGAGTAAACGGACCAGGGTGCCACGCTGGAACTCCAAGGTTTATCGACAATGATATCATAGCCATCTGCTACATGTGAGTAGGGCATAATCCATGCACTCACCGTTATCGCGTCTGTTGGATTGAGTGATGGATCATTACCGAGATCTACGTAATCTGTCTCACCATCGAATGTCAAAGAATGGTTTCCAGTAGGCGCAAGATATTCTCGTGTCAGGTCAAACTCGAGATCAGCCCCTCCGTCATTCGCTATTTCAAGCATGACACTTATGGTATCCAGATCTACAAGATCAATCTCTATTGAGCTTGGTGAAACCGTAATCGACGGTGGAGGCGCCCCAGAACCTGAAAGCGTGACATTGACGGCTGCATTGTCCGGATCATTTGAAAAAATGGTCATTATTGCAGGATAATTTTGTTCTAAAGTCGGTGTGAAGCTAACGGACATGCTTGTATCGGAACCCGACCCGATGGTTCCAGAGTCCCACTCAACACCATAAACCAGCTGGTCGACCCTTACCGAATCGATAAACAAGGTTTCAGATCCACGATTGGCCAGGATGAGTGTCAGGGTGTCCGAATAGCCCAGAAAGATTTCATGAAAATTGATCGTATCTGTACTGAAAAGGATATCTGGACCTAAATCAGGGCTGCCCAAGACACTTTCGTAAGCACCTATATCGGGATCCGAGCCAACAGGGCTTGGGCGTGGCAAACCATCGTAATCTGCCTCAATACCATCTGTTGCTAATCCCACACTGATACATGGACTGAAGTCGCTCAGGTGATAGTCAGATTCCAGTGGATTCAGGAATAGTGGGTTTGCATCGATATTTGTGAGTGACCATTCCAATTGGACATTATTACCGTAAACATTTATGCCCGATTCTCCCCCTTGCACGTCACAATATGACAGTGAGATGGCTGAACTTTCAGAGGAGTCTGGATAAAAATCATATGATATTTCTTGCTGAGAGTTATTCCAAAGAATGCAATTTTCAAAAACTGGATTGATACCCCGATAGAGACTCACTGCGCTGTTTGCATAGCCATCGTTTTGCAGGGCCGTGTTAGCCGTGATTGTGCTGAACTGAAAATTTACATCGGTATGGTAAGCAGAAATGGCACTACCGGCATTAGCAGTATTTTCTGTAATAATTGAATTCGTAAGAGCGATTTGTCCAAACATCTCACTATTGGATTCACCAGGATAATTAACGCTGATGCCACCTCCAGTATTTATAGCGATATTATTAATTATGGCCACGCAGTTCAAGGTGAGGTTTGCATTCTGGGCTTCTATCCCTCCTCCATCATCATTTGAATTGTGCTTAATAATAGCATTTTCAAGGTTGAGATGCGAATTGGTGGCATAGATCCCACCACCACCATATTCGTTATATATTGGTTCCCAATACCCTTCATCCCAGTCCCAGTATTCACAACAAACACCTCCGGTGATGGTTAAATCACTAATGGTGTCGGCCTGCACGCTATCTAATACAATTACAATATGTTGTTCTTCAGCATCTAGAATAACACCCATTTTAGAATCGCCAAGCAGAGACACATGCTCTGGGAGGTAAATGGGGAAGAGCTCACCATTATTACTGTTTTTATATTCACCATCTGCAAGGATAATTCTGCGCTTGTTCAAGCTATCTGCATCGATACGCAGTAGTGCTGTGGCAATTGTTTTTAAAGGATCTGTTGAAGATAAGCCAGAATTTTCATCGTTCCCCGAAGGGTTCACATATAGATTTGCAGCAATTGGGCTGGTATCTATCCCGACCCAGATGCGATAATCGTTATCTTCACTGTAGTTATAAATGGGGTCGTTCGGAAAACCTAACCGATAGTCGATACTATACACTCCAGCTGTTGCTCCTGAATGTATAGATTGGGTGAATGAAAGGGTACCGCCCTCTATAGCTGTGGTATCAACGGTATCACAGGCCAAGTATGTCCACCAGTTATAGCCAGCGGGAGCGGGATCTTGCGACTCCATAATATCTGAAAGCTCCTGGGAAAAGTGATACACACCATTTAGGGTACCAGAAAATAGAAACGAATCTTCAGAGGTCCATTCTGATGGCAGGAGAACACTATAAAAGGATTCCTGGTATGTGCTATCCCCTAAGCTTGGGAAAATAATTGAAACATTAACATTGAAGTTACTATTGGGATCAGCCGTTGCAGGTTGTTGGATGGATTCGAACTCGTAGCAACTTGATAGAATAATTATCATTCCCAGCAGTATCCCGATAAACTCTTTTCGAAATTTCATTTTTCCCCCTTCATCAAATTTAATTGAATCAGCACTGAGAATCAGAAGGAATAAATACAGTTCGTAGATCAGTTTGGTATGCTTTGAATGTAAGGCACTTATTGTCTATTAGCAAAGACCTCTAACTCTCCATCAAAATTTAAGGATTCGGAAGCAACTTGACTAACACACAGGGAACATATCCTTGCACTGAGGGAACATTTGGGGTGTTTTTGATGGTATTTTAGGTTTTCAGGTCCGGTATGATGATGAACAGTTGATATTGAATCAATTGCACTATGATTTAAAACCCTTGCTCTACAATATTATCAGCTAACCATGAGTCCACGGTATCCCGATTGCATCCCAACTTGACAGGCATTCAGCATAAAATGTCTTTATCTGTCCCCTTATGTCCTTTTTTGTCTTGCAAAAGCATTAAATATGTTTTACCATATTGATGGAAGGTGAGAGATGATGAATACGAAAGACAGATCCCAAAAAGAACTAGCCAAATTTTTAGTGCGAAAAAGATCAGAAAGAGATCTTACTCAAGAGCAAGTATCAGAGAGATCAGAGGTTTCAGTAAAGACCATCCAACGAACTGAATCAGGTGAACAAACCCCATCCAAACGAACTAAGATTAAAATATTCAATGCACTAAACATTTTTGGGGTTGAAAGATTCATGTTTGGGCTTGAAGAGCCATCTATACTTAATCTTGTTTCCAATGGGTCCGATGTGTTTGAATATCTCGCTTCAGGTCGTATCGCAGATCAAGACTTTTTCTATGATGTGGATATTGATCCTTCAAAGGCTCGTGATACTATTTACTCTTTTTTGAGCCTTGTTGGAGATCTTCGAAATCAACTCCTCAACGGCTCAAGCGTCAACAAGTTTGACTGGTTTCAACAACTCGATGAAATAATAATCAACCTTTATGCTGATGGAATTTCTATTTACGCCTCTGTTGGTAATATTCCCCCAGATATAGAGGCGGAACAAACCAGCTATGCCTATTCTATTTTCTTGGAAAAGACAGAACCTCGAACAAAGACGATCGAGCTTCCCAACATTCTATATACACACTACAAAACCGTGAACTGGATCCCGCTCGAGTATGACTATAGGAATGGCGGCTACAATATTTGGAAAAGAAAATGGGACCCTATTTACTTTAAGACATTGAATGATATAGAAAAACTTGCAGACGCTATTGATCGAATTGCGACCGGAGAAAGCAAAGTCGTCTCCTTTTCAAGAAATAATGGGAACCCATTTAAACTTCAACGTTATGGAACAGCCTTTAGTTTTATTGGCACTTACTCCGATGGCTATCAATGCAATGCTGAAGAGCTCTATGCTTTACAGGAAGATGTATTAAAAACTATTCAAGATCTTAAGCATGACATTTGAGAGTACTATTATACATCGTTATTCTATCAGAAAAGGAGACGAATCATGATCCCATTAAGAGTAGAGTATTGGAGTGGTGGAAATGAGCCAGAATTGATCCATACATTTTATTCTCTTGACCAATTGCTCAACCATTACAAATACTGTATGCGAATCGGTGTGTACGGAAAAAATTTCTATAGAATCTGGTACCCTGCCCTTTGGGACGAATTAAGGATGAGTCAAATTCCCTCAAAGGATGTATTAACTGCTCATTGGTACCGAGGTCTTGAGGGAGAAGCTGTAGCTTAAGTATACTTTTAGTATGATATATCCACAAACAAACAGAAGGGAGTTCAAAATGAGTTTACTCGGGTCAATAGGTGGTAAACTATATGATGCGGCAAGTTATGGAGCAAATGCTGTGAAAAACAATCCCGGTAAAACAATTGGGGTTATCGGTGGAGTCGCAGTAGGCGTGGCAACAGGAGGCGTTGGTCTTGCAGCTATGGGAACTGCCATTGGGACAAGCACTACTGGGACAACTCTAATTACTGGTACGGCTGGTGCATTAGCTGGAGACGCAGTAGATAACAGGATAAATAAATAGTCGAACATTGCTAGGCTGTTTTAAAAAAAAGGGGAGGGGCTTTATAGTCCCCCCCTTTTTATTTTAGCATCAAATAATTCAGCACCAAATGATTAGAAATACTTGGCCATTGGAGCTATATAAGGGTTTATAGGGTGTCGGTCACTAAAAAGTCACCATTTTGAAAAAGTTTTGAATTTCAACGCTCAAATGGTGCTATTGCTAGGTTTTAGTGGTATTGTTGAGGCGATTTACAAATGACCCAGCACATCTTGGGCATGCTTAACTTCAACTACAATTCGCTTGTCACAAACCTAAGCTTTCGGCATATCACTGATGGACTGTATCTAAAATTGCTTCTGGGTGTTTAGCTGCTACTGATAATAGAATTCTAGCAGGACCTTCTGGGTGCCTTCTACCTTGTTCCCAATTTCTCAAGGTAGCTGCACTAATACCCAACAGTTGGGCAAATTTATCTTGAGAAAGACCATACTGCTCGCGGATTGCCTTTACATCTGGATTATCAATATCAAATGAACGACTAGGGGCAACCTCACCTCGAAGGATTGCTCCTCCCTGCTTGATACTATTCTTCAACTCTTCAAACATGTCTTCTTTCATTTTAACTCCTCTTCAACGATTGATCTTAGAACTTTAATTTGATCTTTCGTCAAATCTTCAGTCTCATTTTTAGCGTAGATAAACAACATCAGAATAACTTCGTCATCTCGCATGTAGTAGTAAATGAGCCTACTACCACCACGTTTTCCACGCCCGGAACCAGTCCACCTCAATTTCCTGAGACCACCACTTCCTGGGATAATTTTGCCGGACTCAGGCCTAAGAACTAGTTCTGATTGTAAAAGTCTATAATCTTCAAGACCCAGTATACCTGATACTCGTTTTGTAAATATGGGTGTCTCAACAATTATCATAAGTCAATATACGCCATTGGCGTAGTTTCCGCAATCACTATTTTGTCTATAATTCAGATTCTCTTCTATGTCTGATATGATCAGAAAATCTGCAATGCATGAGCTGAACTACCTGACTTCAGTTCTATTGGTGAGGAGTAGGTAAAAAAAGAGACCAGATAAACTGGTCTCAATTATGTACTCCGGACAGGATTCGAACCTGTGACCCACGGCTTAGAAATCCGTTGCCTTTTAAGCTATATATGGCTTTGCGGGGAGTCAGTGACTAAAAAGTGACTATTTTGAAAAAGTTTTTAAATTTGATGTAAAAAAGCCCCTGGTTTTTCAGCTCAGGGGCTTGTGTATAACGGCTTGAGCAGTGTTTCTACTTATGTTAGGAAGTAATTCCTTAACGTAGAGACACCATCTTTATCACTGTTGAAAATTCACCTGCCTTAAGATAGGCGAAGTACATACCTGTTGATACTGTCTCTCCTAGAGCATCTGTCCCATCCCACTGAACTTCATAATATCCTGCTGATTGTGAGGTACTAACAATTGTTTGAACCTCTCTACCTGAGATGTCGAGGATTCGTAATGTTACATCTGAACTCTTTGGCAGAGCGTAACGGATACTCGTTACAGGGTTGAATGGATTCGGATAGTTTTGATTCAACAAATACTTGTCAGGTATAACTTGACCTTTGTTTGCAAGTTGTTTTGGCATATAGCCACCATCTTCATCGTATCTACATACCAATGGGCCAGCGAATCCTGAATATAAAGGTCCTTCTCCCGGTACTTGCTCATAAGTATGTGACTGTAGTTTATAGTATACATAATCAGAATTTTTACTTGTGCTGGATTTTACTATCTGAGTATCAATAAAATAACTTGTACTTGAGCCAACACTTGCACGAAAACTATAAGGTCCAGTTGACCCATTAAAACTTCTAAATAGCTTGTAGCCAGCTACTCTTGGATCTCCAGATATTAGATTCCATTCCAATTTGGGGTTCCAACCACCTGGACAGGTAACCCAGGATACATGAAAATTGGATGGCGTCTGGGGTGAGCCAGTTGGTCCTGTATATTCAGGTGCCTCATTTGAAAAATATGAAATGGCAGCCGTATTTTTTACTTTCACCTTATAGTAAACAGTTTGATTTGTCCCTACGGTCAAATCACCGTCAAAATAAGTTGTACCTGAAGTGCTATCCAACAATACGAAAACAGGTGGATATATCGAAGTGATACTTCTGTAGATATAATATGTCTCCCAATAATCATCTGCAGGCGAGTGATGACTCCACGTTAATCGGTGTTTTACATTCGGTATAATTTCATTAACGCTGAGATTCTCTGGTGGCCAAGGTTTAAACTTACTTGTGGAAGGGGTACCCATATCCTTAATATCCCATATTGTTTTTGTACTTCCCTGTATAATAGGTATCCAATGTTCGCTCGAAGATTTACTCTCATATGAATTATAGTATAACGTTTCACTATTGTTATCATATTTAATCCAAAGATCAATTTGATGTCCGCTTGTTGAGAATGGATCATAATAGCCAGCTCTGTCATCTCTATAATCTAAATAGAAGTAACATCCAGGACTCGAAAATTTGTAAAGTCCATTACCATAAACATTGAAAGTATCACTCTCGACATGAGAACGCTGCCTGAAGTCAAACCCGCCTGTAACTGTATTATTTCCAACAATATCAGTAGACAGGGTATCGTATTCATGTGTAGGCCATGTTATCAATGTACTATATGGATCCTCCGTTGGTGATGAATCCCCATCCCACACCGTGCTAAGAGCATGCATCTCAAAGTGAGTAACCCCATCGGTCGCTATAAGCAATATTTCAACCCTTGGCTCGGAGGGATCCGCTACTGTTATCGAAAAAGTGATTAAAGACAACAGGAATATTAGCACAATCTTTTTCATTTTAGCCCCATATTATTTTATTATCAAATAGTCCCTGGATACACTATCCCAAGTTGGATAGAATAAGGTTCCATCCTCGGAAATGGCAGGAGATACGCCCAATGATCTAATCTCTGAGTCCCTTATTACCCATAGGATTTCACCTTCAGCAGTTACGGCATATATTTGATTTTGCCCAATTTCTCTATTCTTAGCACCCACATAAATAACATTGTTTATATCACAAATTAGTGGTGATATGGTATTGCCTTCGAGTGGGACCTTCCATCTTAAATCACCAGTATGATTAAGAGCATACAGGGTATCTGTAGCAAAATAGATGTTTCCATCGTAGTCAATTGTTGGTTCGGTATTATCCCAAACAACCTCACTAACAAAAGGAAATTCCCACTCAATTTCTCCTGCAGAAGTCAGACAGTACAAGATTCGATCTATAGAATCGTTTCTAGACCATTCAAATACATCTCCTGGAATAAAATATAAATTACCATCGTTGTCGATTACCGGTCCAGACATAAGCTTTTCGTTGCCAAAAGCCCATTTGATCTCTTGAGTAACAATATCAATAGCTACTACAGATACCTCGCTCCCTTGAGCATAAAGAGTGTTGCCATCGGGTGAGAATGTTGGTACATCATCCGCTTGGAGAAAGGTGTATGGACTCTGTAACTGCCATAGAATATCGCCATTTTTACTCATTTTCGTGAGCTTACTTTCAGTGTCGATATAGAACAAATTCCCATTCATATCGATATTAACCCCTAGGGTAAAAGTTTCTGTGGTTCTCTGCCAAAGCGTATCTCCATCGGGGGTAAACGCTACAAATAGTCCAACCCCTCCAAGGTAAATCATGCTGTCAGAACCAACGAGGGGTGTTGATTGTGAATGGAGGCTGGATACCCACTTAATATTCCCCTCGTAATCAAGACAATAAAAATTATTCGGAGGTAAACTTGAGCTGGTAAAGACTGTTGAGTTATACCCAATTGTTATTCCAGATTCGCTAACGCCAGCATTCACTTTTTTGTAGACAACCCCGCCTTGTGGACCAGCATACTGACTTCTGCCAGTAGACTGTGGATCGTGGTGATGCATGGGCCATGGTGTGTCGCCTAGTGATGGCCAGGCTATATTTTCCTGAGGGTATGTTTCGGGGATGGGATCATCTTTATCAGGTGCTGGACAACCGATCATAAAGATAATTGCCAATATGGGTATTAGGTATTTCATATTAGGAAGCTATCCTTTCTGCACTATATCTAACCCAACAAGGTAGATCTGTTACCAAAGGCAGACTTACGCAGTAAATTCGTTGTATTCATGATAAGGACCCCCTTTCACTGTCTGAATCGTCGTAAATGTAGTTATTTGAACTATTTAATCAAGTGGTGATAGTAATATATCCAATCCCCCATTTTTCAGTGACCAAAAAATGACCATTTCGTTTTAAAAAGAGTGAATATCACTAAAACTGGATAGATCAGTGCTTTTTAACAAAGCACTGATAACATCTGCGTAATCAAACAGTTAAGATCAATATCTATGTGGCTCCGCCACGCGAATTGGATACGGCCAGAAATTAGAAATCCGTTGCTATTGAAGCTATATATGGGCTTGCGGGGGGTCGGTCACCAAAATGTCTCCATTTTGAAAAACATGCAAGATTGGGGGTTTGGCCGCGTGCAGGATGCTAGGGTATGGAGTAGATGATCTAATCGGAGAAGATCAACACGAAATAATACATCACACACATGCAAATGGAGTTTCATATAATAAAGTGGATTGCCCAATACATGCCTCAGCTAAACATGGGACGGTTCAGCTTATTTCAGATGAAGTTTTCTGGCGCAAGGGTGGGAGTAATTTTCCAGTTGAATATGCAAGTGCTCCGATTCTAGATAATCTGGGGGCAATTACTGGTGCGGTAGTCACGTTCAAAGACATAACAGAGCGTAAGAAAACTGAGAACGCACTTATTCAAAGCGAACAGCAAAATAAATCGATTACGCAAACTGCAGCTGAGGCTATAATAACAATCGATGCCAATGGGAAGATCCTTTCCTGGAATAATGCTGCAGAAACCATATTTGGCCATTCGGCAGAAAAAATGATTAATTCTGAATTGAATAATATTGTTCCCGACCAATATTTACATATGCATCGTGATGCATTGAAGCATTTGAGGAATGGAGTGTGTGGCGTCAGACCAATTCGGTTCATTTGATCTAAATAAATAAGAGATACTTTGGGCGGCTAACAACCCGAAAAAGGAGCCAGTAATGAGCCCAAAGTCAGAAGTAGAGAGACGAGTAAAAGCA
>Ga0257118_1001783_pt1 | contig 11634 bp, 2 predicted proteins | sample SI112_150mmetaG_FD_190156 | JGI IMG/M metagenome (GOLD analysis project Ga0257118, IMG submission 190156) | Marine microbial communities from Saanich Inlet, British Columbia, Canada - SI112_150m | ecosystem: Environmental > Aquatic > Marine > Inlet | place: Canada: British Columbia | collected...
TTCCAGTTAAAGTTGAAGCTCCCGTTCCACCATCTGCTACTGCTAAATCTGTATCAAGACCATTAATTGTTCCACCATTAATATCTACAGTAGTAACACTACCTAAATCTGCCCATGTAATACCAGCTGCGGTTGAGTTTCCATCTACTGTACCATTCCAAGTACCACCATTAATATCTGGAGAAGTTAAAGTTTTGTTTGTAAGTGTATCGGTTGAGCTAATAGTTACTAAATTAACTTCACCACTTTTCAATCCACCTTTCCATCTATCTGTACTTACATCCCAAAGTAATGAACCAGTCTGTGCAGTTGCGGCATCATTTACATATATTCCACCATCACCAGCAGCCGAGCCCCCGTTCAATGTTAAAATTTGATCTCCAAGAACAACCTCATTAGTAGTAGTTGTAGTCATTGTTCCAGCTACAGATAAATTACCAGTCAAAGTTAATCCAGTGAATGTTGGAGAATCTCCAGTACCGATACCTAATGTAGTTCTCATAGCTGATGTTGATGAGTCATCTAATAGCGTTCTTGCTGTTGATGTCAATGATGTTTCTGCAAATGTATCAGCTGCTGTTGTATAAATCATTTTGTCAGCCGCTGTAGTTACTGTTCCAATATTTCCTATTGTCGTTGTTTGTGCTGCAGACCAACCAGAAATCGTATCGAGTTGAGCATCGTATGCTTGAACATCACTTCCTATTGCAACTCCAAGATTGGTTCTAGCGGTTGAAGCATCAGACGCTCCAGTTCCACCATTTGTTACAGCTAAATCAGTGCCACTCCAATCAGAATTATTTATTGATAACGTACCACCCAATGTTATAGTGCCAGATGTTGTTATCGTTCCACCGGTTAAGGTGATTCCGTTGATGGTGCCTGCCGTTGCTATTGATGTTACAGTTCCTACAGTTGAAGACCAACTTTGATCATTGTTAAATTGTCCTAATTTTATTTCACTAATTAATTTTCGTTTTTGTGTAGAATTATCTAAATAAACTATCTCATCTTGAGATCCGACTACATCTGCAGTACCATCTGCCAATTCACTTAGATCCACATTTACAGTTGCTGTTGAACCCTCTGACGGTGTATGTGTTATATCAATTAGGTTTCCAGCTGATAACCCAGACATATAATTACCAGTAGTATCTGTTCCAAGTGCTACTGAATTAGCTTGGATGGTTGCAGCACCACCAGCTGCTATATTTATATCACCACTTATATTTCCAAAAATTCTATCTTCTAAATTAGAAAATGTTATTTTACCACTTCCGTTATCAGTAACATCAACCATTGCTATATAGTCACCTTGTGCTATAGCAGTTTCTGTTGTTAATTCGTTTAAATCAATGGATAATGTATGAGTGATTCCCTCTCCACTTGTTGCTCCTGTAGAATCTATTCCAGTACCACCTGTAATTGTTCCTACATAGTTTCCGGTCGTATGAGTTGAAAGTGTAATTAAATTATTTAGAGATGTTGCTCCAGTTCCACCTCTTGCTACAGATAATGTTCCAGTTGTTCCAGCTATTATTGGAAGAGAAGTAGCATCTGTTAAGTTAAATGATGGTGTAGTATTTGATCCTCCGAGGGTAACAGTAACACCACCAAAATTTACATTATCATATTGAAGTTTTGCTATTGGAATTTCATCATTAGAAACTACCATATTTGAAAAATCAGTATAATATGTTCCCGTTTGACCGTCTAATAAATCAGCGTTTAAATTTGTAACTTTTGTTGTGGATGCTATAGTCAGTGGTGCTGTTCCTGTGGCTACATCAGATTCTAGTGTTTTTGCTCTTAATTCATAAGCCCCTATATCAATATTTGACGTTGCGGTAATTCCAGCAGTTGTTAATGATGTAATAGTTGTGGCTGCTATTGTTCCACCCTCAACTTTATCTCCACTAATTTGATTGTTCGCTAATGTTAATGTTCCACCACTAATATCTAATGTTCCAGTAGTTGTGAATCCACCGGCAGTAATTGTTCCAGTTGTGGTGTCACTTGCATTATTTTTAAGGAATGCATCATCTACATTTAATGTATCACCACTTAAAGTAATATTCGTACCAGCTACTAAATTAGTGTCTGTTGAAATGTCAATAGAACCTTGCCAACTACCACTAATTAAAGTATTAGCAGTTGCTCCAAAAGTTGAATTCCAAACTCCATTTGTAAAAGTTCCTGCAATTGAATTTACAGTAGAAAATTCTAATGCATGTCTGTGATTACCCATAGAATACTCACCAACATTTCCTGCGAATCCAGTAGTACTTACGTTGGCTGTATCAGCCGTATATGCTTGTAAAGATGGGGCTGCCAGTGAACCATAAACATCTACATTATCTGAATTAGTTTCTCCTGACAACATAGTACTTGTTTGAGTAAATCCTTGTCCACCTCTAAAATCTATACCTTCTGGTGTCATTTTAATATAAGAAGAATCTGATGCATATAATAAAAATCCATCTGGAGACAATTCAACTCTTGGTTGAGATTGTTTAAGTCTAAAATTATCAAATGTTATTTCTGTGTATGGATATTTTGCAGCTTCTTCAGTATTTAATATAATTGTTTCTTCCACATCATCAACATTAGTTTCGCCGGGTAATGATGCCATAGGATCAACAACGTTACCTTGATATGTAGAAGTTGTTTTAATATATGAAGTATCTGGATTTATTGAACCAGAAAGTACTATTCTTAATTTTTCTGTATTTACTGGTAATTCACCCCCACTTGCTATTGAAGTATATCTTGTACCTAATGAATAGTGTGCAAATCCATCAGAGTTCATTCCCCTACTTCCTGATTTTGGTATAAATGTTGTCCAAGTCGAACCGTTCCAATAATCAACTTTGTATTTTTGTTTTTGAAGTCCTCTATTTACTCCTACTCCCGCAAATGAATGAGACATTTTTGCCACTCCTGCAAAAGAAACAACATTTCCTGCTCCCCAAATTTGGCCATTGGCCTGGCTTGCACTTACTATTTGAGAAATTTCATATGTATTTCCACTTAAATATGAAGCACTTGCATCTCCAAAACTTCTACTCAACGATGTAATCGGAGCAAACTGACCAGGATGAACAACATCAAATGTAAAATCACCAAGAACTGCGGCATTAAAACCACCAAATACTGCATCAGTAGTTCTCTTTGTAATAGAATGTGAAACAGGGCCAGTTGAACTAAATGACCAACTTGGGATTGCTAATGAAGATGCACTTGTACCGATATGATATCCATCAGATGTAAATGAACTATCTGGATCTAATTCAAAACTATCATTCCCTGCCTCATCAGGAGCAGATCCAATTTCAAACATTGATTTCTCTGCAATCAATACCATAGGATTACCATAACTATCTTCAATATATAATCCTGGTTCAGCTGAACTGGTTAATCTTGTTACTCCTTTAAATATAGCACCGTCATCAACTGTCCATCCACCAATATTTGCCTCAGATGAAGAAATAATTCCTTGAAAATCAGCATTACTGGCAGTTAAATTACCAGCAGCATCAACAAAAAAGTTAGATGCTGATATTTCACCACCACTTAATTTAAAAATCGGTACTCCACCAGTTCCACCCGTAGCATGAAGTAATATTTCTTGACTATCTCCAAATGACATTGAAGCCTGTGGTGAAGATAATGTAAATCCACTTGCACTTATATTAAGTTGATTAACATTAATATTTACATCGGCTCCAGTTAAAGAAAAACTATCATTTACAAACTTAATATTACCATCATCATCACCCAATCTAAATTCACCTGAACCAGATAGGAATATTCCTGTTCCACTTGTAAGAGTTGGATCATTTCCAATACTCATAGAAGCATATGTAGAAGAAACCTTTACTCTATCAGTTCTCAATTCAAATTTATCAGTTTGAATTTCTCCCGATGAAGAAATAAAAGAAGTTCCATCTCCAACTTTGAAATTTCCTGTATCATACCAAAAATTGTTTGTATTAATAAAAATTCCATCATTTGTTGAAGAAACGTTTTGGCCAAATTTCATTGTCCCACCAGTACCAACATGCACTGCTCCTGTAAATGAACCAGTCTGTGCCGTAATAGAACCCTGTAGAAATACATTTTCACTAAATAAACCAAATCCAGGACTTGTTTCGCCATATAACAATCCACTTGATAGTCCACTCAAATCACCAAGCCTTGCTTTTAATTCTACATCATAAATTCCACTTCCACTTCTTTCTACAATATCAATATATGGTGTAGTTTGGTCATTTGGGTTGGCATTTAATCTAATATAACCAGTTCCAACTTTTCCAGTAGAAACTATTACTTGACTTCCACTATATGTTAGTGCAGAACTTGGTGTGTCCCCTAAAGACCCAGAATCACCGGATACTCCAGAACCATAACCTCTTTCAACATAAATCTGTCCACTATAATCTGTAGCACTGCTTGCATTATTTCGGGAAGCAGATTCTACTAAAATATATTCGGTGGCAAATCCAGATGTGCTGACCCTTTTAGCAGAAAGTATTTCACCTTCTACAAACCCCGTTACATTCACAACCGACATTGTAGTATCACTTGCTACATAAGAATTCTTAGGATGGTGTATTGAAGAAGTTAAGGTTGTAGCATTAGCAATGTATAATTGCCCACCAACCGCACTTACACTTTCTTTCTCAAATACGGCAGTTGCAAGTGTTCCACGAATTTTTGCATTTTCTACTTCAAGAAATCCTCCCGAAACGGCTGATAAAATAAAACCACTTCCAGCAACATTACTTGCATATCCACTTGATTTAACACTACCATCCTTATCAATAATCATATTACCGCCGGTTAATGTTGTTGAATCAAGAGTCCAACCTGCTATCGTCCCAGATTCAGCCTTTAATACACCTGCGTTAGTAACACTAAACGGAGCATCCCCAAATGTTGAATCTCCCATTTGGATTCCTGTACCAGGTATCAATGCAATATAATCAGCATCAGTTCCAGCACTAAATTTATCTGAAGCTAATGTCCAACCAGCAATTTTTCCACCAGTAAATAATACTTGTGAACCACTTACATCACCACTCGGTGTTACTTGAAAATTAGAAGATGATATAAAATACGTACCACCACTATCTCCATCTAAATAAAATGAAGTTCCTTGTTGCAATTTAGTACCACTTATATCAAATCCTGCAATTTTACCACCAGTAAAATTAACTTGTGAACCTGTTATATGTCCACTTGATTTTAATATTAAATTATCATTTGTAGAATTTATTTGTGTTGATGATAATTCAAATCCGCCGACAGTGCCACCCGTAAACAATACTTGTGAACCAGTTATATTACCACCAGCAGAAACTTTAAATCTACTTGATGATATAAATGATGCTGGATCTGATGTATTTGCTGAAGATGAGATTCTCCAATATGGTGAATATTCTAATGATGTATCTCCAATATCTGCTCCACCAATTTGTCCAGTAGAAGCTGTTATCTGTCCCTCAAAAACTGCTCCACTCGCAACCAATACTCCATCACTATCAACTGCAAAATTAGGTCCAAACTTAACAAAATAATTTGTAGTATTGCCTTGGTCTGCTGGTGTAAAATCAATATAATATTCATCTCTTTGAATATCAAAGGTTGCCGAACTATCAGTATCAGGGCCCTTGTCGGACATATATAATGCTGCCCCAGTAGCATCTAATGTAGCATTACTACCACTTAATTTACCATCTTTAATAACCCAATCACCAATATTACCTGCCTCTGCAGTAATAGTTCCTGTCATAGTAACATCACCACTTGACGATACGTGGAAATTAGATGAACTTATTTCTATATTTCCACCACTACCACTTATATATTGTGAATTTTCATTACCTACAAAGAATGCATCTGCTCTAATGTCAAGATCACTTGGATTAGTTCTATATCTCATATAACTTGTAGAACTACCAAATAATTCTAATCCAACACCATCATATTCATCTGTTATATCAGATAAAACAGAACCACTCCACATCATAAATCCAGGTCCACCTGTTCCCGCGGAAGCACTTGTAAATCCTAAATATCCTATTGAACGAATAAATCCAGAACCAACTCCTGCCATTTCAATACCACTACCAATGGCATTTCCAATATACATTGAACCACTTAAAACATTATCATCACCTAAAATATACGAATTTCCACCTTGAAATGTAGAAGCACTCACATGAGTTATAGTATCTGCAATATTATTATTTACATCATAAAACTCTGCTATAAATTCATAATCATCTGGACGTTCATTAGAAAGTGGTGGAACTGGTGCAACTATCCGAATCCAATCAGGACTAAATCCCGTATCTGAAACTGGCCGTATAGAAATATCTGAAATATACCAACTTCCTGCAGGTGCACCAAACTGTAAAATTCCAGTTCCATCTCGTAACGGTTTAAATACTTCTTCAACTATTCCAAAATCCAATGTCGATTCATCACTTGAGTCTACAGTTATAAGTCCAGGTTTATTTGCACCTACTGGAACCAGTTGATATCCAAATGAACCACCGTAATCATGATTACTTTCAAATGAAGATCCAGATAAAAATATACCAAGTTCTGCAATTGAAGTTGATCCTCCTGTTGTAAATTTTGATCCTTTTCTTCCAATTATTTTTGCCCTAAAAGTATATTCAACATCCTTATAAAAGGTTATTGGTAAAGAACCAGTACTTTCAAATCTTAATATTGAATTTATTGGAGCATTGGATCCCGAAAACTGTACTGAATCTAAATTATAGGGAGCAGTAGAAGTATGTGTTGCAATAGCATTACTACTACTTGCCCAATATGTATTAATTGTATTTTGATTTTCAAAATAACCAATTCTCCGTGAGCCCGCTGAACCAAATGTATCAAATAATAACTCTGGACTTTCTACTGGTGTGTCGGCTATAAGTTCAAAATCACCAAAGGCATCTTTATTTTTTGAATATAATTTTACTCTGTGAATATCCCCCGAAAAAGTTCTTAATTTAGATATTCTAATATCTGCAAATGAACGAAAATTAACTGTACTTACAGAGTGAGTAGGTGCCGGTTGAAACGACATTGTATACGCCGACTCTGCAAGTGGAACTACTACCTTATATCTTGCATCATCTACAGAAAATCTTGTATCATGTATAACAAACTCTTCCGTTGGAATTAAAATTGAATCATTCTTAACACTCTTAATGGATGTCTCAAATTTTTCTGGGAAGGAATGATATGATTCTGTTACAAATGATGATGCTGCCTTTGGACTGTTTACTGTAAAAGTTGCCCCAACGTGTTTTATATCAGCATTAGCACCATCTAAATTTATTGTAAATCTTTCTACTTCAGGAGATGACCGCTTAACGCGTCTCCCGCGACGACTGACCCCAGCATTTTTTCCCCCACCACCAAAAATTTTGGATTTGAATGATTTTTGTAATGTCTGTATTGCATCACCAGGAGATTCTGGTTTGGGATGTGTACCTTCTGTTCCTGGTAATGGATCTCCTGTTACCGTACCCACATTTTGTGTTATAGAACCGGTAGGATAAGTAGTTTCTACAAACCCCTTTACAATTTCACCAACCCACATTGATGGTTGTTTATAAAAGAAAATTGGTTGAGTATTTACTCCTGCACCACTTATATAAATTTTACTATACCAACGGACATTGTAAATATTTTGCCACTCATCCGGAACAGTAACTTTATCTGGATTTAATTCACCAACTGCATATAGAGTAGCATCACCAAATGATTCAGGATCATCATATACTTCAATGGAAACCCTACGAGATGTTCCTTCAAGGTAGTCACTAATTGCTTCTGTATAAATTACTTTACCAGAAGCGTCATTTATCAATTCAAATTTTAATTCTATACCTGGCTTTAATAATGGAGATCCACCAAAAATAAATGAACTACGTCCCTGTGTAATAATATCAGGAACTTCTACAATATTAAAATATTGTGAAATTGGCGCAGAATCTTCAATAAGAACATCTAAGTCTTTCAATCCTTGATATCTGTTATAACGTCTTTGTACTGCCAATTAATTTCTCCCGAATAGAATAGATTTATTCTTTAATAAATATCAAGAAATGAAAAATAATCTTTTGTTTATATATAATTTTTTATATTTTTTGATATTTATTGATATAACAAGGAGAATCTAATGAAAAAAGTAAATAACTATCGACCAGTTCAGATTCCCGTGGGTGCCTACGAACTCTTAAAAGAATATTGTGAAATGAGTGGTATGAAAATGGGGAAATTAATGGGAAAATTAATACACACTCATTTAATAATGCCAAAAGTTGGCAAAAGATTACCAGTGAGTAAGTAATAATGAATCGACGCAGAAAAAGAAAAATACTTAAATATTTATGTGGACCTTGGAGTTGGCCTTTACAATATAATTGGTGGATTAGTAAATTTATAACTGGAAAAGAAAAAAGTATTTGGGATTTAAATCAAATCTTTTGGGAAGAAACAAATAAGTGGTATGTTGATCATTTAAAAGGAAAATATTATTCGAAAGTGACAAGCATAACAAAAAAACAAGATATAACTATTCTACCCAATCACGAAAAAAGAGGAAAATATAAATGGGAATTAGATCATATTATCCCAATCGCACGTGGTTGGCGAAAAAAAATATCCCCATATATTATCGGGGACATTTCTAATTTACAAATGTTGCCGTGGCGAGAAAATCTATTAAAATCTGATAAATTGCTCTCTAATTAAATTTAGAAGGTAATTTTAATTGACTAAAACCGTTTTCTTTACTAATTTCAAGTAGTGAATCTACTGTATCTCTCATGGATTCAATATGAGATACAATAAATGCGAATTGAAATTGTGATTTGAGATATTGAAATAAACTATATACAGAGTTAAGATTATCTGAATCCATATTACCGAATCCCTCATCAATAGCTAAGAAATTAGCACGTGGTAAATTACAAACATTAATCAATCCAACTCTCATTGCAAGACTTGATATAAATCGTTCCATACCACTACTCAATTCAAGAGGCCATACATTGTCATCATCGTAAGCCAGATATGTATTAATATTCTTACCATCCATTTCTAATACGATACCAAATTCAACCATTTGAGCTAATATATCATTCACCTCACCCTCAATTGTAGGTAAAGCCTTTTCTATAAGTTCATATGGAATACCATCTCGTTTAACGGCGTCCATATAATATTTATAAGCTTCGTGTTCTGTTTCTAAATCTTGAACTCGTTTCATAGTTTCTAATATAGTTTTCTTCTTGGTTATATTGATTTGAATTTCACCATGAATAGTCTGTATCTTCTTGTCTATCGTATCTACTTGATAATCTAAATCATCAATAGAATTTCTAAGACCTTCAACTTCTTCTTCTATCTGTTTGTTATAAATAATATCATTCTTACTTTCATGATACTTCTCAATTTTATCCGATTGAATTGCTATCTGAGAAAGAGTATGTTTCTTTCTCTCTGTTAGTAATACATCTTCCGATTCTAATTTGTTTTGATTGATTTCAACATTTTTTAACGCTTCTATTGACCTATCATAATCAACCTTATTAGCATGAACATCACCAAGTTCTTCAATCTTCTTAATGATGGAATCTAAACAACTAACATATTGACCAGCCAATACTTTATCTTCATTTAGTTTCTCTTTGGTTTCTATGGCATCAAGTGTGAATGGATTACTCATACAATGCTCACAATCTGGGTCGTGAGTTAAATTACCAAGTTTATCAATCTTATCTAATTTATGTCTAACCTCAATTTTAAGTTTATCAATTTCAATCTGACTTTCACTTCGTTCACCTTCTAACTTGGAAAGGTCATTGTATAATTGATTAATATTTGATTCGGTATAAATTTGTATTTTATTTTTTAACTCGGTAAGTTTAGTTTTATTTTCTTCCTTGGTGGATTCAAGAGAACCCAATCTCGTATCTATGGAATCAAGTGTATCTTTAGATTCTAATTTATCGTTTTCTAATTTTTTAATATTAGTAACTGACTCATCAACGGGTCGTAACTTCTTGGTTAATTTGAATGTCTGAGATGTTAATTCTTTTTTTCTATCCGTAAGAGTTTTCTTTTGACTTCTCAAGTCTACCTGTACTTCTTTATATTGTGTATCACTCTTATCAATATCAGCCAAATCAACATCATAATCAGTTTTATTAAAATCCCTAAGAATTGCTGAAACATCAGATATATTTTCATTTGCTGCCGTATAGAGTTGATCAAAAACTCCCATTCCCATAAACTGAGCCAACAAGTCTTTTCTTTCTTTTTGTGTTTTATCTATGAATACCGTAGAATTATTTTGTAAAGAAAGTGATGTTAAAACAAAATCATCATAAGAACCAATTACTCTACGGATGTTTGCGTTTGTAGTTCTTCGTTGATCACCATTTAATGAAATTTTATCATTATTATCATCAATCATCCAAAAATCTACATTGACCTTTACATGGCCATTCCGTAATCTCTTACCACTTCTCTCAATAAAATAATCTGTTTCGTTTATCTCAAAGTTAATCTTACATTTAAAACTACCCTTCTTATTATTCAGTACTCGGTCTGCTTTAAACGCTCTCGCTGATGTATCAAATAAACAGAATGAAAGAGAATCTAATAGTGCAGATTTACCACTTGCATTAGGTGCGAACATTCCAATGATACCATTTAGTTTTGTAAAGTCTACTACATTATCTTCACCATAACTAAACATATTTGACCACTCAAATCGTTTCAGTTTCCAAAATACATTACGAGATATTTCTTCTGCAGGTAAATTCCTATTTAAGTCATCATTTAATTCTTTTATCTTTAATAGAGTTTTTTCATCTACAATGTGATTTCTACCTAAATAATCTTCAATTAACTCATATTGATATTCTGGGTTTGTAATATCACCAACATCTACTAATTGACCATCTCGAACCCTCTCTGTCAATCTGTCAGTACGATTAACGGCTATCTCCTTTATACCATATTTCGTCTGTATTATAGTCAAGGCCTTCTTTAATTGTACGGAGTCAGTATTAGATACCCTTACTCTCAACCTGGCCTTCTGTGGCATATCGGGACAATCAGGAAACTTACCATCATCGATGTCTATTGTGTAATAACCATAGTCATTTGGAATTTGAATGTATTCAGATTTTCTATTCGGAACATCCCATAATAAATAACCGTGATCTAATCCTTCTCCGTGATTCTGCTGAACTAATGAACCACAATATGATATAGTTTCTTCTTTATTTAAATGTTGTCGTTTGTGAATATCACCCAGCAATCCCATATCATAACCTTTGAATTGAGTAATCTTCACATCTGATGGTAATCTAAATCCTAAATCAGTTTCACATCTATCTACAGTTCCGTGAAACAGTACAATCTTTGTATCACCCTCAACATCTTTTGCTTCAATATAATCTTTCTTCTCATCCCACACATCCCATACGACAAAAGAAACATCTGCACACTTATATACACCAGTATCTTTCAAGTAATGTAAATTTGGATGTTTTAAATTATCTACTATCGGGGAAAGGCAATCCATTCGAGAAC
>Ga0257118_1001796_pt1 | contig 11577 bp, 14 predicted proteins | sample SI112_150mmetaG_FD_190156 | JGI IMG/M metagenome (GOLD analysis project Ga0257118, IMG submission 190156) | Marine microbial communities from Saanich Inlet, British Columbia, Canada - SI112_150m | ecosystem: Environmental > Aquatic > Marine > Inlet | place: Canada: British Columbia | collected...
TTTCCACATTAGATGTAAAAATTTTGCATGTGTAATCAGAGCAATTTTCACTAAATATGTGCTTACTTCCTTGATAAACTTCAACCGTTAGTGGACTAATATTAATTTTTAATTCATCAATCTGAATGCTGTTACTAAAGGCAACCATGGGAATTAGTGCGACTAATGGGATAATGTTTTTAATCATTGTTTTCTCCGATTTATTTCATTAAGAATATCTTCGGCATACCTAACATCTATTGATATGATTTTTGAGATCTCATTTACAGTTTTAATATTTAAGTGATCAAAAATATTTTTTAAGGCGATGATATTGTTTTTTTCCAATTCTTTCTTTAGTGCATCTTCTAACTCATGTGTGTTAACCCATATTTTCTCGTAAGCACCTCTAACAATATCTATCCAGTTTTTAGATTCATTATTAATTGATATTTGCTTATAAAAGTAATTAAATAATTCACCTTTGTGTGTGAGTAGTTTTTGATTCTCAGATTTTGTAATAATCATTTTTTGAGAGGCAAATTTCACAAGGTCAAATAATAAACTGCTGTCAAAAATTTGATTGTCATAAATAATGCTTCGCATAATTTTTGCTGGAACGATGTTAATAGTTTTAAGTCCTTTGCTTGATGTGTAACTTTCATAAACAGCGCCATCAGTAATATATTTTGGCGTTTGATCTAACATTTTTAATGCGCCAATTAGGCTTGCTCCGACCACATACTTGCTCGCACTATTTTTTTCTTCATTTGTTAAAACATTTGAAATAATTAAACACAAGTCTGACACCTGATCAAGCTTATCTCTTTTGGGTGCTGCTTCACCGTGTTCTATATACTTTCTAATAGCCAGCTCAGTATCGCCAGTGGCTTCCACTTGACGATTCTTAATTTTATAAATGTATCTTGGTGTAACTTGCACTTTATCCGCTATAGTTTCAAAGCTATCATTGACTGTTTCTAAAACTCGTGACAATGGTTTCCAATTTTTATCCATTTTTTACTCCATGATTACTAATTAATATAATGACTATGTCCACAAATACTTGCGTAGTTTTATAAGCTGGATGAGCATTTTTTCATCCTCTTTTTCGTACATTTCTTCTGCATCGTTATATGCTTTATTGACTGATTCGTATAATTCTGGATTTTCATCTTTCTTACGCCCGATGTGACTAAATGTAGCCCTGCCTGTTTTGTCTGATGTGGTATCTTCGTAATATTCGTTAGTGCTCACACCCATTGGGCCTTTAACATTCATTAAGTCTGTGCGCTTTGGTCTTGCATCAGCCCACCAAATGTAAAGGTCTTTAATTTTCTTAGCATTTTTTGACTGATTTATGCCACCTTCTTTACCCAATGAAATTTCCCAGTCAATATATTTCATTCCCATTTTTGCACTTCTATAATTTGCTTTATACATATATTTAGGCAAGCTATCTTCACTAAATACAATTTGCAGATGCGCCTTTTCTAATTCCACTAGATCAACCAATAACTGAAACATGCCATGCATCAAACGACTATCTGTACTGTGCCACTCAGTAGCTTTTAAAGAATGGATTTTGATTAAATTATATTTTCGAATGTATTTATTTTTTAATTTACTTCTAATGTTTTCATACGGATAAATAAATACAGATACAAACCAATCAGGTAGTATTTTGGCAAAAAACCATCTGACCTTATTCGCTTGTGCTTGAGTATTCCACTCATCCCATTCTTCTGGCGTTGCTGCTTCAGGCATGTCCTGAAAAAACCATTTTTTGATACTTACTTTTGTCTTTGTGAAATCCATAGTTTATTGAAGATTAATTAATTGAAAAGGTGGCGTGGTAAGTTTTACGACCAAGACCCCGAGTACTACGATGCTTTCTTAAAAACGTACAATCAACAGAAGGATGCTGATTGATTGGTGATTGATTGGTGATTGATTGGTGATTGATTGGTGATTGATTGGTGATTGATTGGTGATTAATCGAAGAGTGGGTGAAAGTAAGGAAATTCGATATTTTGTTCGCACCACTTATTGTATTTTTTTGTAGTATTTAAATTATATGCTTCTTCGATGTCGCCCATTAAATCTGCTAATTTAAATTCGAAGTCGAGGGGTTCGTGGTTTATAAAATTAACTTCTTTCTCTTTTAAAAATGCTTCTTTAAGGTCGAAGTACTCGTTGATAAATTGTTTTTTGGTTTTATCTGACATAACATAATCTCTTTTTTGTATGTGAGTATTATACCATGTTTATGAACTAAATTTAATAATAGTTCATAATATTTATAGTTCAGTGTATAATTATCGACACACAACATCTTTATAACCTAAGTAAGTAAATTATCCCAAAGGGTTGGGACATGTGATGTCCAAAGTGCTCTGTAGGATTGCCATATCAATTACGAGGCGATCCGATGATTTATTTAAAAAACACATTAATTTTATTTATTATGCTAAACCTTGTAGCTTGTGGCGGTGGAGGTTCATCATCCATCTCAACTGTATCAGAAGATGTAATTACATGGACAAATGGTATTTACGACCCGTGGGTATTAACAACATCAGGTGCTACATCAAGTACAAATTCAAGTTGCACAGTAGATGTTTATAGTCAAGATGTGTGGTGGGAGAAAAATATCAATGGTATTCCGACTGGTATCAAAGGTTCATTAATTAGAACTGATACAGAAGAAAGAAACGAACAATGCCCTGTAACTGAAACAAGTTCTTCTGATAATACAATAACCACTTCTTCTACGTCCGTTGGTACACCATCAACTGAAACTACATCTACTACAGAAGTTAGAGTAAGTTTAAATGATGCAGGTAGTACATTAACTAACACCTATATAACCTACACGGACACAACTACCACCGCCACTACAACTACTGTTACTGCAATAACGACAACAACAAAAACATTCAGCAATGGTAGTATTACTACGACTGTTGCTGAACCTGTTACTACTATAGCAACATCAGACGCAGTAACAACAGCAACCAGAGAAGAACTAACCAATACTGTGGTTACACCGAATGTTGCAAGCACAAGCGATGTGAATAGTACATCAAGTACCTCTACTGACTCTGACCCTGTTGTAAGTACAACGGATACAAACGTAACACGTACAACAGCAGATGCAAATGGTAGCACAGTGTTTAATGTGTACACTATTTACACAGATACATCAACTGTTACAACAACTACAATTACAACAGCAATCACAACACGTACAACAACATTAACGGATGGCTCATCATCTAGTGAAGTTGTTGCAAGTAGCGCCACTTCTTCTAGTAACGACACAGTAACAGTTTCAACACGCGAGACATTAATTAGTACAAATACAGTTGCAAACGTAGCAAGCACAAGTGACAGTGATAGTACTTCATCTAGTGCATCAAGTGGCACTACTGTAGTAACTACTACAAATACAACTGAAGATAGAACTAGTACAGATGATAATGGCAGTACGGTGGTTAAGACATACGTTGTCTACACAGATACAACTACAACACCTGTAACTACAACTACAACAGTTACTACAACACGTACAACATTATGGACAGATAACACAGCATCCAGTGAAGTTATTAATGTAAGTTCAAGTGACTCAATAAGTAACACTGTAACAACAGCAACCAGAGAAGAACTAACCAATACTGTCGTTACACCGAATGTTGCAAGCACTTCGACCATTTATAAAAATGAACGAACTGCAAATACAGAAAGTGAACTAATCTCAGAATTGTACGGCACCAACTCAGACACTATCACTGTAGGCACAGACGCAGACGGTAACCCAATTCAACAAGCGGTTACGCTTTACTACTATAGTTGGCATAAGGTTACTTCTAATACTGTACTAAAAGACAAATACACAAGAACTACATACACTGATGATTCAGTAGTCGATGTATTGGTAACAGCAGATATCGAAACAATCACATCACCTACGAAAACGTATTTACTAGATCCTTGGGGTGGTAAAAAAACTACCACTCAACGAGTGCCAGTAGGCGAAACATTTATTGGAAATCCAGTTGCACCAGATGATAGTGGCGGGTCATCAGGCGTATATACATACTCACAACGAAGTGCCAACCATGATACTGATAACTACAATATTAGCGGATATTACAATAGTGATTATCTTGGCACGCCAACTAACGTTACAAGCAATAACCCAATCGATTTTGAAACTACAGAGGCAGAAAATGGTGCGGTACTAGTTACTTATGCAAATCATGCTTATGCAAGAGGTTGGACTGGCAAAGGTTCAACAGCACTTATTCTAGATACAGGTATTGACCAAGACCATCCTGAGTTCACTGGCAAGGTTAAATATCTTTGGGGCGCAGGCTATAGCACTCCTTACGAAGACGAGAATGGACACGGGACACACGTAGCAGGCATTGTATCTGCTAATAAAGATGATGTGGGAATCCACGGTGTTGCATTTGACACAGACTTAGCCATTGCTAAAATTGGTGAAGCAAATGGTATTAGTTTAAGTGGAGCGAGGTCTGCGCTTAATTGGGCAAAGCAATATGATGATATTGTGGTTGCTAACTTAAGTGCAAATACTAATTACAGTTCTTCATATAAAAACGCAATGACCAACAAAGGAAACGGTGTATTTACAAATGACCACGCTATTTACGGTGGTGCTAATTATTATAACTTAACAACTGCAAAATCATGGAAAGATGTTATTCCTGATGAACTTGTGCTAGTAGTTGCGGCAGGTAATTCAAGCAATGATTACGTACAAAATCCTGCAACCTTTGCAAGTGCTACTGATGCAAATGGTGATTTAGAACTAGATGGCAGAATGCTTGTAGCAGGTAATTGGAACACCAGTACACAAACAATTGATGGCGCTAAATCTGGGCATGTGTGTAAAGATTACACAACTCAATGTAACGATACCTATAAAACTAGCGATTTCTACATTCTAGCACCAGGTACGAATATCAATAGTACATATAATGACGGTGGATATAAGAAAATGTCAGGAACGAGCATGGCAGCACCTGTTGTTACCGCTGGTGTGTCAATTGTGCATCAAATGTGGCCGTACATGAAAGGCAAGAATATTGCACAGGTGTTATTACAAACAGCAAATAAAGATTTGAGCAATTACAGCGTTACTACACATGGGCAAGGTTTGTTGGATTTAGACAAAGCCACTCAACCAGTTGGTGAACTTGGTATTAGCCTTACAGGCAGAACAGGAACAACTGCAACTATTAGCGGTGGCATGTCAATTAGCGGTGTAGATGATGATGTAATTGCATCACTAAGTTCAGTAAGCGCTATTGATGATTTTGATAGGGACTTTAAGGTTGATTTAACCTCAATGATTAAGCAGAATAACAACTTAATGCCATTACAAGATGCTTACAAAAAAGGTGATTCTTGGGGTGCTATGCTATCAAATTTAGACGTTAAAACATTAGACGACTTCAGTATTGGACTAAATAATAAAGAGCGCTTTTTAATTGGTTATAGCCAATTAATTGCTGGTACAGCACTAGAATTAAATCTCAATTATTCAAAAAATAAAACCAATCCGTGGGTTGATGTGTCGGGCGTATGGGGTAATGTAAATAGCGTTAGTACCATTGATAGTAATCTAACTTGGACTAATGATAACTTTTGGATGCAAGGTGGTGTAATGGCAATCAATACAGATTTAACGTCTGGGTTATTGAGTGATATTAGCAATCTATATTCAGTTTATGCCACAACTGGCTGGGAAGAGGATAACTGGCGTATTTACGCAGGCACTAAGCCAAAGTTAATCAAAGGCGATATTGAATTTAACCTACCAAGCAATGTTGATGAAAATGGTGTCATGCATTACAGCAAACACAAAACCCAAGTCAAGAATGAAACAACAAGCTTTGTTGGTGGTTCTTGGCATAAGGAGATGAACGACTATTCGTTAATGACGGATGGCATAGTTGATAGTAGTGGTGAGCATCACACTTCAATCGTAATTAATAAAAAGTTTTAAATAAAAAAAAGGAGAAAGAAAATGAGTGATACAATTAACTGTCCACACTACAATACTAAAATCGATGTAGAAGAAGCTACTGAAAAAGTAATCTACAGCACAAGTGGTATGTATGGGTCTTTACAAGGTATTTCTGATAATGCTATTGGCCATGTTGAGGCATTAGAGTTGCCTTATAGTGAATAAAATAATAATTTAATTAGGAGAAAAATATGGGTGAAATTAGTATTACTAAATTAGATGCAATGCCTAGAGATGGTTCTGGTGCAACTATATCACATACATTAAATGAAGAATTAGAATGGGACTTGGTTCATACATTGAACTCTATTTTTTTACATAAAGATATAGATTCTGTTCATGCTAGTCGTGCTAGTGTAAATGATAACGAAGTATCGATTGATATTACTTATAAGGCATATAAGGCACAAGGTTCTTGGACGAATATAACATTCGATCTTGTTGAAGATTAATTTTCGTTAATTATAATAACCTCATCAATATTGTTAGCATATTGACTCTCGAGTGTTAATTCACATGCGTCAACAACAAATGGCGCTACCCCCGCTCTAAAATCAAACAATAATTTTGTGGCCTTGATTGTGGCTTGATTGGCTATTAGAAATCCCTCTATCTGTGTAGCAAGGGCTTGTGCGTCTGTCATATCTCGAATAAATCGCCTAGGAACGGCGCTTATCGGCGCTTTTGGATGTAAACTTCCAGACTCATCTGTATCATTGACTTGTTCTGAGAATTTTCTAATTGTTTCAGAGTCTAACTCAGATTGCTCACCATATATACTTAACATGGTAAAGCCAGTTTCAGCAAAGGTAAGTATGTGATAACCTTTATTAATTGCATCTTCAAGCTCGTTTGTTTTGATAATATTCACTTTATTAAGTAGGCGTCATTTAAGTCAATCAAGGTGATATCTAATTGTTCGAATTTCGAGTATGTATCTTTTAATTATTGGTAATTTCTGTTAACTATAACAACTTCATCAATATTGTCAGTATCTTGATTTTCAAGCGCTAACTTACATGCATCAATAACAAATGGCCTCATACTAAATCCAAAGTCAAGCAGCAATTTCGTAGCCTTAATTGTTGTTTGGTTGGCTCGTAAAAAATCTTCTACCTGTGATGTAAGTGCCTGTGCATCTTCGTCTTCATCCCAAAAATATTTCTTAGGTATGGCACTAATAGGCGCTACAGGGTGTAAACTTCCAGACTCATCATTTGTATTAACTTGGCTTAAAAACTTTTTCATTTTTTCTTGGTTAACACCACAATTTTCCCCATATTTTATTAACTCTATTCTATTAAAACCAGTTTCAGCAACACTAAGCAAATGATAGTCATTGTCAATTACACCTTTAAATTCATCTGTTTGAATAATATTGATATTCATTCTATTACCCTCTATATTAATCTTATTTTAAAACCATCGAAAAACTCCAACAACATTAATCCCTAAAAATACTATTTGCATTGTTAGTAAATACTGCATCTTTCTTTGCCAAGAAACTATACCTAACAGTATAGATGAAATTAGAAACAACATGAATCCGTATTTTGATTGTGGAATATTGAGCGATACTAAAACCGCACCAGCAACACCACAAATTGCACCGATCATTTCAAATAGTTTATTCATAATTAAAATTTATCTACAACCGTCCAGTTGTCCTTCACTTTGCAAATGATGCCTTGGTAGCCAATTACACCATTGTCTTTAAGTTCATTGTCTAAGAGCCACCTACAGATAGTGCCGTTATGTGTAAATAACTTTGGAAAATTCGGATGTGTTTTAAACAGTTCTAGTTTTCCACTAAAACCAATTTGTCCAACATCAAACTTTTGATTATCATCGCACGTTTCAGTTACTTGCTGTTGAATGGTATTGCCAACTTTTATCGTTTGTTGTTGTACTACGCATTTTGCTAATGCATTCGATGATAACATCAATAATAGTAATACTTTAATCATAATTTCTTGTGACAATAATTTCTTATGTCAATTAGTTTTTGGTTAATTATCCAATTTCTACGCTTGGTTAGTGGTTGTTGAAATCCATTAAAAAGCATGTTGCCAATTGATTTTTGTATATCAACAATAGTGCGTTTTTGACTTTGTAAAAACTCTACTTGTGCTTTTTTATTTTTACAATCAATCTTAAAATAGTTCAAATCATATTCTGACATTGCTAATCCTTTTGGCGCATCAATAGTGAGCGGGTTGTCAAATGCATAAGGATCTGGATTGTAATCAACACTCATGCATCCACTTGTTGTAACCATGGAACTAATCAACAGTATTGCAAATATATTTGATTTGCCATTTTTTGTACTTAATCGCACGCTGTTCTTGTGCATACGCACCTCCATCAATAAGTATTCCTTTTTCTTGTTTTTCCATTGACTCAAGCCATCTAATGATTGCGCTTTCGTTTGCACAATCATTAGGGATAATTGACACTTCTACTGGCATTGCACGATTGTTATACAACGCACAACCACTTAGTAAAGATAAAGCAATAACAGAAGCAGCAATTTTCAGCATGTTTAATTCCAGTTCTTAGTGCCAACGCTGTTAATACGTTTAATTTCGTTATCTAAGTCATTAATCTGCTTATTCAAACGTGCTTTTGCAGCTTCTGTAACCTTGCGCTTTTGAGTTTGTTTACTTAGCAATAGTGTTTGCTCTACCGGGAATGAAATCATTGCATAAAAGCGATAGTACTTGCCTTCTGGATGCAGTTCAGTCTCAACAACTTTGTAACCAGCCATATTTGCTTCTGCGACTACTTTTTTAACGATTTGGTCAATATTTTCAATAGTTACTTCGCTGTTGGTTTCAACTGTTTGTTTATTAGTTAAACTACTAACCAATGCATGGATTTGGTCTGCTAGTTGTGAGTGGGCGTGTAGCAATGCTTTATCACGCGCTAGTGCCATGTCCGTACTTTTTGCCGTACCTGTTACAAACAGCACACCATCTTTACTTTCATTTGGTTCAGTGAACCAATCAGGTGCTTTATCGATGGCGTATGCCACGTGTTCTACATCGTTGGTTGGTGGGTTTGAACCACATCCTACCAATCCCAATACAGTTGCAAGTGCTAATGTTAATTTAATATTTTTCATATTTTTTCTCCTTATTTTTTAAAGCCAAAGTTGTTATTTTTTTGTTTTTCATTTGCTATCTTCTTTCTATCAATATCTATATTCCATTGGATCTCTTGAATCAAATACAAAGTCGTATTAACAAGTAGCTCTTGAAAATTACGCATTGCTGAATTGTGAATTGCAGTTAGTATTGCTTTGTCATCACCGCCCATATCGATTGATTTATTTGCATCACGCGCTATCTGCATAAAAAAAGCACTGCTATTTCGATGGTTAATAAAATCAGACATCTGTGTTTTAATTTTTTTAAATAAATCATAGATATGACAAGACAATTTATTTGAATCTGTTATTAAATAAATATGGTCAAGCCTGAGTGGGCTCCAAATCATCTCTGGATCTTGTACTGGCGGAATAATAGTTGAAACAATCACACCATCCTTATCCCACAAGCATGTAGAGTCAAATGATCTTTTTTCTTTTAATATTTCGTCGGTAAACCTTAATAAGTTTTTTGATATACATACTCTATTGTCATGCAAATTTAGCTGTTGTATATTCTCTAAACGTCGATTATTTGATTTTTCCAATAAATCAACCCCTTTTTCTTTCTCATGTATTTCGGTGCTAATGTAGCCACAAAAAATCTTTTCCAATGAATATGCAAGGCTGTCACCAAGTTGATTTCCAGTTGAGTGTAGGTATTGCCCAACTTTCTCCTTTGGTATATTCAAAGATGTTGGCATAATGGTCTGATCCCCAATGTCTTTATAGATCCAGTTGCGAATGTTGTAAAAACCAACTTCATCTAAAAGCCAGTGATATTTGTATTTGTGATACAGATTTTTAAATGCACGATTAGTTGCTGTTGATAGTATGATGTGTTGATATTTATTTTTCATTTTCATAGTGTTGCGTGTTATTTTTAAAATATGTGGGTATTAAAACAAAAGGATCAGACATGCCATGTCCCACGATTATTGATAATGGTGTTAATCTAATAAATAAAAACGGACTAATATGAAATATCTAACCAAATCAAAATTTAAACTAGCAACCGAATGCCCGACCAAACTTTTCTATACTGGCAAAAAACAATACGCAAATACTAGTTTAGATAATCCATTTTTAGAGGCGTTGGCTGAAGGTGGTTTTCAAGTAGGTGAACTTGCTAAGCAATACTTCCCAGGTGGGCACAATATTCACACGTTGAATTATGATGAAGCACTAAAGCAGACTAATAAACTATTAGAGCAAGATGAGGTTGTTATTTATGAGGCGGCAATCAAACACAATAACCTATTCATTCGAGTTGATATTTTAGTTAAACGTGGTAACTACATTAAGTTGTATGAGGTTAAGGCCAAATCTATTGACTTGACTGATAATTCATTTTTAACCAAGAACGGCAAGAAAGTACTTGCAAAATGGAAGCCGTATTTGTTTGATATTGCCTTTCAAAGATATGTAGTTCGCTGTGCATTTCCAGAATCAGTTGTTACTGCTTATCTGTACTTGGTAAATAAAAACTCAACAGCACCAACCAGCGGGCTTAATCAGAAATTTCAAATTGTCGAAGATAAGAATAGACGTAAAGGAATTAAAGTTTCATCATCACTTAATGATGAGGATTTATCAAAAGAACTACTATATAAAGTCCCCGTTGATGAATACTGCGACTTAATCTTTGATACTGAGGCTGGTGAAGATGAACGTGGTGTTAGTTTTAAAAAAAGAATTAATGAGTATGCCAAATCTTATGATAAAGATATTAAGATTAAGCCGATTTTGAGCAAAGAGTGCGGTGATTGCGAATTTAAGGCATCGCAAGAAGATTTAGATAGTGGAAAAATTAGCGGATTTCATGAATGTTGGAAGCAAAAATTAAACTGGTCTGATAAAGATTTTGAAAAACCTAATGTGCTTAATATCTGGAACTTTCGTGCTAAAGATAAATTCATCCAAGAGGGTAAGATTAAGTTTTCAGATATTTACGAAAAAGATATTAAACCTGATGAATCACCTACAAAAGTAAGACAATGGTTGCAAATTGAAAAGGTTAAAAATAATGATGAATCTGTTTGGCTAGATACAGACGGTCTAAAAACAGAAATGGATTCTTGGGTGTTTCCACTGCACTTTATTGATTTTGAAACAACAGCAATGGCAATTCCATTTAATCAAGGCAGACGACCTTATGAAGGTATTGCATTCCAATTCTCACATCATATTGTTTATGGAGATGGAAGGATTGAACACAAAGGAGAATACATTAATACTGAACGTGGCATCTTCCCTAATTATGAGTTTGTTCGTCAACTAAAGGCGCAACTCGATAAAGACCAAGGCACTATCTTTAAGTATTCTAATCATGAGAATACATACCTTAATATGATTTACGTGCAATTACAATCTGAGCAAGCAGATGTTG
>Ga0257118_1001803_pt1 | contig 11524 bp, 10 predicted proteins | sample SI112_150mmetaG_FD_190156 | JGI IMG/M metagenome (GOLD analysis project Ga0257118, IMG submission 190156) | Marine microbial communities from Saanich Inlet, British Columbia, Canada - SI112_150m | ecosystem: Environmental > Aquatic > Marine > Inlet | place: Canada: British Columbia | collected...
TGAGTCATGGTATATGGAAGGTCTATTGATACCAAACTATCATTATGTATTATTAAAAGATGATTATTCAGATTTAGAAGAAAAAGTAAGATATTATAGTGAAAACATTGAAGAAGCAAATAGTATAATAAAAAATGCCCAAGAGTATTTAAGTCAGTTTAAAGATGATAAAAGAGAAGATCTTATATCGTTACTTGTTGTAGAGAAATATTTTAAATTTCAAGAGAAGAATCAGGAGAATAAATGAAAGGTATAATATTAGCAGGAGGTTCAGGCACAAGACTGTATCCAATCACAAAAGGAGTATCTAAACAACTACTACCAATCTATGATAAACCTATGATTTTTTATCCTTTATCTGTTTTAATGTTAGCAGGGATAAAAGAGGTACTTATTATCTCAACTCCTGAAGACTTACCAAACTTTGAAAAACTTTTAGGTGATGGTTCGGATATAGGTATTAAATTCTCTTATATAGTTCAACCATCTCCTGATGGATTGGCTCAAGCATTTATTTTAGGTGAAGATTTTATAGGTGATGATAATGTGGCTTTGGTTTTAGGTGATAATATTTATTATGGTCAAGGTTTTACTCCTATGCTTAAAAATGCAGTATCTCAAAAAGATGGTGCAACTGTATTTGGTTATCAAGTAAAAGATCCTGAAAGATTTGGAGTAGTAGAATTTGATAAAAATCAAAATGCAATTAGCATAGAAGAAAAACCAGAAAAACCAAAATCAAACTTTGCCGTAACAGGATTATATTTTTATGATAATGATGTTATAGAGATAGCAAAAAATGTAAAACCATCTCATAGAGGTGAATTAGAAATAACTTCTATAAATGAAGAGTATTTAAAAAGAGGTAAATTAAAAGTAGAACTTCTTGGTCGTGGATTTGCTTGGCTTGATACTGGTACTCACGATAGTCTTATGGAAGCTAGTACTTTTGTTCAGACAGTTGAACATAGACAAGGATATAAAGTAGCTTGTATTGAAGAGATAGCATTTAGAAACTCTTGGATTAATAAAGAACAATTAATTACATTAGCCCAAGCTCTTAAAAAAACTGGATATGGTCAATATCTTTTAGACATAGCAGAAGAAGATATATAATGTTTAATAAAAATAACAAATCAATACTTGTAACTGGATGTGCAGGATTTATAGGATCAAACTTTGTACCATATTTTTTAGATAAATATTCAGAATATAATATTATAAATTTAGACCTATTAACTTATGCAGGTGATTTAGAAAACCTAAAAGAGTGTGAATCTAATTCTAATTATAAATTTATCAAAGGTGATATTTGTAATCGTGAATTAGTAGAATTTATCTTCACTGAATATGATATTCAAGGTGTAATACATTTTGCAGCAGAATCTCATGTAGATAACTCTATTAAAAATCCAGGTGTATTTATAGAAACTAATGTAAATGGAACTTTTACTTTAGTAGATGTAGCTCAAAAATATTGGATGAATAAACCAAACGAATATAAAGAACAATATAAAGATTGTAGATTTCATCATATATCTACAGATGAAGTATATGGTACATTAAATGAAACAGACCTATTTACAGAATCTACTCCTTATGCTCCAAACTCTCCATATAGTGCCTCTAAAGCATCATCGGATATGATAATAAGATCTTATCAAGAAACATATGGATTAAATACAGTTATCACTAACTGTTCAAATAACTATGGACCAAAACAACATGATGAAAAACTAATACCTACAATCATCAGAAAAGCATTAGCAGGTGAATCAATCCCTATTTATGGTGATGGTAAAAATATAAGAGATTGGCTTTATGTACTTGACCATTGTAAAGGTATAGATTTAGTTTATCATACAGGACTAGAAGCAAATGTATATAACATTGGTGGAAGAAATGAAAGAACAAATCTACAAATAGTAGATGCAATATGTAGTATTTTAGATGTTAAATATCCAACAGAACAAAATGAAATAATTAAGCATTCAAAATTAAACATTCAAAATTACAAAGACTTAATAGTCTTTGTTAAGGATAGAGCAGGACATGATAGAAGATATGCAATTGATGCTACTAAACTAGAAGAAGAGCTTGGCTGGAAAGCTGATGAAGATTTTGATAGTGGTATTGTTAAGACTATTGAATGGTATTTGGAGAAATATAATGCAAAATAAAATTATTCATATTATGAAGCCTGAAAAATTTAATGCTCCTTTTATAGATTTTATAAAGAAAAATTTAACTGTATCAAAGCATGAATTTATTTTTTTAAGTAAAGAAAATTATGATTATGGTATTACAAAAGATCATAATACGATATGGATAAAATATAATTTTTTAAAACTATTAAAAGAACTATATCTTGCTGATAAAATTATTTTACATGGTTTATGGAAAAATAAATTTATTCTTTTATTATTTCTCAATCCGTGGTTATTAAAAAAATCATACTGGATTATATGGGGCGGTGATTTATATCCACTGAATAAAAATAGTTGGATTAAAAAACAAGTTATAAAAAAGATGGGCTATATTATTACCTACATTAGAGGCGATTATGAACTTATTCAGAAAGACTGTGGAGCACAAGGTAAATATTATGAATGTTTTATGTATCCTAGCAATATATATAAAGAAAATAATATTAAATTAAAAAACCACACTTCAATAAATATTCAGATTGGAAATTCTGCTCATATTAGTAATAATCATGTACTACTTTTAGAAAATCTTGCTCAGTATCGAAATAAAGATATAAAAATACTTGCTCCACTTTCATATGGTAAAGAAAAATATTCAAAAGAAGTGATTTTAAAAGGGAAAGAAATATTTGAAGAGAAATTTCAACCTATTATTACATTTATGCCATTTGATAAGTATCTTAAATTTTTAGGAGATATAGATATTGCAATTTTTGCACATAAAAGACAACAAGCGATGGGTAATATTATTACACTCTTGGGATTAGGTAAAAAAGTATATATGAGAAGTGATATAACACCTTGGAAACTTTTTAAAGATATAGATGTTAAAGTATTTGATGTAGAGAATATTAATTTAGAATTATTAAGTGATAATGATAAAGAAGAAAATAAGAAGAAAATAAAAGAATATTTTTCTAAAGAAAATTATTTGAAACAACTAAAACAATTATTTGAGAGTTAAGTAATGGCATACTACACACAAAAAGAATTAGAAAATCTAAACTTCAAATATCTTGGTAAAAATGTAAAAATTAGTGATAAAGCTAGTATTTATAATTTCAACCAAATAAGTATAGATGATAACTCTAGAGTTGATGACTTTTGTGTGGTATCTGGAAATATAAAGATAGGTAAAAATGTACATATCACTCCTATGTGTTTAGTCGCAGGTGGAGAAAAAGGGATTATCTTTGAAGATTTTACTACTATTGCTTATGGAGTGCAAATTTTTACTCAATCAGATGATTATAGTGGCAAGACTATGACTAATTCTACTATTCCTAAAAAGTATAAAAATGAATATAAAAAGGAAGTAGTATTAAAGAAATATTCTATAGTTGGAGCTGGTTCTATTATTATGCCTGGTACGACATTAGCAAAAGGTAGTTCTATTGGTGCTATGTCGTTAGTTTTAAAAGATACAGAGTCTTGGAGTATTTATGTAGGTAATCCTGCTAAAAAAATAAAAAAGAGAAGTAAGAATTTGTTAAAATTAAAGAAACAATATTTAAAAGATGGAGAAAACTAGATGAATAAGAAAATTGCATTTTATTTGATGAATGAAAAAGGTTTTTATACTTTAAAAAAGTTTATTAAAAAGTTTAGTTCCAAAAATATTGATTATATAGTTAGTAGTACTGATAAGAATATAAAAAAAGATTATTTTGATGAAATAAAAGAATTATGCTTAAAATACAAAATATCTTTTTTTGATAAAAGTAATGATTATTTACAAAAAGAAAAGCTATTTAGTGGCTATAAATTTGCTATAGGTTGGCGATGGATTATTAAAGATGACAGTAACTTAATAGTTTTTCATGATTCATTATTGCCAAAATATAGAGGTTTCGCTCCTTTAGTAAATAGCCTAGTTTCAAATGAAAATCGGGGGGGGTAACAGCTTTGTTTGCTAGTAGTGAGTATGATAAAGGTGATGTAATCATGCAAAAAAGTATGAATATAAATTATCCTTTAAAAATAAATCAAGCTATTAAAGAGATAAAACCATTATATTATGAGTTAGTAGAAGATATATATAAACTTATTTTAAATGGAAATAAAATACCTAGAAATAAACAAGATGAAAGTAAAGCTACTTATAGTATGTGGCTTGATGAAAAAGATTATTTTATAGATTGGCAAAATTGGGGTGCAAAAAAAATAAAAAGATTTATTGATGCAGTTGGTTATCCTTGCGATAATGCAAAGTCTTATTTGGATGATAAAATTATGCATTTTTTAGATGTAAAAGTATTAGATGATGTTGAGATTGAAGATAGAGAACGACATCTTGGAAAAGTTATCTTTATAAAAGATGGATATCCTGTGATAGTTTGTAAAAAAGGATTAATTGGTTTAGTTGATATTAGAGATGAAAATAATAAAAGTTTGATGATAAACTTTAGAAGTAGATTTAAGTAAGGATAATAATGATAACATTTAATAAACCACCACTAACAGGAAATGAGCAGCAATATATAATAGAATCTATAAATAGTCCTAAAATATCAGGAGATGGAAAGTTTACCAAACTTTGCCATACTTGGTTTGAAGATAAACTACAATGTAAAAAAGTACTTTTAACTACATCTTGCACTCATGCTTTAGAGATGACAGCTATACTACTTGATATAAAAGAGGGTGATGAGATAATTATGCCATCTTATACTTTTGTATCAACTGCTAATGCTTTTGTTCTTAGAGGGGCTAAAATAGTATTTGTAGATATAAGACCAGATACTATGAATATAGATGAAACTTTAATAGAACAAGCAATTACAGATAAAACAAAAGTAATAGTTCCTGTGCATTATGCAGGGGTAGCTTGTGAGATGGATGTTATTATGGATATAGCAAATATATATAATCTTTTTGTAGTAGAGGATGCAGCACAAGGAATGATGAGTAGTTACAAAGGTAAAGCACTTGGGACTATTGGACATTTTGGTACATTTAGTTTTCATGAGACTAAAAACTATACAAGTGCTGGAGAAGGCGGACTTCTCATTATAAATGATGAAAAGTTTGTAAATCGTGCTGAAATTATAAGAGAAAAAGGGACAAATAGAAGTCTATTTTTTAGAGGTATGGTAGATAAATACTCTTGGGTAGATATGGGTAGTAGTTATCTTATGAATGATGTAAGTGCTGCTTATCTTTGGGGAAATATTGAGAAAGCTGATGAAATAAACAATAATAGATTAAATAGTTGGAATAAATATTATGAAGGCTTAAAAGAATTAGAAAATAAAGGATTATTAGAACTACCAACTATTCCAAAAGATTGTATTCATAATGCTCATATGTTTTATATAAAAGTAAAAGATTTAGAAACAAGAAGTAAACTTTTAGAATATTTGAAAGAAAATAATATTTTATCTGTATTTCATTATATACCACTTCATTCTGCACCTGCTGGATTGAAATTTGGAAGATTTGATGGTGATGATTATTATACTACAAAAGATAGTGAAAGATTGATTAGGTTGCCTATGCATTATGGATTAGAAAAGATAAAAAAAGATAAAATAATAAATAATATTATTGAGTTTTATAATTCAGAATTATATAAAATTAAAATAGAAAACTATATTGAAAAAACTTAAATTTATCAGAGCAAATAAAACAAAGCACGGAGGTGCCGAGGTTTATTTATCGAGACTTTCAAATGCATTAGAAGAAAAAAATATAGATCATGAATTAATTCATTCTCCCATATCAAAGATACTACCATCTTGGTTAAGGGTTATGCTTTTTAATCTATATGTTTGTTTATCTAAAAAAGATTCTTTTTATTTTTCATTGGAAAGAATATCTTGTCCCAATATTTACAGAGCAGGAGATGGAGTGCATAAAGTCTTTTTAGAAGTTGAAAAAAAATCAAGGCTCAATCCATTACATTTTGTATATTTATATCTAGAGAAAAGAACATTTGAAAATAGTAAAAAGATTATCGCAAATTCAAATATGATTAAACAACAGATTATTGATACTTATGGTATATCTTCTGAAAAAATTGAAGTTGTTTACAATGGTATTCCTTTAAAAGAGAAAGTTAATTTTACTTCATTAAAAGAAGAATTTGGATTAAAAGATGAAAAAATAATCCTTTATGTAGGAAGTGGATTTAAAAGAAAAGGTGTTAAAGAAGCATTAGAAATAGTATCAAAATTACAATATAATTTTAAATTTATAGTTGTAGGAAAAGAGAAAAAACTTAAGTATTATAAAGAGTATGCCAAAGAGCTAGGTATTGAAGACAAAGTTATTTTTACAGGTCCTAGAGATGATGTAGATAAATTTTATAGTATGAGTGATCTGTTTTTATTTCCTACACGATATGAACCATTTTCAAATGTTGTATTAGAAGCGATGGTATATGAAAATGTAGTTATTACTACTAAGCAAAATGGAGCAAGTGAAATATTAGATGAAAGATTTCATATGAAAAGTGCTAATGATTTTTCAATACTTACATGGATAGATGAACTACTAAAAGATGATGAACTACTAAATGAAATAAAATTTTCCAATAAAGAAAAAGTAAAAGAATTTAGTATTGAAAATAATGTAAATCAAACTTTAAAAGTAATAGAAAAATTAATATGAAAATTTTACCAATTGTAAATCATTCTTTAAAATATAATCCAGCTATAGATGGGCTTAGAGGGATTGCTATTATTTTAGTTTTTGTTTTTCATCTTTGGCCAGAGTATTTCCCTTTTGGTTATATGGGAGTTGATGTTTTTTTTGTATTGTCTGGTTTTTTAATAACAAAAATAATTTATACAAAATTAGATAATAATACATTTACCTTAAAAGAGTTTTATCGTAATAGGATTAGAAGAATATTTCCTACAGTACTAATAGTAATATTAGTTACTTTTTTAATAGGCTATCTTTTTATGTATGCAAGTGAATTAAAATCACTTGGAAGACATATGAAAACGGCTGTTTTATTTTGGCAAAATTTTAGACTTCTAGAAGAAGCAGGATATTGGGATAAAGCGGCACAATTAAAACCTTTATTACATTTTTGGTCGTTATCTATAGAGGAACAATTTTATTTGTTCTGGCCTGTACTCTTATTAATTTTATATAAGTTGAGAATTAATTTTTTATATGCTATTTTTATTGTGTTTAGCATTTTTTTAATTATCTCTCAAGTATTAGATATTGATAAATTTTATCATTCATTAGCTAGATTTTGGGAGTTGGCTTTTGGTGGATTGATTTTTGCTTTAACAACACATTTTGATATAAAGAGTTATTTAAATAAATTCAAAATTCCTATATTCTCACTTTTTATAATCTCTTTAATATCTTATGGTAATCAAGAATTTAACTTTTTATCTATATTATTTGTTGTATGTTCAAGTGGTTTATTATTATTATATTTAGTAGAAAATCCAAATACTAAGCTATTTGCTTCACAAGCTTTAGTCTTTTTTGGACTAATTAGTTTCCCTTTATATCTTTGGCACTATGTAATTATAAGTTATGCACATATATTTAATTTTGATATAGCACAAAATGCTATTTGGATTATTATAATTGCAATTTCTCTATCATATTTAACATATAGATATGTTGAGTTTTATATAAGAAAGAAAACAAGTTTCAAGTTTGCTATGGCTTTATTTTGGCTAGGTGTTATCGTTGTAGTTGCCTTTGGTCAAAGAGCATATTTAACTGGTGGATTTGAATATAGAACGCATCTTTTAAATAGCAGTAAGCATATAACACAACAATTTGAAGAACCTATAGATAATGTGGAAAATGCCTCTTTACTTTTTGAAAAAATATTAGGACATAAAAATGAACTTAAAACTATTCAACTTCAAGCAACATCTAGTGATCCTACTAAACAATATATTGTTCTTATGGGTGATAGTCATGCTTATTCATCTTATGATGGTTTTTCTGAAGAGTTCAAAAAGAAAGGATATGAAACTTTACTATTAGGTAATCCTGGATGTAAAGGCTATCCAAAAGGTTCATTAGATTATCAGGTAATTAGGGAAGATTGTAAACAGGGGATGGATCAAACATATGAATTTATAAATAAGTTTGATAATATAGAAAAACTTATTTTTATCTCTACAAATCCTAGGCATGTATCTTCTATTGGTTACCTTTTTGAATATTCTTCTAAAAGAGACTATCAATTTTACTTTTTATTAGCAAATCCAACTTTGGATTTTTTTCCAGATATTTGTGCAACTAGACCATTTTTTTATGAACCTTCAAAAATAGATTGTAGAATGGATTATGAAACATATGATAAACAATCATATGAGTATAAAAAAACTGTATTTGAAGAAGTTAAAAAATATAAGGATATTATAATTTTAGATGCAACTAAGCTATTTTGTGATGATGAATATTGTTCTCCAATTAAGGATGGAGATGTATTATATAAAGATCATCATCATTACAGTGTTATAGGTTCTAAGATTCAAGCAAGATATTTAATTAATAATATTTTTACTAAAAAAATATATAATGAACAAAATTTAAAGTAAAAGAGTTAATATGAAATTTTTACCAATTGTAAACCATTCATTAAAATATAATCAAGCATTAGATGGACTTCGTGGTATTGCTATACTATTAGTGTTGTTATTTCATATATGGCCAGAACATTTCTCTTTTGGCTATGTTGGTGTAGATATATTTTTTGTATTATCTGGGTTTTTAATTACTCAGATTATTATTACAAAATTAGATTCAAAATCTTTTAGTTTTAAAGAGTTTTATAGGAATAGAATTAGGCGAATTTTCCCTACTATGATTTTAGTGATAACAGTAGCATTATTAGTAGGATATTTAATATTGCTTCCTAACGAACTTGGAAACTTAGGAAAACATGCAAAGTCATCATTGTGGTTTTTTCAGAATTTTAGATTAATTAGTGAAGTTGGTTATTGGGATCAGGCAGCACAATTAAAGCCATTATTACATTTTTGGTCATTATCTGTAGAAGAGCAATTTTATCTTTTTTGGCCATTAGTATTATTAATAATTTATAAAATTCCTTTAAATTCTTTATGGACATTAATTATAGTTTTAATCTCTCTTATTTTAATTCCATATTTTATAGAATTAGAGTATTTTTATCATTCCTTAGCTAGATTTTGGGAATTGGCTTTTGGAGGATTTATTTATCTTTTAAGTACAAAGGTTCAACTTGAAAAGTTATTGAATAAGTTTCAACTTTTAATATATTTAATTTTTTTAGTTTCTATATTTCTTGCATTTGACAATACTCAATTTAATTTTTTTAAAACACTAGCTATTGTAATTTCTAGTGGATTATTATTGGTATTACTAATACATAATTCAGAACAAAGATTTTTTGCTTCTAAACCATTAGTATTTTTAGGTTTAATTAGCTTTCCTTTATATCTTTGGCACTATGTTATTATAGGGTATGTTAATATTTTAAATCTTGATATTTATGAATATAGTATTTATATAATATCACTTTCTATTTTATTATCATATTTGACATATAGGTATGTAGAAATTTATTTTAGAAAGCAAGATAGTTTCAAGTTAGCATATAGTTTATTTGGCGTTGTATTATTTTTAGGTTTAATTTCCCAATACTTCTATGCAAAAAAAGGTTTACCAAACAGAGGACATTTGGAGCAAAAAGAGCAACTTTCTCAACAGTTTGAAAAGATGCCACATAAAAATGATCAAGGTAAATCTTTAATTAGTAAAATACTAGGCACAGTTCCAAACAATGATTATATTAGAGCTACATCAGATGATTTAACTAAACAGTTTGTATTATTAGTAGGAGATAGTCATGCACATACTTCTTATAGAGGTTTTGCAGATGAATTTAAAAAGCAAGGTATAGAAACATTAATATTAGCTAATTCTGGTTGTGGACCATACCGTGATAAACTAGAAGACAACTCTCTAAATATTGAATGCAAGAAAAAAATCCAAAATATACATGCTTTATTAAAAAAGGTTGAAAATATAGAAAGTATAAAGGATGTTATCTTTATAACAAGAGCAGCAAAGTTAGAGTATATAACAAGCTTATTTGAAGAGTTTAGTAAGAAAAATACTAACTTATATTATTTAATTGAAAATCCACCTTTAGATTTTTCTCCTGATGTATGTATTGAAAGGCCATTTGGGATTTCTAAAGTGAGAGATTATTGTGGAGTTAAATATAAAAAACATATACAAGAAAATTTAAAATATAGAAATATTGTAATTGAAACAGCAAAAAAATATCAAAATATTATATCATTAGACCCAATAAAATTATTTTGTGATGAAGAATATTGTTATGCTATTAGAGATGATATTGTACTTTATAGTGATACGAATCATCATAGTGTAATGGGATCAAAACTACAGGGAAAATATTTAATAGATAAGATAATAGTTAAAGATAAAGAAAATTTGATGGATAATAATTAATGAAAATATTTATTGAAATTCCTACTTGGCTTGGTGATGCAGTGATGGCTACACCTGCTATTGAAAATATTGTAAAAACTTATCCAAATTCTAAATTGATTATCTTTGGTTCATTTGTATCAACAAAACTTTTTTTAAATCATCCAAATGTAAAAAAAATTATCATAGATAATAGTAAATCAAGTGGAAATAGATATCTAAATCTTTTTAAATTAGCAAAAAGTGTAGAGCAAGTAGATATGGCGTTTAGTTTTAGAAAAAATTTCACTACAAATTTTTTACTTTTCTTTATTAATACTAAACAAAAATTTATCTATCAAAGATATACAAAAGATCAGATCCATCAAGTTATTCGCTACAACGACTTTATAAATAAATCTTTAACTATAGATACAACACCAGATGATTTAAAGATATATTTAAATCAAGATATTAAGAAGAGTGAAAAAAGGCTACTAGGTATAAATCCAGGTGCAACATATGGAAGTGCTAAAAGATGGTATCCAAAAGAGTTTGCAAAAGTAGCTATTAAACTTTCATCCCAATATAACATAGTTATCTTTGGAGGTCCAGGTGAAGTAGATATTGCTGCTGATATAGAAGATGAGATTCAAGCTGCTGGAGTACTAAATTATACTAACCTAGCAGGAAAGACTACAATCCCAGAACTTATTGAAAATATAGCTTCTTTAGATCTATTTATCACTGGAGATAGTGGTCCTATGCATGTAGCAGCTGCTTTTAAAATACCTACTATCTCTATATTTGGTCCTACAAAATATATAGAAACATCTCAATGGAATAATTTAGATGGAAAAATAGTAAAAAAAGATTTTGATTGTGCTCCATGTATGAAAAGAGTATGT
>Ga0257118_1001807_pt1 | contig 11497 bp, 10 predicted proteins | sample SI112_150mmetaG_FD_190156 | JGI IMG/M metagenome (GOLD analysis project Ga0257118, IMG submission 190156) | Marine microbial communities from Saanich Inlet, British Columbia, Canada - SI112_150m | ecosystem: Environmental > Aquatic > Marine > Inlet | place: Canada: British Columbia | collected...
ATATGAACTCATGCCAGACCGATATGCCTTATAAATATGTGCTAAAGGAAGACTTCAAAGATAGTATAGATGATTTGAAGTCAATCATTGTTGCTCAAGGCCAGAAGACAGATCATCTTATTGAGAAGTTATTTGAGAAGATGGAAAACAAGGCGGACAAGTAATGGCAAGGACTAATCAGAAAGTAAGAGACAGTAAGGGGCGCTACATTAAGTTGACAGTGCTTAACAAAGCTAAGAGCTTCTGTGGAGTAGTAGCAGGTAAGCTAGATAAGTGGCTTAAGAGTATAGACAAATGATGGGACTGCTAACAAGTATAGCACCTATCCTCGGAGGCTTCTTAATGAAGCTGTTTGCGCTCAATCAACAGGCTAAGCAAGAGCAACACTCACAGATGCTAGATGCGTTTGCTGCAAGGTCTCAGAATATGCAAGATGCTAGAGATACTGCGAGTAAAGAGTCACCTATGGCAGCACTGAATCGTAGAGTTATTATCTTTGTTATCTTAGCATTAGTTGTATTCACTCAGATAGCACCTGTAATATGGAATGTAGAAACAGTCGTACCAACGGTAAGAGAAGGCTTTTCACTACTAGGTATTCAAGTCACAGCAGATGAAGTTGAGTATGTAACAGTTAAAGGTATGCTCAAATTGAATGAGGTGTTTGAATGGGCTACACTTATCATTGAGTTTTACTTTGGCGCTCAGTTGGCAAAAGGTAAATGATGATTAACTTTGGTACTGAACAAGTACCTGTATGGCGTTATGTTCATCATCTAATGAAATCGAACAGGTCAAGTAAGCAATGTTCAGAAAAGTAATGAATGTATATACATCAAGGGTTGTAGAGAATATGATGTTAAGTAATAAAAACAAGGAAGGGAAGTAATGAATAATTCTGAAAGAACTAAATGTGAAATATGGACTCGCGTTATGGGCTACCACAGACCCGTAAGTAGCTTTAACATTGGCAAGAAGGCTGAACACGCTGAGAGAGTATTCTTTAGGGAGACTACCAAGAATGATAGACAAGATTAGTAAATGCGTTATAGTTTTCGCAGTAGGTGTAACAATTAGTCTAGCTTCTATGGCGTTCTTCAATCAAATGATGAATATGCCAAGCAAAGCAATGATGATGGGTAGTACAATGATGAATCAACCACAGAGTTGTGATTGTTCTTGTCCTCTGCCTAAATAGCGTAAGTAATTGATTTAACTGAAGTAATTGTACTATAATGCTACTAACTGTTGCCTCCTGAGATAACACAGTAGTTTATAAACGGAGAAGGTATGACATATAGAGAGATTATTAATAGCGTACTACGCAGACTTAGAGAAGATACTATCTCTTCTGACTGGTCTGGTGACTTGTACGACTCAAACACAGTTACTGACTATCAGAAGCTTATCGGTGAGTTAGTTAATGATACTAAGAAGAATGTAGAGAGCTACCATAGTTGGAACGCACTGAGAGAGTCTTTCAATGTTACTACTAAGAGTGGTAATATGCAGTATACTCTAGGTGATGCTCTTAGAGGTGCAGGTGTTTCTTTCACGGTCTTAGATGTTATTAATCAGAACACTGGTACTGTCTTAACACAGGTAACTAATAACTGGCTGAATAAGCAGGTGTTCCCTTTAACTGAAATTGATTCAGGCGAGCCTCTTAACTACGCTTTCAATGGTATCTCACAGGCAAGCTCTTCGAGAGAACCTGATTTCAATATTGACTTCTATCCTGTACCTGATGCTACTCAAGTTATCTCAGTGAATGTAGTAGGCGCACAGACAGAATTAAAGGAAGCCTCACAAGTTCTTAGAGTTCCTTCCCAACCTGTTATATTAGGTGCTTGGGCTAGAGCTGTGGCTGAACGTGGTGAAGATGGTGGTACTATTTCTAGTGCTATCTCTGCTGAAGCTAGAGATTCCCTGAGCCTTGCAGTTCAATTAGATGCTGGTAATATGGAGTATGAAAGGGATTGGGTGATAACCTAGATGTTAAACGCACAGACAATTGGCTCAGTAGCATTAGATACCATCGGTATCAATGGTCTAGATACACAGACTACAGCTACTGCTCTAGATAATACTTGGTTCACTAAAGCTGATAATATTACTTATACAGCTGGTGGTAAGGTTACTTTCCGTAAGGGTCTAAAACAAGGTACGCTAAGTGCAGGTGCTAAAGTAGGCTCTATCACTGAATATAAAGATGCTACTTCTACTAGACAGTATGTCAGTTACGCAGGCACTATCGCTGAGTTAGACTTAACTGATAGAGATAATGCTTTCATCAATACCTATGCTCCAGCAGGAGTCACTACTTCAGAGTGGCAGTGGCAGAACTTTAATAATAAGTTACTCGGAGTACAAGAGGGTGGCATTAAGCCTATCATCTTTGATGGTACTGATTGGGAATACTTAGAAAATGTGGTGGATACTACAGCTACAGGAACTACAGTTAATGCTGGTTCTTTTGTTGTAGGTACTAGATATGAAATTAAGACAGTAGGTACTACAGACTTCACTTTGATTGGTGCTGCTAGTAATACAGTAGGCTTATGCTTTACTGCTACTGGTGCTGGCACTGGCTCTGGTGATGCTTGGGAGGGTGGTGTACTTCCTGAAGGCTTAGCTACCTTTGACCCTAGCTGTGCATTAGGCTACTATGGTAGATTATGGGTAGGTGGTATTACAGAAGAGAATGATATTGTTCACTACTCAGCACTCTTAGATGAGTCTCAGTGGTGGCACTCTACTGGTGTCACTGATGCTGGTTATATTGATTTAAAGACAGTATGGGGTAAAGATGAGATTGTAGCTATCTATCCTTTCGGTGGTAAGTTAGTTATCTTTGGTAGAGAGAACATCATCCTATATAACAACGCCTCTAGCACAACCTTAATGGCTTTAGATGAAGTAGTTGAAGGTATTGGCTGTGTCTCAAGAGACTCTATTCAAGTAGTTGCTGATGATATAATCTTCTTATCAGATACTGGCTTACGTTCATTAACTAGAACAGCTACTTTTGATAAGTTACCTCTAAAGGAATTATCTCCTACTATTAAAGATGAGTTAATCTCTAACATTAAAGATAGTACGAATGTTAAGTCTACTTATATGTTTGATGAAGGGTTATACCTATTATCATTCGTAGATAAGAATGTAACTTATGTGTTTGATTTAACATACACTTCTACTAAAGAGAGTCCTGTACTTACAGAATCACCTAGAGTTACTAAGTGGCACTGGGCTAATGATAGACACCCAGCTTCACTGTCATATACTGCAGAGTATGGCTTATTAGTAGGACAACAGTCAGGTAGAGTAGCTACTTATGAAGGCTACTGGGATGTAGATTACTCAGGGTCTTCTGTCTATACTTATAATCCTTACACGGGTAGTCTATCTACAGTATGGATTGACTTAGGTCAGGGTGTACAGGCTTCTATCTTAAAGAGATTAATCTTAGTAGTATCAGGAGGTCAAGGCACTGATGTAGGACTTAGAGTATATAAGGACTTCGAACAAGTACCTCATATCTCACCTACATTTAAACTTAACCCTACACTGTCAGGTACTCCTTACTTATTTGGAGGGGCTACTTCATTGTTTAAGGATAGAACCTTACCTATTACTGATAAGGCTAAGTATGCTCCTATCCACGGATTTAAAGAACACTCAGTGCCTCTAGCAGGTGCAGCTAAATACTTAAGATTAGAGATGGATGGAGTGACTCAAGGCTATAAAGCTTCTCTTCAATCATTATCACTATTATATAAACAAGGAAAGATACGATGAGCAACTATACTATCGCAGTAGACTGGGCAGGTAAAGATGCCCTTTTAGACGCAGACCCTTTAAAGGTCATTTCAGGTACAGACTTTGATACTGAATTTACTACAGTCAGAACGTCACTAAACTCTAAAGCAGATGTTAATGGTGATGCAAGTGAGAACTTTGTAGCTAACTTAATGACAGCTACTACAGCTACCGTAGGTGGTGAGGAAGTAGTTACATTAGATACTCCACAAACATTCACTAAAGCTCATCCTACTGCTTCTGTGGCTATCACATTAGCAACAGCTCAAGTCGCTAACCTATTAAATGCTAATGTATTTGATGTTAGTGTACAAGCAGATGATAAGGCGCTTACAGTCTCTAATCAATCTGCAGGTGTAGAGGTTAGTTTCATCATTAAGAATACAGGAGCTTATGACGTAGCCTTTGGTTCTGAATTTAAGTTTGTAGGTGGTGAGCCTACTATCACTTCAGGTGCTGGTAAGTTTGACCTGATTAGATGTGTCTCAGATGGTACTTATTTATATTGTACTATTACCAAAGACCTAACAACATAAAGGATTAATTATGGGCTTCTTTACAACTGACCCGAGAGTAGTTAATGAGTTTCAAAACCCACCAGCTAACCAACCGTTAGCACAGCCTAATATTGGTGCTGATGAGATGTCTTCTACTACGTCACTACAAGGTAATGACTTAGCGAGACAGTTAGCTCAGGCAGTAGGTGGTACAACTGATACATCTGGAGGCTTCCAAGGTTTCTCTAATAATGGCTTTGGTGGTACTGGTGGTACAGCACAGACTTATAGTCCTTTCTCTACAGGTACTCCAGACTTAAGTGGTGCCAGTAGTTTTAACTATGGCTCAGGTGGTAATAGTGTTAGTAACCCTTTCAGTGGATTAGGGAGTAGTAACTTCTCTTATGGCTCAGGTGGTAACTTAGGCTATAACACGAGCTTCTTAGATAACTTTGGTGGTCCTAATACAGGTGCTAGTTCAGACTACTGGGCTGGTAACAGAGCATTTAACTTTGGTGATAAAACATTAGGACAAACATTAGGATTACCTTCGTGGGCTTCTGATGTCGCTGGTCTATATGGTGCTGCCACAGGTAATTATGATGCTTCTAGAGCCTTAGGTTTATCAGGCAATAGTGCTGTCGACCAGTTAGCTATGGCTTCAGGTAATCCATACTTATCCCTATTAAATGACGATTGGTCTCAACGTGGTATGATGAGTAAAGGCTTACAGCTTGCTGATGTCCCTTATGCTAGTGGTGTTATGGGCTTAATGGATTATGGACAAGGTGTCACCAACTATGGCTCATTAGGTAGCACTCTTGGTGGTATGTTAGGTGGTCCTTTAGGTGCTTGGGCTGGTGGTGCATTAGGTAACTACTTTGGTGGTAAGGATTATAACGAGAACTGGACTGGACCTTCAGATGTATGGGCAGAAGCTAATGGTTACAAACAAGGCACTGAGATGTATGACCAAGCAGTAGATAACTATAGAAAGAGAGAGGCACAAGGTACGCTTACAGATAATCAGAAGAAGTATAAACAAGATTGGATGGACCAACAGGTAATAGCCCAGACACTAGCAGAGTTTGCAGCTAGAGAACCTGCTACTAGTCTAGAAGATGCTGTCGCTAAAGGTAAAGACTATGGTCAGCCTGGAGATACTTCTTACGTACGAGGTGGTGTTCAGTTTAATAATGAAAACTACAACTGGAATAATGATACTAATTCAGGTACAGATAGCTTTGGTAATGATATAGGTGGTTGGGGTGGCTCTGATTCTGAGACAGATATGGATTCAGACTCAGGTTGGTCAGGTGCAGATAGTGATTGGGATTAATAACGAATTTAAGGAGAAACAATAATGGCAGAATGGTGGGAAAGCGATAGTGATTTTAATGCAGACTGGACAGATGATGACTGGGGTGAAGTTAACAATAACGACAGTTGGGACTGGTTATCGGATGCTGCGTCTGGTGTAAGTGACTGGTATAAGAGTAACAAGGACTGGCTTGACCCTGCCGTAGACCTCGGTAAGACTTACTACGCTCGTAAAGGACAAGCTGACCAAGCTAAGCGTGAGCTTGCTAATCTTAAACCGTGGCAAGACTTCTCTGCTGAAGCTATCGCTAGGCAACGTGCTTACATGAACCCTGAGGCAGTTGAAGCAGGTGTAGGCGCTGACTTAGATAGAATAAGTGGTATGTTATCACAGCAATATCGTAGAGCAGACCAACCTCGCTATGCCTCTGCTTTCTCTAAAGGTAAGCTAGGTGCTAGTACTTTCGGTAGACAGATGGCTATGAGAGATTCGGAGCGTGATACTGCTTGGGCTAATAAGATTGTACCAGCAGCTTATGACCGTTACTACAATAGAGGAGCAACGATGAGTAATGCTGATACAGCTATTGGTGGTATGTTTAGAGGACAGCCTATACTTCAGAATACTTATGAAGATAGAGTTAGAGCTTCTGACCCTTGGCGTTCAACTTTAGACCAGTATCTTACATAGGAGTATATTATGGGATTATTTACTAAAGAAGAGAAGGTAGACTACAACGTACCTCTTTCATTAAGAATGAAGGCTACTGCTGATAAAACACAGCAACGGTTTACTGATACTTACCTAGACCCTGCTATTAAAGAGAACATAGGTTATGAATCTCCACGTATGAAGATGAAAGCTTTAACTTCAGGTGTTGATTTAACTAATGGTAAGAAGGTACAAGAGACTTTCTTAGCTCTACAAGCTATAGACCCTCAAGAAGCTCAAGGTTGGTTACAGAGTATTAAACCTGTAATTGCTCAGCACTTAGATTCTATTAAGATTAAAGATGCTAGTCTTAAGTCTGACATCCTAGCTAATAAAGGTAATGTTAACGCACATTGGACAGGGCTTGCGATGCCTCAGTATATTGCTGCTAAAACTAAAGAGTTATTTGAGATACATGGTGTTGAAGGCGCTGGTGTACCTACCCTTGAGTTATTTAGAAGCAGGCTTAAAGACCTTGGTCTTGAGAAAGCTGACGCTAACAGAGTATATCAGGACTTAGCTAAGGCTCTTAAGGCTGAAGAGAAGGATTGGAAGATTAGGAATCAAACTAGAGACTTCACTGGTAAGGCTGTTGTAGCTGAACCTGATGATAATACATCTAATGAGTTTGATGACCCTGCTAATAATTCTGATAGTATTACTTCTAACATACTAGGTTCTTCAGGTACTCCAGGTATTAGACAGATAGACCCCGAAGCCTCTGGCTTTGTGAGAGGCGCTCAAGGTCTTAATGCCGCAGCTCAGGTAAGGAAACGTGTTAACGACCTTGCTTCTAGTATATCTCCCGCTATCTTTGGCTCATTAACTTTATCAGTTGAAGAGGAGAAACTTAACGATAGAAGAAAGCCTGCTTATGCTTGGTTCACTTCAAAAGGTAGAGACTACTTCCTTAAACACCCACAGCAATTAGTAGCAGCGTCTAAAGGACCATTAGCTTGGTTTGAAGCTAAAGCTGCTAAGATGAAGAAGAACTCTAAGTAATGTTTGACCCTAGACAATATGATTATGACCCTTCTATTATGGAGGCTCATCGAGCTACCCAACAAGCATCCAAGCCTGCTGAGGCTGACTTCACGGGTGGTTTCACAGGAGGTCATGAAGGCTTTGCATCATGGGCTACCTCTGGTTTACTAGGACAATTAATATCTAAAGGTTTTGATGATGATACTGAGACTGATTGGTTTATAAAACGCCATGCTATTGATTATGGTTATACTGAATTAGATAATCAGATTAAAGCTATGGAAGAGGAAGCTAAGTTACGTGAGTTAGATAACACAGAACAAGCTTACCTTAAGAAGATGATTAGTGAAAGGGATGATATAGCTGCTGGTCTTAAACAGACTAAAGAATACTATGGTGGTAACTTAGATGCTAAGATTTACAAGGATGGTAAGTCTTTCAATGATAAATGGAGCATTGGTGATGATGACTCTGTAGGTCTTAAAGAGTTCTGGGATATGTTAAAGTCTAACCCTTCTTATACAATGGGTGCTATTACAGGTGAGTTAGTTAAAGACTTACCTTTATCTGTACTTGCTTGGTTGGGTGTTACTAAAATAACAAGCGTATCTAATGTAGCTAAGGCACTTAGAGCTAAGTTAAGTTCTGTACGTCCTGGCTATCTTAGAGTTGGAGCTTATGGTGCTACAGGTGCAACCGTTGGTACTGTAGGCGGTGCAGGCTATGAAGCGTTATACTCTCAATTAGATGAAGGTACTTTTCAAGAAGATAATATATGGATGGGTGCTAAGTTCGGTGGTCTATTTGGTTTATTAGGCGGCATGGCTTCAGCATCTTCTAGTTCTAAGCTCAGCCGTGGCGGTGAGGCAGGGGTTGAGACAACTACAGGTCCATTAGGTAACATAGGTAAGGTAGTTGAACAAGGTAAACAAGGTGGTAAGTTGGCTTCTAAAGAAGCTAATACCTTTATGAATAACGTAGCTAAGATAGCTGATGAAGACCGAGAGTTAATTACTAAACAAGCCGAAGGTCTAGATATACTACCTCAACTTAAACAATATGAACAACCAGGTAGAGGTGCGCCTGAGACATTACTATCAGAGAATACAGACAAAGGTTTCATTACTAAGATTGATGATGCTTATACTGAGAAACAACGTAAGGCATTACTGGCTGAACTAGAAGATATGTTATCTAAAGGTCCTGAGTCAAGAGGTGCTTTCCGTTCTGTAGATTTAAAGGATATGACCTTAAGGGATGTTGTCAATCTACGTAACCCTTCAGCTTATAGAGCTATGGTTAAGTCACATCAGAAAGCTAGAGGTTCTTTGATGTTAGATAACAAGGTAGCAGGTAAGCCAAACCCTAATCAGTTAACAGCTAAGCAAGAGGCTGAAGCTAGAGTTATTGCTAAACGAGAGCTAGACTTATCTGATAAACGTATAAGACAATCATTAGAGACTGAACGTAATAAGCTACTTAGACAGCATACAGCTAATGAAGAAGCTAATGCTCCAGGTCGAGTAGAAGCTCAACGTATTATTGAGGAACAGACAAGAAGAGAAGGTTTACATACAGAACTTAAGACATTAACAGGTAAGAAGAATCTAACTCCTGAAGAGGAAGCTAGACTTACTCAGGTTAATGATGAGCTAAGAGCTATTGATGAGGCTGAGGGTGTTGATAATGTATCTACTAGTAAAGTAGCTGATTGGATTACACGTAACCCTTACAAAGCATTAGGAGCAGGTGCTGTCGCAGGTGCTGCTTTAGTTCCTGGTGAAGATACTTTCTTTAATACTATAGCTGGCGCTGGTATGGTATTCGGAGGAGCTAAAGCTTATAAGGCTATTACTAATAAAGCCTTTAATAAAGCAGCTCTTAAGATTAAAGGTAATGTCATTAGGAATATACCTCAGTCAGAGCGTGAACTTAAACTCATTGAGTATAAGATGGAACAAGCTGTTACTGATATGGAGAAGTTATTCCTAGGTAAGGTGGAAGGTAGGAAGCTTATCAACTACTTAGAGACAGGTAATCCTAAATCTAAACATGGTACATTAGATGCTCCTCAAATGGAAGCAGCTAAGGGTATTAGGAAGGTATTAGACCTTATTGGCTTAGAAGCTGAGAACGTAGGTATTCTTAAGAAAGGTGGACGTAAGTCAGGTCAGTTTAAGAAAGGACAACGAGGTGCTTTCCTCCATAACTACTTCCCTCATCTATTTAATAAGAAGATGACTGATGAAGATATGGCTCTGCTTGTTAAGAAGTGGGGTGATGCTAATCCTAAGAGTGGTTTAGAGCGTACTATCTTAGGTACTATTGATTACATTGAGGAACATCATAATCATAAAGGTATTATCACAGACCCTAGTAAAGCCCTTAGTCTGTACGTACAAGCTATGACTAAGGCTATACACGGTAAGCGTATTCTTAATGACTTAGCTAACGAAGTTAACCTAAGTATGGATGTTAAGAAGTACACACCTGCTTTAATGTCTGAGGATGCTTTCCAGATACTTAAACGTGAAGGTAAGTTAACTGAGCAGCAAGCTTCACATTACCAATCATTCGACCATAACTCTTTAGAGGGTTATAGGGTTCATACAGATGTTAAGAACCTAGTAGACTCTCACTTCGACTATATCCGTAAGGGTTCATATAGTGAGATTATGGAGAGTGTCTTACAACTAAACAATGGTCTTAAACGTATCTTTGTATTTGGTTCTCTATTCCATGCTCAAGCTTTGGTAACTTCTCTAGCTTACTCGTTAGGTGTTAAAGGAGTATTCCACGGTCTTAGAGGAAAGGGTTTACTTATTGAAGGTACACCTAATAGTCCATTCCCTGAAGGTCATATGTGGTCTCAACTACAGTTAGACTCTGGACCTTTCAGAGAAAGAGCTGAGTATATGATTGGCCATGGTTTACAGATTATTAACATTAAGAAACAAGAGTTAGTTAATGCTGGTTTCAAACCTGTTGACCAAGCATTAGATGGTATGGGTAAGTTTGGTTTATTACCTAAGAAAGGCTTTGAGGCTATTGATAAGATTACATGGAGCCAAGCTCACGATAGATTTAAACTAGCAACTGCTTTATTGAAACAAGAGAAGTTAATGCGTAAGGGTATGGATGAGACTACCGCTGGTAGAATAGCTGCTGAGTTTGCTAATGATGCTTATGGTTCTTTAGACTGGGGTGCTTTCACGGCTAAGTTAACAGACTATGCCGTAGCTAATCCTACTAAACTTAGAGGTAAGATAGCAGGCGTTGCTGCTGAGATGTTACCTATTAGACATAGAAAGAAGCTTAACTTATTCTTGTTTGCACCTGACTGGACTATCTCTAACCTTAGAATTGTAGGTAGAATGTTTACTATAGGTGGTCACTTGTTAGCTAAGAAGCTACATAGGGGTGATGATGATGCTTGGAATAGTCCGAAAGGTAAGGAGATGATTGCTTCTTGGAATATGTATGCCGCTTACTCAGCTAGAGCTGCTGTAATTAACTCAGCTTTATGGTGGACAACTATGGAGTTGTTCTCTGATGAAGAGCCTACCTTTGAGAAGTTAGATGACTTCTGGTTCGGACCTGCTTCACATAAGGTTGATTTAGGTGGAGGTGACTCAGTTGTTATTTCTAAACAGATTGCTGAGCCTATTCATTGGGTTCAACATCCAATGCACTCTTTATCTAATAAGATGTCTATAATGCCTAAGACAGTAGCTGAACTATTCCTAAATAAGAGATGGTTCTCACTTAAGAATGAGATACCTACAGGTCCTTCTTTATGGGATGATGACGGTTCTCACCACGCACAGTGGTTGTTAGGTAAAGTAACACCTATTGTAATCAAGCCGTTGTTCCAGTTTGATTTACCATTGGCTGAACGGATGGAAAGAGTTTTAACGGGTGGCATGGGCTTCCCTCAATATACAATTAAACAGAAGTAATTAAACGGAGAAATAAGATGGAAGAGATAAGTGAGATGTTACGGGATGAGATAATTGACTTCCTAGAGAATAATGATTTAAAGGCTACATCAGAAGAGTTTGGTATCTCTGAAGCAGACCTAATAGATGATTACGAAATCAATGACATGATTGAGTATTATAAAGAACAACGAGGCGGTACTCCTACTGAAGGTGTTGATAGT
>Ga0257118_1001810_pt1 | contig 11477 bp, 6 predicted proteins | sample SI112_150mmetaG_FD_190156 | JGI IMG/M metagenome (GOLD analysis project Ga0257118, IMG submission 190156) | Marine microbial communities from Saanich Inlet, British Columbia, Canada - SI112_150m | ecosystem: Environmental > Aquatic > Marine > Inlet | place: Canada: British Columbia | collected...
CCTCTACAACCTGTTTTTTTGTCATATCTATAAATGTGTTACCTGTTTGATGTTATCAGTGCATGTTTGAATATACGTTTGCACATGCTGTGATTTCTTTATTTCTAACGATTTGTTTTGAGCACCCCTTTTCCACTGCTCACATACTTCTTCGTCCATCCCAAGCTTTATAACTTCCTTTAAAGCCTGGAGATCATCTACGGGAACAATCATACCATTTTCTGAGTTTTTTACCACATCTTCTGCACACCCAACGTTTGTAGTAATGATTGGCGTTGCCAGTGCTGCAGCCTCCACAAGCGTTCTTCCGTACCCTTCATATAATGAAGTAAGGACAAATATATCGGCAACACGCATATATGCCATAATATTTTTTTGCCAAGGCAATAGAGTTACCTGTGCGGTCATGTGCAATTGAGCAAGGTGCTCCTTATAGTTCTCTTCCAGAGGACCTTCTCCAATAATTACAAGATGTCCAGCCTCTTTTTCCTTCCAAATTGCAGCAAACGCATCAATCGCCATATCAATATGTTTTTCTTTGGTAAACCGAGAAGCCATAAGGAATAATCTATCAGAGGCACTACAAAACTGCTCCTTTTGTATCTCGTCGTGATCTTCCTGAATTTGAATCACAAGTGGAATTACCGCAATACGTTCTTCAGCGATTCCCAGCTTTTGCAAAAAAGCAGCAATACTTTTTGATACAACCCGAATACTCTTGGCGCGATGCAATACCTGTATCCCAATAAACTTCCGTATTTTCTGAAATACCGATGTTGCAAAATACGGACTACCAATATCAGCATGCACTTGCACATGTAATGGAATCTGCCATTTTTTTGCAGCATGGGCGGCAACAATTCCTGTTTCAAATGGATCTTGCGCCGTAATAACATCAATATGCTGCTGCTTTTCAATTTGCGCAACCAACCTTCTTGCCTTTCCAAAAAAGCTGATTTTATGATTTGTATTTGTTGGATAGAGATGCAGTGAACCAATTGATTGTTTTGATTGTCCTGCATGCGCTGGTGCATGCACAATTACATGTACATCGCCCAATACTTTTGTGTACGCTAAAAAACGTTCATGAACCGATGATTCAACATCAAAAATTTTTATATCTGTTGAAATAAATACTACTCGCATACACGCTGTAATAGTGCATAAACAGAAGTTACCGTTTGGTCAATAGAAAACAACGCTGATTTTTTACTTGCCTGCTCTGTAATTAATTTCCTGAATGCAGCATCTTCCTCTATTCGCAATATACCTTCTACAAATGCCGTGATATCATTTACATCGCACAGAACCCCCTCTTTTTCATGGGTAATAATCTCTGGCAAATTTCCTATATTAGTAGTAATAATTGGAGTTCCTAATGCCATAACTTCTACCAATTGAAAAGAAAAACTTTCAAACGCAGTATTGAGTGCAAATATTTTTGCTCCTAATACATGCTCAAAAAGTTCCTTTCTTGTACAGCGACCAAATAATCGTACTCGCTCAGATAATCCTTTTTCTTGAATTTGTGTTTCAATATGAGCTTGTTCAGGCCCCTCTCCAATAATGTGGAGCTGCCAGTGTATCGGTAATCGTTCAATCACTTCTACTAATTCACTAAATCCTTTCCAGGGAACTAATCGCCCTGCACTGACAATAACATGTGATTCATTTTTCACAGAAACATCTTTTGCAATATCATGAATCGCATTGATATCAATTCCATTATAGATATGTGTCACCTTTGCAGGATTTTTTACCCAACCTTTCACCAAATGTGCAAAATACTTACTTGGCGCAATGACCGCATCTGCAGCATTCACCACCATGTTTTGCAAAGAGCGAAATAATTCTACTTTCCATCCATATGTTTTTTTCTGAAATTCATCAATCGATTCTTGTACGCCAAATCGCTGGACACACTGCTCCCACACACAGTCTCCTGGAGTGCGCACAATGAACTTTTTCCGCATTATTTTTGCCGCGAGCATCGCTGGCACACCTGCACTTGTGGTGTCTTGTGCAAAAATAGCTTCAGCCCCAATTGCTTTCCTCACACAACTAAGAAAAAACAGGACATGCTTTATTCCTTTTGGAATTCGATGAGAAATACCTGCTTTTCCATATGTGACAATATCAACAGCAATACCTTTTTTAGGCAATTCATCTTGTAATAATTTTGCGTACGTCGCAGGCCCTCCAATATCTGGTGGAAAAATCCCTGTCGCAATCACTATGCGCATATTTCTTTAAAAAAGTGATTCATTCGTTTTACAATATAGGTCCAATTGTATCTATCGTTGATAACCGCCATAGCATTTCTTTGGATAGTTTTTTTCTCTGATTCTGAAAGATCCATAACTCGCATAATCGTATCTGCGATGCTTTTTGGATTTTGTACTTCACATGCGAATCCCGTAACACCATCTTCCAAAAAATCAGGAATTCCACCAACCATAGTTCCAATCGTAGGAAGCCCCGCAGCCATTGATTCTAGAAATGAACATCCTAACCCTTCAGTAATTGATGGGCGGATAGAACAATCTGAAGCTTGCATTATTTTTGGCAATTCTTCATGCGATTTATTTCCAAGAAAATTCACTCTCTGTTCTAATCCTAATTCCTCTACAACGCCCTCTAAATGACTAAGCAGCTCTCCAGATCCGCAGACAGCAAAACAAACATGTTCAGGAAGAAATGGTAGAGCACGAATAACATCCTCAACGGCATTCTTCACTACTAACCTACTCGCTGTCATAACGACAAATGCTCCAGGTGCAAAACCAAATGAATCACGAATAGCTCTAATTTCATCTGCAGGATGAATTTTTGTAAACCGCGCAACATCCGCACCGTTTGGTACAATCTCCTTTAGCGTTCCCTTGAATCCCATATCTAATCCCCAATTCAACAGATATGTACTAAGTGCCGTCAGCGCAGTAGCTTCCGTAAAAATGTTATTAAACCAGCTGCGTACAAATCGTACTTTATGTAAAATATATTCGATTGGATCCCCTTCCTGAAGAGTTAGCAAATGTGGAACGCCTGTTTTTTTAGCAAACGTTTGTGCTGCAAATCCATTATAGCTCGCCATAAGCGACCACACAGCAGAAAATTTTAGTTTCTTATGAAGCTGCAATCCTTTTTTATGCCCACGAAGTGCGAGCATCAATTTATCTGCCATTGGGTGCCCAATCCCAACTCTATAAACCATGACATTCCCCACCTTCTCTTTTCGTGGAAGTGTCCTATCCATAAGCGCCGTCACCATATGAAACTCATATGATTCAACTCGATCAGTAATTTCTTTCATTGCGACCTCCGCTCCCCCAACAAATGGAAAGTACGCCGTTGAATAGATCAGTATCTTTTTCATATTACATGCGTGAAGATAAAATTTCAGCCTCTTGGAACAGTTCTCTTGTTCTTTTTGTAAGCATGGCAAGGTCAGCATCGTCTTGCACCACCTGCACATGTCGTTCTTCTTCTAGCCACGCTTGCTGCTGCTGACTCATGTTTCCAATTACCTGCCATCTGTGTGAACGTCTGAAAATGAGTTTATACAGTGGTGAAAGCAATTTCCCACGTTTTAGTTTTTCTTCAGAAATTTTTCCTTCATATACACTCAAAACAACCGGCACATGACGCTTCATCCAAGAAAATATAATAGCTGCAAGTGCACCATGGCTCGCCATAATTGCCCAAGCAACTCTATGTCCATGCGTTTTATGCAATGTGCGCGCAAGTAATGCTGCTCGTATTGGATAAAACACCTTATCAAATCGATTTCCTTTTCCAATTCGATGAATATGAATGGTTCCATCATCTTCATCTGCTTTTGTTGATCCGATTTTTGTCGTAATGACATCAAACTCGTATCCAGAAAGTTGGCGCATAACCTGCTGCGCTTTTTTCTCTGCGGGCCCTTTTTCTGGCAAATATGCTGGCGTAAACACGAGCATTCTTGGTTTATTTTTCAGCCGCTCTTTAAAATCGTCAATAGAAGATTGCAATCCTACTTCAAATGTTACCGTTGGCTCCCATCCAAGCAATGATTTTGCGCGTGAAATATCTGCACATCGTTGTTTTGGATCACCTTCTCGCTCTGGTACTTGTGACATGGGAATATGTGCAACCGCACTTTTAGAATCTGTCATCTCTTTCACCATCTCTGCCGCATTTTTAATTGTCCGCTCATCTGGATTCCCCAGATTTACCGGCTTCCAATCATCGCTTTGTACTTCCATACGCTTCATAAGCCCCGCAACCAAATCAGAAACATACATAAAGCTCCGTGTCTGCTTTCCGTCTCCGTGCACCGTAATATCTTGCCCAAGTAGTGCTTGGAGCATGAAATTTGAAAGCACTCGCCCATCATTAAACATCATCCGCGGGCCATAGGTATTAAAAATTCGCACAAGTCGCACATCCACGCCGTACTGTTCATGATAATCTTTACACAGCGTTTCTGCAGCTCGCTTTCCTTCGTCATAGCAAGCACGCTTCCCGAGCGTATCCACATTCCCCCAATACGTTTCCTTTTGCGGATGTTCTAAAGGATCTCCATACGCTTCAGAAGTAGACGTATAAAGCATCCGTGCGCCAGTCCGCCGCGCCAGTTTCAGCATGTTCTGCGTACCAATAACACTCGTTTCAAGTGTCAGCACCGGATCAAATTGATATTGTGTTGGAGACGCCGGGCAAGCCAGATGATAAATTCTATCAAGCGAATCGATTCCTTTCAGCGGCTCGCGTACATCGTGCTTGATTAATCGAAATTTTGCATTGTCTTTATGATGAGCAACGTTGTCTGGCTTTCCACTAAAAAAACTATCTACACAAATAACCTCGTGTCCTTCAAGCAAAAGTGCGTCTACTAAATGCGATCCAACAAATCCCGCTCCGCCTGTCACTAAAATACGCATATATTAGCAAAATATTGATTATTTTTGATAGAGCAATTATACTGATTCTACTATGACTAGTCAAGCAGACAAAAACATCAAAATTGGCTCAAATAAGCCAAAATTGCTCTTTGTTATCACTCAAGGAGTCTGGGGTGGTGCACAAAAGTACGTTTTAAGCCACGCAAAGGCTCTTAGCGAGGAGTTTACGGTATATGTAGCTGTTGGTGAGCCTACAGGCAAAAAGGATCTGCAAAAGGCCATTTTGCGCTTTAATGAAACGACACCAAACACTATTACCCTCATTTCTCTCATGCACCTCAGAAGATCGATTTCCCCTCTTCATGATGCCGCCGCAATTATTGAGCTGCGCTCACTTATGAACCATTTGCAGCCAGCGGTTGTACATCTCAATAGTTCAAAGGCTGGAGTCCTTGGATCACTGGCACTTCCTAAAAAACAGAAAGCGCTCTATACCGTACATGGGTGGGTCTTTAATGAACCCCGAAACCGTTATGTAAACACGCTCTTCCGCTTTCTAGAAAGACGTTCTGCTCGCGCTCGCGCAAAACGCGGTGGTGCAACAATTCTCCTCTCTGATCAAGAAAAAAAGATGGGAGCACACATACTTGCGGGAACGCCGTCTACCATTATTCCTATTGGAATAGAACCTCTAACGCAGCTTACAAAACAAGAAGCGCAGCGTGTTCTTTTTGAGACTCTACCTTCATTCCCAAAAAACAATCGAATTATAGGCTGCGTAGCAAATTTTTATAAAACAAAAGGAATCGACATACTCATTGCCGCCGCTACAATGGTCCCAGATGCAACATTTGTAGTAATTGGTGAAGGGCCAGAGCGAAAAATGTTGGAATCACTTATAAGTGCCCACTCCCTTTCTAATCGATTTTTCCTTGCAGGAGCAATTCCTGATGCCGCTACGCTGATGAAGGCCTTTGACTTGGCTATTATTCCATCAAGAAAAGAAGGACTACCCTTTACCCTTCTTGAGTGGATGAGTGCTGGCGTTCCCGTCATTGCTACTGATGTTGGTGGAATCCCGTCTGTTATTGGAAACGGCATTACCGGTACACTTGTCGCCCCAGAAGACGCTTCTGATCTAGCCAGTGCAGTAAATGCTCATAAACAAACAACCTCCATGACACATCGCGCCAAGGAGGTTGCAGCTTCTTACACTTCTGAAAAAACTATTGCTCAATTTGAACAGTTGGTTGATTCGCTATAACTTTTTTTACTTCTAAAATAGCTTTACGTCCATCCGGTTTAAATACAATCCCAGCATTCTCAGCGTCTTCAATTACTTGAAGCGCTTTTTGATTTTGCCCAAGTTGCATATGCAAAATTGCTAATCTCCAGTATCCTTCTGAAAGCTCTGGCACGTGAGCAATAGACTCTTCCATGAGTGCTATCGCTTCTTCTCCCTTTTGCAAAGGAAGATACACGGAAGCTAGTAAATATTCAATTTGTTGCCTTTTTGGTGAAATTTCTAATGCTTTCTTTGCTTTCTTCTCTGCATAAAGAAGACGTTGTGGATCTTTGGTAATATCAGCAAGCACTACTGAAATCTCAGCCTGCATAATCACAAACCGCGGATCTCTTGGTAGAATTTGTATATTCTTTTCCATTTCAGAAAGAATAACATCCCCAAGTATAATAGCCTCTTGCGTCAATCCAGCTTGCGCCATCTGTACCATACGAGATTTTGCCGCCCGTGAAAAATCGTGTCTGATATCATCAATATGTGGCGTTTTATGCCGTTGCGCTTCTGTATAGAGCGAGACAATATCGGCTTGTGCATTTCCCATATTCCGCATAACATCCAGTACCGCCATATTTGCTTTTGCCGGCTGGATGTTTGTGATATTGATAAAAATAAGTGCGATGAGTGCTACCGCTATCACAGATCCCTGCGAAATGTGTTTTGCTGTCAGTGCTATCTCTGGCTGTTTTTTTCTTGTCATAGCCGTAATGAAGGCCAAAAAGAACATGAAGTACAGCATACTTGTGATATTTTCAAACACAAATAGATTATGTACAAAATGCCCAGCGGTAAACATTATTCCAAATGCCAAAACATGATCATCAATATCTTTTCGCTTATACGCAGCAATCAGTACATATCCCGGAGCCAAGAATAAGAGAAGATACGCAATGACTCCAAAGACACCCTGGGTAGTAAGGGTATTTACAACAACATTGTGCGCATTATCAAACCAGGTTTCTCCCCATCCATGCAGCAAGAAATCTGGATTGTAATAACTATTAAATGCATAAAAGTAATTATTTGGACCCCACCCAAATACAGGCATATCTTTCCATGCCTCAACTCCTACCTTCCACGCCATAATACGAGTATTGGTTCCGAGTGCGTCAAAATTAATCATCGTAAGCCGATGAAATGTTGGTACCGCTTTTACCACGGCGGTATTTTTAAAGGCAAATAGTCCGGCAGTAAAGATAACCCCAAAAAGTAGTATTCCAATTGCTCCGTACCGAACTTTCTTAACATCCCATCTGGTTATCAAATAGGTCAGAAGCAAAGCAGCTCCTCCCACTGAAAATCCTATGAATGTTCCACGTGTACCGCTAATGATAATCCCCATAAATCCCAAAAATGAAGCCACCATTGCAGCATGTTTCCAGGATTTGCTTTGTTCTTTTACCGCAAGAAGTGCCCCCATGATGCAGAGGAAGAGTCCATATCCACCAACATAAATTGCATTCCCCAATGTTGACGCAACACGAGCAGCCCCCCTATTAATGAGCAGCTGTGGATCAACTTTCTGAAGTAAGCCGATACCCATGACAATGGATCCGGCAAACAAAAACATACGCAAAAAAGGCTTCCATGTTTCCCACGTAGGTAGCATTCTTGAAAGAATCCCGTAATATGCCGCAAAATGTAACAAGGTAAACAACCCAAGCATGCGCTCATGATTATCCCAAAAACTTCTATAAAATCCTGAACCTATTATTGTAGAAATGGTCAATGAAACAAAAAATAACAGTACTGCCCAACTTATTATATCCATTTTTTGATGCCGTATGTTCCCTGTTGCTAGTAATAATAAAAATGAAACACCAAGTAGCACTATAAGTGTTCTAAACACAAATACCTTTAAAACAATAAATGGAAAAATAAAACTCGATGGAATGACCAATAACGGGACAAAAAATGTTGCGTAGATAAGGATTTTGTTGAGAGTATTCAGATTCTTTTTCATATGGATGCTGTGGGTTACAGTTACAATGCTGTGCGGATTATACGCCATTTACCTTGTCGCAGCAAGTTTATGACATTCCTGTAAAAACAAAACAGCCCCACACCTTACGGTGCGGGGCTGCCTGTTCCTACAATGAGGAAAACACTATTCTACCAAACCTATTAGGTTGAAGGTGGAACAAATGTTTGTGTGTAGTCATCCAATCCTGGAACTTGCCATCCATTGAACCAATGTGCATCGGTTGTAGATTCTGGAGTTCCTGAATTATCTGTCCATACGAATGACCCTTCAGTAGCACCACCATCTGCAGCAGCTTGCGCCAATGCATTTGTAGTTGCTGATTCGAGAGCTGTTTCATCATCATCCATTGTAATCTTCAATGAATCACCGGCTGCAAATCCTACCAATGTCGCTCGGACACGGTAAGCTTTTGAAGTACCCGCAGATACATTTTCTATATTTGTCAGTTTGATAACAAGTTTATCTTGCGCTGACGATGTAGTAAATGTAGCAGTTAGTGAGTTGTTTGATGAATCGTAGATAGACATGTTTGTTGTTGTTGCTCCCAGACATTCTCCAGCGTCTGTGTTAGCAGCAGCACATGCACCACTGATATCAAGTGCAATTTGACTCCAAGCGATGTCTCCAGCAGCGTTAGCAGCTACAGAGAACTCGAAGATGTCAGAAGCACCGTTAATCAATACCGTATCCGCAATAGGAATCATTGCCAATGTTGGGATAGATCGGTACGCGCGTAATGTTTCTACTTCAAGAGCAGAAGCTGGGTTTGTGTATGTTCCGTCAACAGTCAAGTTTTGACTTGTTACTGTTGAAGTTACACCACTTCCTCCTACTGTAGTTTGTACAGAGAGAGAAGCTCCATTCCCTGCTGAAACAGCAGATAAAGAGTAAAGTGATGGTCTAGTGACAACTTCAGTTTCTGTAGCCTCGTTGATAGAGTTGAATCGTGCGTAAAGGCTAGCCTTCACAACGTCATCTTCTCCTACATTAAGCGGAGTTCCGTCAATGTCAAAGTGAATGTTTCCACCAGACATGACTCTTCCTTGTACTTTAGATCCACCAAGGTATAGGTCCCATCCAGCTACACGTGCATCAGACGCAGTTGTACTAGCGCCACCTGTAGCATTCAAGTTAGCAAAGTATAGGTCAGTAACTTCGATATCATCATCTTCTGCGATGAATCTCCATCGACCAACTTCTACTCCATCTTCACTAGCACCAGCAACAACGATAGCTCCATCTGGAGTATCACCGTCTACACCAACACGGAGGATTCCTCCAGATACAAAGTCAATTGTTTGACCTGTAACGTCGTATGTAGTACCAGTCTTGAATCCAGTAACATCGTCTCCTTCAGCGTCGTCAATGTCAGAACCACTTGCGTCCATAGTAAATACTACAGATGAAGTCGCTCCTAGACCAGATTGAAGGTCACAGTACAATCCAATTTCAGATTGTCCTGAAGCTGCGATGTCGTGTCGTAAGTTGCTGAATGTCAACGCACCAGCGCTGCTCAAATCTTCTGGATCACCAAGAGCTGTAGCTCCGTCATCATCAGAAAGGAAACAGTTAGTAACTTTGCTGTAGTTAGCAGCAAGGTATGTTGAGAACCCAGCAGCACCAGTTACATCAAAGTTCAATGAGTTCACACGAACGTCTGAAGCGTTTCCTGCTTCAACAACGAATTGCACGAGCAATTGGTCAGAAGCACCAGCTACAAAGTTCTCACCTGATGAGTAACCATCATTACGTGTAAGAGCCAATGAAGCGTTGTTTACTTCAATAAGTCGCCCAGTAGCAGAACCAGTTCGTGATCCTGTAGGAACGTTATCTCCACTTGAGATGTATTCTGGATCATCAAAATGTGCGTCTGCAAGAGTTCCAGATAACCAGAACTTGTATTGAGCAGTAGCTGAAGCAGCTTCTTCTAGATCGATTACAAGAGTCAACAGATCGTCATCTTCCATTTCGAAAGAACTGTTGAAGTTGTAGTAAAGCTCATTGCTAGCAATGTCAGCGTTATCAACAAAGTTAGCTGAAGCAGTAACAGTTGTTAGTGAAGAACCAATACGATCATCGTTAAGGAAGAGCTCAGCTCTTTCGATGTCAAGGTTAATTGCGGCTACTGTATCATCTGTAGTAGATGAATCAGTTTCCAAGTAAACAGTTACACCATCAGCTTGGATTGGTTGTCCAACATCAAGACGTACTACAAGAGCAACAATGTCATGAGTTGATGGAGCGTATTGTTCGTTTGTTGGGTTGCTTGTATCAAGAGATACAGTCATTTGTCCAGCGTCAAGAGTATAAGTCTCAAGCTGTTCAGCAGCTGCACCGTCAAGAGTATCTGTTACTGAAGCACCATATCCGTTCAATTCACGTACGTGAAGGTCTCGGTGGTCTTCAAGTTCCCAGATAACAGTTTCAGCGTCTTCTCCGTCAAGGATGTCAGCGCGTACTTCGAAGTCTCGATTTTCTGAGTCTTCAATAAGTTGTGCGTCTTCCATCATAACGAAAGTAACGTAGTCACCCCAAACACGAGATTCATCTGATACTACTTCACCATCTTCGTAGATAGCAATGTTACCAAGTTCACTTGTGTTCAAAGTTCCTTCATTTTTCAAACGAATGTAGATGAATGTTCCATCTTTTTCATTTGATGAGCTGAAGTCAAGATTGAATTCACCAGTGAGAACTTGTTCATCACCGATTTTAACTTCGTCAGCAGCTCCTTTTTCGTCGATAGTAACAGCAGCTGGAGTGTAGTTTGAGTAACTCATTAAGTTACCACGAACTGGGAAAGATCCCATTACTTCAGCTCCGTTAGCGTCAACTAGGTCAGCTCTAGCAATTTGGAAACCATCTTGCATTGAGTTATCTGCACCAGTTGAAACAAGGTTTGCTACCAAGTCAAATTCAACAGTATCATTAGCTCCAACTGAATAGTTAGGGCGAAGTGTAAGAGTGTCATCACTGTTTACACTTTGTTCGTTTGAAACTGGGAATCCGTCAACTTCGAGCCAAACTTTATCAAAGTTTGAGTCATCACCTTGACCAACTCTTTCGAAAGAAATTTCGTCAAGAGTAGCTGATTCAGATCCAGCGCGAACGCGGAATGAAAGGTAGTTGATGTGTGTTGCTGTGTCAGGAACAAGAGCAGATGCTGGAGTTCCAGCGCTGAGGCTCAAAGTAAGGTCACCTGCTGGAGTTTCCTCAGCTGGTTCTTCACCTTCTTCTACTTCCTCTTCTACTTCTTCTTCTGATCCTTGTGCAGGATCAGCAACTACAGTAGCTGCAGTTACAGAAT
>Ga0257118_1001816_pt1 | contig 11439 bp, 13 predicted proteins | sample SI112_150mmetaG_FD_190156 | JGI IMG/M metagenome (GOLD analysis project Ga0257118, IMG submission 190156) | Marine microbial communities from Saanich Inlet, British Columbia, Canada - SI112_150m | ecosystem: Environmental > Aquatic > Marine > Inlet | place: Canada: British Columbia | collected...
TTGTTAATATTTTTAGAGCATTAGTTGAAACATCAAAATCAAAAGTATCCGTCCCGTCTGATATTGATAATTCTGCAGCTGGATTTGTAATTCCAATACCGACATCACCATTATTGATTGTTACAACATTTGTATTCGTTCCAGAAACGCGCTGTCTAAAACTTATTGAGGCTCCATTGCTGGCTAATTCTGGTCTAAATTGAATAGCTCCTAAATATGTAGAACCTGAATATGTTTGTAATGTTCCAGCTTGAGAACCATCAGCAACAGCCGAATTATTTCTAAGATTAATTATAGGAACTGTGTTGTATATATCTAATTCGTATAATGGATTTGTTGTACCTATACCAACATTCCCACCAGATTCCAACGTCATCACATCAGTCGTTCCGACCGTTAGATCGAAATCAGTTGAACTTGAAACTTTTCCATTGAGAACTTTAATAATCGCCATTATACTTTCCTATGCTTAAAATTTTCGTACCATTGCAAGAATAACGTAATCATCACCTTTACCATCTTCAAGTGCTTGGGCTATAATAGTACCAGGTTCGTGATGTGTTATTAATAAATACTTCTTAGTTGGATTATACTTCATTCCACGACCCTCTTTATTGGAAGTTGTAATAAAATCACCCTCTTTGATTTTTCCGGTCATTCTAACTTTTTCAGCACCTAATACAAGAGGCATATCGAATTCTTTATGAACCACACCTTGAACAGTATTATCATATTTTTTATTACATGGTATCAATTTACCTTTTCTTCAAACTAATACAGTTCCTTCTTTATATTTACCTATTCCTTCAGTTTTAAGACCAGATTCAAGTGTTCCACCTGTTAGTGTAGTTGTTGCGTGAACTTCTGCTCATCGTTTTGTAGACGAACCTAAGTTATATGTATCATCTGCACTTGGAATTATGTCTCCCGCTAATGTAGTTGTTCCTGCTATATCTAATGCACTACCTGAGATTGTTCCTCATACGTGTAATAATGATGAAGGTGAAGTTGTTCCTATTCCAACATTTCCACCATTTTCAATAACCATTCTTTGAGTTGGTGTAAATGTAGCATTTGCTGTTGTTGCTTCTGAATCTGCATAAAATGATATTCCATCATTATATCTAAATTTTATTCCTCTAGCTCCAAATGATGCATGATTTCCAACCCATTTATAAACCTCAGTACCACCATCATTATACGCGTTATGTAATAGCGTCGTTGACCCATGAACATCCATATAATGATTAGTTGTAAATGATGAAACTCCACTTCCAACATGTAAAAGAGCTTGTGGCGTTATCGTTCCAATTCCTACATTTCCGTCTCTATCAATTCTCATTCTTTCCGTAGTATCAGTATGTAAACCAATATATTCATTAGCAACATCTCCAGAATATAGTAATAGGGCTCCCGGATTTGACGCCTCATTACCGTACATAATAACTTGAGCACCCCTTGACGGAGAAGTTGTACTACCAGCAACTAATCTTAATACTCCATCATCTGAACCGTCAGTCGTGTTTAACCTAATAACAGAATCCCCTGTACCTGAAAGAACAATATTTCCTGCTATATCTAATGCACTTCCTGAGATTGTTCCTCATACGTGAAGTGTTGATGATGGAGCCGCGGTTCCAATACCGACCCTATTTGACGTATTAATAACGAGATTAGGACCAGTATCATCACCAAACCAAATATAATCTTCACCCGATGTTCTTGAGGTGGTGTTCACATGTAAACCATATCCAGAGCCATTTGATGCGGCTTGAATTTCCAATTTTCCATCTGGTGTTGTCATACCAATTCCTACTTTACCACTATAACTACCTTCTGTTCCACCGACAAAGAAATCTGTTGTATGTATTGAAACATCTGCCGCGCCAGCAGAATCAAAATGTAATGTGCTTGTAGCATCTTCATCATAATCAAGTATTGCGTGTCCACCTGCTACTAAAATCATTCTATCATTTAAAAAGCGTATATATGTGTCGCTATCATCATTGTGATATATGTGTTCATCAATACCCATTGTACCAGCGACTTCTAAGTTATATGTAGGATTATTTGTTCCAATTCCTACAAGCCCACCCGTCAATCTAATTGTTTCCCCCGATGAATCTGAAAGGGTTAGGTCGGCAATTGGAGCACTAATTCCAAAATCTAAATTACCACTACTATTATCACCAATTTTACCGAAATCAACTGAACCATTATCAGTTTGAAATACTAGTTGAGCATCACTACTTGCAGAAGGTTCTGAATTTCTAATTATTAATGGATAATTTGTACCATCACCATGATCAATTATAACCCCACCACCCATAACATGAAATAGCTCTTCTGGGTTAGTTGTTCCAATACCGACACTACCACCATCAGTTATATTTAACCCGAGACCGGCGGCATCTCCTGAAATTCTTAGTGCACCGTAATTACTACCACCATCATAATGAATTTCTAATCTATTATCAGCACCACTTACTCCTTTTCCAATAGTGATATATGAATCATCATCAGAAATAAATGCTCCAACATAATCAGTTGAACCTGCATCAATTTGTAATTGAATGGTTGGATTTACAGTTCCAATACCAACATATCCATCACTATTTCAATTAAGAACATTTGTTCCACCAGCAATAAGTGAACCTGTATCTGCTCCGGCCAACCCAATTCCTGTGTCAGTATCTCCATAAAATGTAAACACTGGATTGGTTGATGTCGCTATTTCATTAACAATTGTTGGTTTATCACCTGTTACAGTTGATAATAAATATGTTGAGTCTGATTTCCATCTTGCTACTCCTGCAGATGCATATCACATTGAGTCATCAGAAGCTTCATAAAATCCAGTATCTCCATCACCAAAAGCTAGTGTAGGAGTAGTTGCATCATTTGAAATTGGTAATTGTAACTGTGCAGTCGTTGTCATAAGTTGAACATCGCCATCGGATTGAATTAATAATCTATGTGCTCCGCCCGTGATTAAACTCAAAGCATTTGAACTTGACCAACCAATTCCAGTATCATCATCGCCTCTATTTGGAATCAATGTTGGATTGGTTGAGCTTGCCGCTTCATTTAACAAGGCTGGGGCATTTGATAATGCACCACCAAACGTATCGTCAAATATTTTCCATCGTTCCGAACCGGCAATTGATAAATATATTTGGTCATCTGCATTTTCATAAAATCCACTATCGCCATCACCAAATGCTAATGTTGGAGTTGTTGCATCATTTGAAAGTGGAAGTAATAATTGACTATTATTTTTAGAAATTGTTATTGAACCACTTACAATTAATGAACCTGATACAATTTGACTATCAGTTGTAATAGTATCTACATATAAATTTGAACCAGATATATCACCTCATACGTGTAATTCTGATTGTGGTGTTGCTGTTCCAATTCCGACATTACCATTTGGAAAAATAACCTTACCAGCTGTTGCTCCATTATCAATTGCTAACTGAATTAGTGGAAATGTTTCTAATTGTATTTCAAATGCTTTTCCATTTGCATATCCAAAATCTCCTGAATAATCCATGTAAAAATTAACAGACCCGTAACCGCTTGAATTTTTCATTCTTAGTGTTAAGTCTTTTCCTGCATTTCCTGGCTTTTCAATATCAAGAGGAGCAGTCGGGTTTGTCACTCCAATTCCAACATAACCACTGGAATTCCAATTAAGAACATTCGTTCCACCAGCGATTAATGAACCAGTATCTGCTCCTGCTCACCCAATTCCCGTGTTTGTATCACTATAATCAGGAACAAAAACTGGGACGGTTGAAGTTGAAGCAAGGTCTAAGAATTTTCCACCACCACTTGTGCCAGAATACATTCCCGCAGTATCAATATTAAATACATTTGCTCCGCCTGCAACCAATGATAAAACATTTGTGCCTATTCAACCAATTCCAGTGTCTACATCGGCCCTATTTGGGACAAGAGTTGGATTTGTAGAAGTTGCGGCTTCATCCAACATTGCAGGTCCTGCCGCATTATCTAAATAAATTTTTGTATTATCAATTCATAATGCTGAATTTCCGCCTGCTACAAATTGAATTAAATCTGCTGAATATTCTCTAAGGTATGTATTATGTCCGGTTCCATCTAGGAAAATCTGTTGTGTAGTTGGAATTTCAAATGTACCACCTGCCTCTGAAATCCTAATTGAACCAGAAACATCAAGACTAACGGTAGGACTATCAGTTCCAATACCAACCTTACTTCCAGTAACAACCAATGTATTCTGATTAAATGAACCCATAACCACTCTGTCATCACTAAACACCTCTAAGATTGGGAGTCCTGAAATATCATTAACTGAAAGTAAACTACCTTCTAGTGAATCAATAACTTCAAATAATGAACCACTAGAACCTTCTACTCTGAATAATGAACCAGAATGTGACTGTGAAACATGTCCTCTAATATGTAATTGTGAAAGTGGTGATGTTGTATTAATACCAATACGTCCATTATTTTTAATGTGTTGATAAACATTACCACCAACTTGAAATGACAATGTTCTATCTGCGGCTACGCCATTACCATTATATGCATTTATTTTAGCTGTATTTCCAGTATCAAATTGAATTTGAGAACCATATCCATTATCAGCATGAATTGTTAATATTGAATGTGCAGATGATGCTCGTACATCTAATATTGATGTTGGATTTGTCGTTCCGATTCCTATATTTCCACCAGCTTCTAAGTATAATCTTCCGTCAGCAACACCAACTTCCGCAAAGTTTAAATCAGCTTCACCGTTGTATGTCTGTATTGCTCATTGTGAATCGGATGCACCAGAACCACCAAATCTCATATAATGAGCATTTTCAATTCGTATATCACCATTTACATCAAGTGCATAATCAGGTGCAGTTGTTCCAATACCTACCTTGCCACCACTATAAACAAATGTACTTGTACCAGTAATTGTATTTGCATCACTCCAATATGTTATTTGTGGAGTATTTCCTGCACCATCTACTAATGTTGAACCCCATACACGAGAATCAATTTCGTCTGTTCCAAATGTTCCATCAGCTTCTAATACTATAACTGAGTTATCAACTCCAGTTCCAATATTTGGAGCTTTGATTGTAGTACTTATTCCAAGTGAACCTGTTAATGTTGTATTTCCATATACTGCTAAAGTTGCGTTTGGATTTGTTGTTCCAATACCTACATTTCCACCCGATTGGATTGTCATCTTTTGATTAGTTGCAACAGAATTTCCAGTTGCAAATATAAAATCCGTAACACCATTTGCATATCCTATAGTTCATTCGTCAGTTCCAGCACCAGAACCATCATTAAAAATAATTCTTGGGTCTTGACTTTCTAAACTAAATCGTATTTCTCCTACATTAGTTCTTTTAATTCTAAATGGCACTCCACCTGAATCTTCAACATCCAATTTATATGTAGGTGTTGTCACTCCAATACCGACATAGCCCAAAATATGATGGCTTGAACCACTAATATACATTGAACCAGTTCTCCAATGAACATCATCCATTGTATCACCAAATTTAGTTGAACCACTTTCATATATGATTGAAGATGAAACAAATTCAGCATGAAATTCTTGTGCCGTTACTGTTCCTGTGAATATTGCATCACCTTGCACTTGAAGTAATGCACCTGGAGTGAGTGTCCCGATTCCCACATTTTGAGAGCTATCAATAGTCATAGCAACCACCGAATTTCCACTTGTTAATTTAAGTTCTGCTCCAGTAACGCCTCCACCAAACATAATTTCTGCCGCAGAATTATCCCATCACCATATTCCTTTTTGAGTTCCATTATTTTTTAAATAAACACTTGTGTATGTACTACCATCATTGTCAATATCGAGTTGATTGTCGTTTCCTCCTCTAATATGTAGTAATCTTGCTGGAGTCGCAGTTCCAATACCAACATTTCCACCACCAATAAAGTATGAATCCGCACTCGAGTTTACATGAAGTGAACCAGTCAAATTAAATGAACCAGTTCCACCACCATTTACCGTTAAATTTAAAACGTCCAAATTACTAACTGTCCCCTGTCCAATAACAACATTCAATGTATCAAATGTTAGATCGTGTCGGTGATTTCCCATTGAATATTCATTGATACCACCAGCAAACGGAGTCGTTCCAATGTCAGCGGGTTCGGCTTCGTATGGTTGTAATGAAGGTGCCGCAAGTTGACCATAAACACCAGTATTTGTTGTTGCCAAGTTTGAAGTAACCGCATTTCCAACTCCCATCGTTCCATCGGATGGAGTACGGATAATAAATTCTGAAGGTGTCATTTTAATATATGATACTTCAGACTGATACATCAAGAATCCATCTTTTGACATTTCAACTCTAGCCGTATCTTGTACTAATCTAAAGTTGTCAAATGAAATTTCTGTATATGGATATTTGGCTGAATCGTCCGATCCAATGGTTATCGTTTCAACTTTTGATTCGTCGGGCACTGATGGGTTAGCTTCATTATATACCAATACACCATTTGCATAAGCTCCATAATCTAAAATTTCACCTTTGTCATTCAATAATGTAACATTATACACCTCAATTTGATCCGTTTTCGGAGTAATGGAAGTTATAGAAATTGGCGCTCCGGCATTATCAACCAAAGTATCGGAATCGGTTATATCTTCTACATTTGCCCAAGTTCCACCGATCAATCTTACTTGATGAAGCCCAGTTAATGTTAAATCGGCACCCCCAGAATGATTAATTGTATATATATCGGTAGAATAATCTTTAACTATGGTTCCAACTTTAACATTTTCATTAAGTCCACTTGTAGGATTCCACGCCTGTATCTCAGTACCAACTCTGGCTTCCTTAATAGTAACCGTTCCTGCTCCACCGTTTAATGTTAATAATGAATCTGGGGCTAGACTAGAAAATCCGAAGAATTGTAATACTTCCGCCCTAACTTCTGCATACAAATCTTCCTCAGATTTCTGCTGAATATCTCTGTTGAACGATCCTGATAATACTATTCTCAATTTATCGGTTGTTACCGGCAATTGGTTGGAAGCTTTAATTGATGTGTATCTTGTCCCAAGATTATATTTAGCACTAGTAACTGATGTCGATTTTGGAATAAATTTTATCCATTGTGAACTGCCCGAGTCCCAATAATCAACTTTATATGTTTGCTGTTGAAAAGCCCTATCATATCCAATACCCGCCATTGAATGCGACATTTTACCGACAAATGCGAATGATACAACATTCCCCTCAATCCAATTTTGATTCGCTTGTGAACTAGCACTAACAATTTGGGTAAATTCGTAATTATTTAATGTGTTATATGACGCTGAAGTTTGACCCATTGAACGTGACAATGCCGCGGCTGGAGCATCCCTACCCGGATATACAATATCAAATGTTTTTAATCCAGTTACAGCAGCATTATATTTTGTAAAAGCTGCACCATCCCTATGTGTTATGGAGTGTGAAATGGGTCCGTTGACAGCTAGTGACCAACTAACAACACCCAATGGAGCCGCACCAGTTCCGATGTGATATCCATCTGTACCCCATATTCCAGGTGCATCAGCTTCAAACGAATCATTGATAACTTCGTCGGTGGCAGAACCCAATATGTACATTGGCTTATCTGCAACTACTACCATATCCTGTGCATAATCATCTTCAATAAATAGACCAGAATAACCCTGATCGGATGCTACTAAACTAACATTTTGATTTGAAAGTGATGAAGTGGTAATTGCCCAATTGGCAATTTTTCCACCAGTAAATAATACATCAGAACCAGTGATATCACCGCTCGCTTTTATATTGAAATTTGACGATGAAAGGAAAAATCCATTACCTGTTGCGGAGCCACTAAGATAGAAATTACTTCCGTACATAGCGTCACCCGATATTCCAAATCCACCGATGTTACCAGCATTGGCCGTAATCGTTCCAGTTAAAAATACGTTCTGTGAGAATAGCCCATATCCCGGATTTGCCCCAACAAGACCAGCAGATAATCCACTAAGATCACCAAGTCTAGCCTTTAATTCGAAATCTGGATACGCCGATCCAGTTCGTTCCACAATATCAATATATGGCGTGGATTCGTCACTTGGATTTGCATTTAATTTTATGTAACCAGTATTCAATCTACCAGTTGAAACCAATACTTGACCTTCATCATATGCGGCCGCCGATCCAGACGTTCCTCTTGTAACCATAATTCTACCAGCACCAGTGTCAACATTATCAATTGAAGCACTTATTACTGTCATTATTTCTTGGCTAAATCCAGTCGGTGTAACTTTTTTGGTAAGTAAATATTCATCGGCTGTAAATCCAGAGGCATTAACAACACTCATTGTAGTTTCGCTTATACCAACCGCGCTTCCACTAATTGCGGAAGAGTTAGCAATCCATAATTGACCACCTACAGCATTGATAGATTGTTTTTCAAATGTAACCGTTGACAATGTACCACGAATATGAGCGTTTTCAAATTCTGCTTCACCCGATTCATCGATTCTCCAACCCCTAATACCACTTGCATAATCGCCAGTTTCAATTCTACCAGCTGAATTGAGTATAAGATTTGTACCCGATAATGTAGTGTCACCAATGTTCCAGCCACCAATCAATCCAGCACTTGCAGTCATTTCTCCAGTACTTGATACTTGGAAATTACTTGATGAAATTATATATTGACCATCTGGGTCTAGTTTGAGAATATTTCCATCATCTACCAAATGTGTAGTTGTAATATCCCAGCCACCAATTTTTCCACCTGTAAATAATACGGTTGAACCAGTAATTTGACCACTATCCAATAGTATTAAATTATCGTTTGTTGAATTTATTTGCGATGACGTAATATCAAATCCACCGATTTTTCCACCAGTAAATAATACAGTCGATCCCGTTATTTGTCCACTATCCAATAAAATCAAATTGTCATTTGTCGAATTTATTTGTGACGCGGTTATGTCGAATCCACCAATTTTACCACCCGTAAATAATACAGTCGATCCTGTAATTTGCCCGCTGTCCAATAAAATCAAATTATTATTTGTTGAATTTATTTGCGATGACGTAATATCAAATCCACCGATTTTTCCGCCGGTAAATAATACGGTTGAACCTGTAATTTGACCACTATCCAGTAAAATCAAATTATTATTTGTTGAATTTATTTGTGATGACGTAATATCAAATCCACCAATTTTACCACCAGTGAATAATACCTGTGAACCAGTAATGTCTCCATCAGATTTTACATTGAAAACGCCACTCCCACTATCACTTAAAGAAGTCGCTCCAGCGAAAAATCTGGTATTTCCAGCGGTCGACATTCCAGTAAAATCGGTCCCCGTTTGATTATACAATGCCCCTGGGATGATTTCTCACCCACCAATATAACCAGACCCAGCCGTGATTGAGCCTGAAATGATCACACTACCATCGGGCTGTAACCAAAACGCCGATGAACTAATCTCTATACTACCACCAGAACCACTAATAAACTGGGAAGTTGGGGAACCAACATAAAACGATTCCGCGATTACTTCAAATCTGCTTGGGTTTGTACTGAATCTCAACGATCCGCTTCCACCAGGAGATACCAATTCGAGACCAACACCATCATAGTTGTCACCAGAATTAGGTAGAACCGAGCCTGAATACATCATGAATCCAGCCCATCCAGAACCCTGACTAGCACTTAAAAATCCTTCATATCCAACCGAGCGTATAAATCCAGAGCTAAATCCGGCCATTTCGATACCAGCACCAACAGCGTTTCCAATAACCATTGAACCCGAAAGTATATTGTCCGTTCCAAGTATATATTGATTTCCACCTTGAAATGTAGAAGATGAAATGTGGGCAATTGTTTCGGCCACATTATTATTTACATCATAAAATTCTGTGATGAATTCGTATTCATCGGGACGTTCCATTGAAAATGGTGGGACGGGTGCAATTATTCTAATTCAATCGGGATTAAATCCAGTATCCGTAGCTGGTCTTATTGAAAGGTCTTGAACATACCATTGACCAGACCACGCGACTAGTTGAATTGTAGCACTTCCGCTCGGGTTGGATTTAAATGCTTCTTCGACTATACCAAAATCAAACCTTTCGAGCCCTTTATTGGAATAATATCCAAGTTCCCCATCGGGCGTTTCCATCTGCCAACCCAATTCAGGACCAAGATCGTGGTTTGAAGGAAATCCCGAACCGCTAATGTGTATTGATAATCTAGATTCTTTTGCTTCTTCAGAATTGGCACCAACTCCGACTATCCTAGCCCTAAAATTATATGTAGTATTTTCAATGAAATCTATGGAAGATGTATATTGTGCCAGTGCATACGATTTTTTATTATAATTGGAACCAGAGATTTTCATAGCGTCCAACATTATACTGGAATCTCTTGTTAGTGTGTCCCCACTACCACTTGACCAATATGTATTGATCATATTTTGTGTAATAAAATATCCAGTCCGTTGTGAAGCGGCCACAGAAAAATTATCAAATAACAACTCTGGAGATTCAATTGGAGTATCCGCTATTAATTCAAAGTCCCCAAATGCATCTTTATTTCTTGAATATAATTTTACCCTATTAATGTCACCTGAAAATGTTCTTAAATTTGATATCCTAACATCAGCGAATGATCTGAAGTTTACAGTACTTTCAGCTTGTACTGGTGGGGGAGTATATTCGATTGCAACATTGGATGTTTTGACTTGCATCAATTCATACTTTTGATCAGAAATATTTCATACTTTTACTGGATCAGTAATTTCCATCGTTTTTTCATTTGCAACTTTTCGAACTACCGTACTATGTGAAACTGGAATTATATAATTTGCCCCAGAGTATTTATCATCCTTTGGAGTGATATTAGTCAATGTCATTTTTGCACCGACATGTTCAAGTTTACCATTAATATCATCGGAAATTATTGTGTAATTACTTACTTCAGGCGATGACCGTTTTACTGGTCTGCCCCTGCTACCGATTCCAGCATTTTTTCCACCGCCGCCCATAACTTTGGACTGGTAATCATCCTTTACCCCTGCAAATTCCCTGCCTACTGTGTCCTTATCAACTTGTGGTTCTTCACCTTCAGTACCAGGAATTGGATCACCACTAGCCGAACCGCTATCTATTACCGATCCTGTAGTTTGGGTTTGAGTTACATACCCCTTAACAATTTCACCAACCCACATTCTAGGTTGTTTGTAGAAAAATATTGGTTGGGCATTAATAGCAGCGCCATTAATGTAAATGGGCTTTTGCCACCTTACATTATAATTATTTTGTCATTCAATTGGTACGGTTATTGCACCATCTGGCGGTGGTGGGTTTGATGTAACTTCGATGGGATCATAAACATTGGTGTTTCTCGTTCCATCTTCGT
>Ga0257118_1001823_pt1 | contig 11419 bp, 10 predicted proteins | sample SI112_150mmetaG_FD_190156 | JGI IMG/M metagenome (GOLD analysis project Ga0257118, IMG submission 190156) | Marine microbial communities from Saanich Inlet, British Columbia, Canada - SI112_150m | ecosystem: Environmental > Aquatic > Marine > Inlet | place: Canada: British Columbia | collected...
AACAAATTAGTACCCTTTCCCACTCCTTGAAAGCCAACCCATAGCTTTGGAGGAACGGTTAACCTTGCATAATGTTCTGTTGACAATATAATCTCTTCAAAATTACCGGCAGTGGATGAGTCCTTACTATTGTCGTACACTACAAAACGAATTGAACCTATAGGGACAACTAGATTAAGTGTCATCTCTTTATGCCTTTTCCAGCCTCTAATCGTATTATATTCAACCGTAGAAAAATAAGCTTCGCCAAATCCCACGCAACTCTCTTCATGCGTGTTCATTACACGAAGTACACTACCACCTGTGACATCTATAATTCTCATAGGTGTCAAAATTAAACCATTAATCATACTTGTGTAAAAATTTATAAATTTTAATCAATTATTATAGTTGAACCAAAACGCATCAACCCTGAATTAATCTTAATGCCAAAAGCATTTGAAAATAAAAAAAATACTGGGTTAAGTTAAAGAATATATTCCAAACACAACTCTTAACCAATATAGTAGCCAAATTATTATTTAACTACTATATGCACATCAAAAAAATAACCCCTCGTAATGCCCTACCATACGTGCAGAGTTAAAATTCGATTCCAGACGCTGTCGACCTGCTAACCCCATACTAATCCTCATTTCTTCATTATTTATCAGCAATTCTATAGCCTTCTTGAGGAGAAAAACATTATTAGCCAAAACCACTAATCCTGTAATATTGTGTTCTAGGACTTCCTTCATTCCGCCAAAATCAGAGCAAATTACTGGTTTCTTATATTTCATCGCTTCAATAATTGTCATACCAAAACTTTCAAAATTCAGCGAAGGTAATACTACAATATCTAAATATGGGTAAACCAATGACATATTATTTACATAATCAAGGAAATATACTTTATGTTTACACTTTTTTGATAATGCTAGTAATTCCTTTTTATATTCTTCGTCTCCACTTCCAGCGATAATAACTTCACATTTTCTATTGACAAGCGCCATAGCTTTTAACAGTATATGTATACCTTTACGCTGACTTAACTCACCTATAAACCCAATTTTTAAAATATTATTTTTTTGCAATAATGCAAAATTTTCATGTAATATTTTTGATGGAGAACTAGTTACTTCTGTCTCTATACCATTGTAAATTACAACTAAATCCTTATTAAAGTGAGTGTTCGTCTCTAAACTTAATTTACAAGATTTAGACACTGTAATAATCTTCTTACATGATAAAGATACAATTCTATCTCTAACAAAACTCCATGGGACTTGATACCATCTTTTTCTTAATGCGGGGATGTTATGAATAATCAAATAATTATTCTTAATTCTTGCTAGTCTTCCGGCAATAATTATCCATCGGTTTAACTCACCTCCGGGCCATCCTCCATTGTGACTTAAAATACCATCGATTCTTTTTACTTTTAACCATATCGCCAATATTAAAATTACAATAGGTGCATAAATCAACCTCATGAACCATAACAAAATCTTTAGGAAATATTTAAAATAAATTGATTTGCACAATTTATTAATCTCCAAAGACACTTCAAACGGGATTCTAAATGGCAATAAAAGAACTTTACATTTTTGAATGTCAGTAAATTTACGCTTTATTTCTTCTTCTGTTCTGTAAGATTTATTTGCTAATAAAAATATTTGATCTTTTGCAGTCCAGTTTTTACAAAGTTCTTTTAGAATTGTAAAAACACCGCTTGGGGTCTCCCCTGCCTCTTGAGCAACAAAAAGTAAACGCATAAGCACTTTATATTAAAATACAAAAAACCACAATTACATAAAAAATCTAATCTCTATACAAGCATAAAAGAGACATTAATGTTACCATTAACCTTGTAGTTGTTTTTTAAAAAACCTACTCCATTGATCCAGCCAATCTCCATCAACACGGCCACATTGATCAAAGAACTCTTTACGGACATCTATAACCGTTGGTGAATCCCACCACAATCTTGGATCGTTCCATATTCTATTAATATGACTAGATGCAGAAACTGGATCAGAAAATATAATATTTACCGACTTCATTTTTTTCACCAAATCATCAAACTCTGGATGTAACTCCCAATACTCTTTTTTATATAATAAAATCGTAGGTATTTTTGAGTATATTGCTTCAAAAAATGTTGTCTCTGGGTAAGTGCAAACTATTATTTTAGAGTCATTAAATGCCTCTAGTAGATTATGGGATGATGATAATATTTCTTCTCCTAGCTTGTCAGAATAACGTTGTTCTATTCCCCAATTCCCAGTGTTTTTCTGACGAATTTTGACATGTTCCCTTATATTAGAATTAAGCATATTTATGAATTCTAGTTTTTGATGGTAATCATCGAGTGTTAAAGTGCTTATAGTACCGGAGCAATAACGAGCTCCATATAAAGAAAACTCTACACCGATAATTGTAAGATGCGCTCCATTGCTTTTTCCTTTGCTCCGATTAACCATCCTATTAGGCGGCAGTTGAATTTGATTTTTCTTTAAAGCCTTTCGCCACACCACATAAATATCAGAAATTTTTGACTCGTGAGAGAAGCTCTGGTATTTAGATTGGATCGAACTTCCATGCTCCGAAACGATTAGCACTCCTCCTAAGTTCACTTTTTCTGCACACCATGTTTTGAATAATTCATTGTACCAATATGAATTTGCATCAAAAATAACCTTACAATTTGGTAGCAGATGAAGTGCATTACTCCAAATTACGCGATATCCCTCTATATATGGAACGGGGGCATCTAAAAGAACATTATCCCTTACAAAATTTTCAAACTGGCTCTGACACATTAAATCTAAAGTTAACTTTCTACTAGAGGAAAGAATTTTTGGCATTTTAATAACTTTGTCAAACTCTGTATATAGCCTAGGAATTTGTCCAATTTTTAACGAAATTTTTACCAAAGATCTTAGATCAAAATAACTAGTCACAAGTGCAATTTTATGATTATTTTGAATCAATCCTAAAAGCCTATCTATCCAAGAAGCTGCTGTATATTTAAGTGTATTTTTTCTTACATTGTGAACAGATTCCTGAGAATAGTCAGTCCTATCATAAACTTTATTTACAAACCTAATTTTTTTACTATAAAAAACTTTCAATATTCTTGCATAAAGCATATGATTCCAAAGATGACTATTAGCAATTAGATTCATTGCATTTAGATGAGATGATGGCGCTTCATACTCTATATCAGGATTTAATAAAATAGTTTCATCAAATTCATATTCTTCAAATGCAATTCTTAAACTCTCCCATCGATTCCAGACAGCTGGTACATAGGTTAGCAACCATGGCCCTAAAACAATCCTCCAGTATCTAATTGAATAATCAACATTATGATAATGATTTAGTGTAATCGTAAGTGAAGCAAGTAATCGTTCATAAAACTGTTCAAGGTAGTCATGATCTATCTCAAATTTATTTCGATCTCTACAATAAAAATCTACTACAGCATTTTTACGTCCATCCCATGAAGATTTTGCGCTGTATTCTTTGCACCACCCTCCAAGAAAAATTATTTTTTCATCCTCGCCATTGCCCCATGTTTCTTCAATTGCTGTAGTTACTAATAAATTTTTCTTATTGTTCAATTCATCTACCCATTAATTCTTATAAATCTGCATATGAAAACTAGCAATATTTATATAACAACTCTTATACTTCCAAGTTTCACTGATAACTTACTTTTTATGCACTATGTTTTGAAAAATTTCAATATCTCGATGTGGTAAAGAGCAACCTCTTCCACCCGGAGGTATACTGCTAATAACACGTTTTTCAGCTAGTAATCCAACCACTAATGCCATAGACTCACAGCCAACTATAATATCACTAGCGGAAATATCTTCAACTAAAGATTTTCCATTACTAAATTCTATTGGCAATCTAAATTCATCAAGTAGCCAGTGATATTTATTCTTACTTTCGGATGGATGAGATCTAATTATAATTTTTTCTAACACCAATCTGAGAGAATCTATATTTGAAAGAAAGTAACGCAATGCTGTTTCTTCAGTATATCCCCAATATGTCTCATCTCCATGTTGCAACTGCGCATGTTTTCTTATTGGCTCACAAACATATAATATAGAGGAAGTGGTAGCAATATTATTGGACAAACGGTTTAGATTTAATTCTTTCCTAATGTCCTCCAAAAAAAAATTATTAATAAGCCTAATTGGATTGTTAGTAAATATTTTCTCCGCTAAATCTTTAGCAATAGAGTCAGATACCCATATAGCATTAGGTAATATAATTTGATCTAGCCTAATAAATCGCTCTTTATAATTAACCCAATGATCTAAAAGAGCAACTGAGTACTTTCCAAATGAGTTAGAGAGTTTTATTGCATTAAACTCTAAATTTGATTCCCAACTAGTACTACATAAAATCTTTGAGGATTGCTTAACAACTTTTTGATAATTTTCAATCTTAAGACTGCCTAATTTTTGTTCAAAAATATTAATTGCAGGGCCTTCTAGCGCATAAGAGAACTTTAAATTCTTCTGATGAAGAACGTAACTACTAAGAATTTCAGCACCGCCTGCATCATGAGAAATTATGCCAATCATAATAATATAACCAATGAATATAAAATATCAAGCATTCAATAAAATAAGCTTATTGTTCAATAATCCACTCAATCACTGAAATTGGTAAAAAGGGATTACTACCTATTATATTATTTTTCATTTTTACTGAAATCTTCTTATCATTCTTTGCGCTATCAATCACAGAAATAATATTACGATTATAATCATTAGATTCTATGTAGCGTCGACATAATAAACCATGTAATGTCTTTACAGAATAATGCTCGTAACAAGGTTCAAAATGTATAACTACCAATGGATTTAGATTTGATAAGAACTTAATGAAATCATTAGAGAGATGTGGAACATAATGAACTGAATATGACGTAAATATGATTGCATTCTTAGGGATCTCAATACCACTAATCTCTAATTTTCTAAAGTCACATTGCCCAATACCTACCTTCTTGTTAATTGTTTTTGATAATATGGAAATCAACTCACAACCATTCTTTGTGTACTCAGCAGCGTATAAAGGCAGTTCATTTAACTCATTGAACTGCGATAAATTTAATATTTTTGATCCAAAACCTGCCCCTAATTCTACTAAACAGCTTGCCTGATTAATATATGGGCTTATGGTTTTTCTATATAATTCTAAGTGAGCGTCTGCTATCTCCTTACCTAAACCAAGATAAAATTTTCCTTTAATAAAAAAGGGGAATACTTGATCAAAACTATTTGACTCTATTTCAACTTCCTCTAAAGACGGATTTAATGATTTTTTAACCTTTTCAAGCAAACCTCCCCACTTTTCATTATCATATTCCCTAATTACCTCCTCTTCAGTTTTATATTTAATGGCAAAATCTCTTCTAGACAATGTGTGTTTTATCCAGTTTATATATCTAGGAAGATCATTAAATAATATTTCTTTCATTTATAGACTGGCGAATTCAACTAAAGAGTGTTGCACTTATGATGTGAATTCAAGACTCTTTGTCTTTAGACTGTCAACATTATTCCAAACCTTTATAAATGCACTAATAACAAGACTAATATCATTATCCGACATTTCATATAAACACATCTCAAGACCAATAAATGTTTTTTCATGCAGTTTCTCAGCAACTGGACAAATTCCTTTTGCGTAGTTAATATTCTGTCGTGCCTCTCTTAAAGTCCAAGGAAATCCGTGAGACCCATATGCAATTTTCTTTTGGTACATTGGTAACAGATGTATATTTGCATATCCCGATGTCAATCCTGACACACCTTCAGCTTCTAGCGCCCTAATAATCAAATCTCTAGAAACTCCCAATTTATCTACATTAACAATTAATGGAAATACATAATAAACATGAGTACAATCATCATTAATAATTGGCAAACGCAATCCAGTCAGGTCTTTCAATCCTTCAGCTAATCGCTCTGCAGCTCGTTGTCGAGTTGTGACAAGTTCTTTTAACTTTTTCAACTGTTCAATTCCGATTGCACACTCAATCTCACCAAGACGAAAATTGTGTCCAATCATATTGTTAAGGCTTGTAACCCCTTTATCTTCCACCACGGCCTCTGCGTGATTTCTAATTAGTCGCATACGATCAGCAAGCTCATCATCATTAGTAACAAGAATACCACCTTCACCTGTATGGATATGTTTATGATAATTTAGGCTGTAGCCACCAATATCTGCCAATGTGCCGGCATATTTTCCATGGTAGAAAGCACCTGGCGCTTGTGCAGTATCCGAGATAATTTTAAGATTATGCTTTTGAGCTAGAGACGTCAAACCATCCATATCGGCAGAATGACCAAAAATATCTACCGACATTATTGCCTTTGTTTTAGACGTGATATTATCTTCAACTGAGGCAAGATCCAAGCAAAATGTTTCGGACTCTATGTCAGCAAAAATAGGGATTGCATTCCAATGCAGAATCGCTGTTGCACTTGCACACATGGTCCATGGTGTAACAATAATTTCATCTCCTGGCTCAATTCCAGTTGCACCAACTGCAGCAATTAGACCTGAAGTCCATGAATTAACTGTGATTGCATGCTTTACTCCAAAATAAATTTCACATTCACGCTCAAACTCTTGAACTTTGAGACCACCAAAAAAATCATCATCCCAACAACCTAAGTATTGGGACAATATTCCACTTTCAACAACTTTCTTAGCAGCTTCAACTTCCTCTGCACCAATAGAATTATAAATTTGTAAAGGATTTTTTATTATTCTTTCACCTCCATGCATAGCTAAAACTGAATTGCTCATTCACACTCCTTAATAATATTCTCAATAGATTCCAGAGTTGTTATTGCCATTATGTCTGAACATAATGCATAAGTTTCTTGGTTCAGCATATTCCATAATTCATTGGCAACATGTAACTGATACTTATTCATACTTCTTGCGTTATAATCAACACTGCTGTGTGATAAAACCTTATATGCCGGTAAGTTCGGATCCTGTTGCACAGGGGTCCAGTACACTTTTTCACCGCCTTGATCATATCTTAGACGCCCATTTTCAAAAATTAGCTCAATTGTGTAATGAGAGAAATTTTCTTCTTTAGTAGAAAGAAATACAACATCGCCTTTTTCAAATGTTAAAGAAAAATCTGGCTCAGAATCTTGATTATCAAACAAACGGCCTTTACTAATACAGCGACTTTCTTTAATTGGACCTAGCCAGTATTCCAATAAATTCAAAAAATGAGAGCCATTATGAATCAAACCTTTGGAATACCACACCACCCCTTTTAACAAACCGGCATATTCACCACTATCAATCTTGGTTTTAATTTCAATCGAATTGGGATCTGAATCTCGAATATAATTCACAAACAATTGGACACTATTATCTTTACATAGTTGCTGCATCTCATAAGCTTCATCAATATTGTAGGACAATGGCTTTTCACAGAGCACAACTTTTGGTTTTGAATATCTAACAATATCTTGTAAAACTTGTTTATGAAACTGAGTTGATACTGAAATTACAATAACATCAGGATCGTGTTGTTGCAATGCTTCTTGAACATTATCATAAAATGCACAACCATATTTTCTTTCAAAGGTCTTTCCATCTCTGTTATCTGTATCAACCCCGCCAACAAGATTAAAACCCTTGTGTTGGCTAAATGCTGATGCATGTGAATAAACATACCTTTTAGGATCTAAATTAAGGTCATACCTCATGCCTATCTGCCCCAACCCAATAATTAAGACATCAAATGTCATGTATCACCTTTCCGTACTACTTTCTGATTTATAGCAAGCCAATCAGGCTTATCACGTAGTAGTTTTATCGCTTCATAACAACTAAACAAGCGATTGCTCTCACCAAAGTACTCAATAATATTTTTCAGCAATTCAAAATCTGATATTTCATCCAAAGTCAGCCCTAGTTCTGGCCACCATAGTTCTGGTGGTGCTACCAAATGTAGATGAGAAAATAACTCTGGATGGTTTCGTATATGAAGAGTTACATGCTCATGATCCAAAACATTATTAGTCATCTCTGAAGATTTTTTCAATACATTTAAGCTAAAAACCTGGACATCCATCCCATCTGGATAACTACGAATATGTGCATTACTCACATAATCAGAATTATTATTAATATAAGTTTGTATTGTTTGCTCAACAATACTCGGATCAATGATAGGACAATCTCCGGTAATTTCCACAATCAAATCTGCATCAACTGACTCTGCAGCACCAATTACGCGACCCATAACATCATCTTCACTGCCTCTATAACTTTGTATGCCTTCATTATTAGCAAACTTAACAAGACTATCATCATCGCTATTTGTGGTGGTTGCTAATACAATATCATCAAGCAACGATACTTGTTTCAGTCTTTCAACCAAATAATACAATATTGGCTTGCCTAGCACTTTCATTAGCACCTTTCCGGGCAAACGAGAAGATGTCATACGTGCCTCAATGGTGGCAACTATCTTCACAATATTTTCTACTTTATATATCTCAATAATTTAAAAGCTTCTGCATAATCCACGCCAACAGAATTACCCCTAAAAGAACTTAAATTTAGCATATTATCAAAACTTCTACTATGTGGGATTTTGTGCATTTCTTCACTATATGTCTCTAATGACTTGCGTTTTATTTCTATCTGATTACTAATATCAATATATACGTTAGGAGTAAATGGCAAATATCCTGGTGTTTGCCACTCAGTACTTGAAAGCACCTCAAAAGCATATATTTCTTTAACACAAAAACTAGGTTGTGGCCTACACGCTGTCATAACTACTTTATGTGTTATTTGATGATCTATGTTTAAATCGCCAATATGATGTGTGTATATTATCTCAGGCTGTAGCTTATTAATTACATTTTCAATTGATTTAACAATATCCAACAAAGAGACTGTATCCATTTTATTATCAGGAAAATCAAAATGCTTCATTGACGTAACGCCTAATATGTCAGCAGATTTTCGAGCTGCTGCTTGGCGATTTTCAATATCACTATTAGAAGTTGTGTTACGTGAGCCAACCCCATTGGTCATAAAGATAACATGCACTTTATCGCCAGACGCAACATGTTTTGCCATTGTGCCTGCACAACCTAAAGCTTCATCATCCGGGTGCGCTGCAACAATTAGTACGTTTTTACCCATCAATCAACTCCCAGCTTGTGGCTGTTCCAACCACAATATTCTTGTTTACCTTTCTTCCTATTAATTCTTTTTCCATTTTTGGCGGCAACCCGTAACCTGGACGAATTCGCCTGACATGTTCCTTAGTAATAACATCTCCAGCACTGATATCCTTAACAAAATAAACAGACCTTCTAAATTTTATATTAGCTTCTTCAGCAGGTTTTCTTTCATATCCTGCACACCCCAGGGATAACCAAGCATCCTTAGTTTCTTTACATAATGATGTCAATTCAACTGGATTAATTGAGAATTCAGAATCAGGTCCTTTTTCATTTCTATCTAAAATGAAATGCTTTTCGATTAAGGTTGCACCAAGTGCAGAAGCCACAACCGATGCTGTATTTGTTACACTATGATCTGAAAGGCCTATTTGAACACCTAACCGCTTTCTCATATCTGGAATAGTTAATAAATTAGATTGGTCTATTGGCGCTGGATAACTACTAATGCAATGTAGTAAGATCAAATCTTTACAACCGGCACCTCTGGCTGTCTCCACCATTTCTTCAATCTCTTCAAAATTTGCCATCCCGGTTGACATAATTAATGGCTTCTTAGTGGATGCAATATATTTAATTAACGGCAAATCAGTCGCTTCAAAAGAAGCCACCTTATAGGCTGGAACATTTAAATCTTCTAATAAGTCAACAGCCGTCTCATCAAACGGAGTTGAGAAGCACGTAATGCCTATTTTTCTTGCATAATCAAACATGGCCTTATGCCACTCAAATGGTGTTGAGGCCTCCCGATATAAGTCATATAACTTATATCCATCCCACAAACCTCCTTTAATCAAAAAATCGTCCTTATCTGAATCAATAGTTATAGTGTCAGGAGTATAAGTCTGCAACTTAATAGCGTCCGCCCCACAATTCTTTGCCGCTAAAATAGTGTCTAATGCCCTTTGCAATAGCCCATTATGATTTGCAGAAAGCTCTGCAACAACATAAGGTGGGTAATTAAACCCTATATTTCTACCATTAATATTAATTTCATTCATTGTATACCTTACAATATTGTCCAATCTTTTCTTATGCACAACCTTCTAGATAAGAAATAGATTTTGTTACAAAAATACCATCACTATAAAAATCATTTACTGCAGATAAAAATTCTTCTTCTTTATTGGCATCATAAAAAGTTGTATTTTGCCAATATTTAAGCAAATCATTGGCAGAAGAATAGTTTATTCGATTTAATATTCTGTTAAATTTAACATTATTATAATAACTTAGAAAAACCTCTTCCATTTTCAACATGAATTTTTCACTTGAAAATAATACATCATTATCTATTTCTACACCTATTTGCGCCATAATTTCATATAATTGCGCATTATTTCCAAGCACTGGACCGACAAGAACGAACTTGCCATTTTTACTTAATCTTCTTTGAAGCTCCTCATGAAGGCTGATTGGGTTGTCGCTATAATAAAAACCATATGCTGAAAAAATCAAATCTACTTCTTTTGGCGCATAATTACTTACATCATCAATACTTGAGACGTGATAGTTAACCGCCTTATTCCTTACTAAACTATAGTTTTCTCTAATTGTATCTGAATTAATATCAACACAATCCAAACTACCATTGCCCATAATTTTAGCTAAGAATTCAGTTTGTGCGCCCGTGCCACAACAAAGTTCTAAAATTCTAGGATCTGAATTAATTCTTATATTGCTAAAAATCCATTCATTTAACTCCACTGTCTGGTTATCTTGCAATAATATTCGCGCTGCTAACGCAGATGTTTTTGTTGCATTTTCTTTCATTTAATTAACTCCTTTATGCACAATATCTCAATATAATCAATCAAACCTACTCCACCTCTGAACTATAATCTAATTCAACTTTAAGAGTGTAACGATTACCGTCTAACTCAAAATACGCAGGGTAATCACTATTATTAACAATTCTCAAAAGATTAAACTGATCTCTAATAGTTTTATCTATATTTAATTTACTATCTTTTTTATCTCGCTTTTTATAAAAACTCTCATCACCATTTTGTTTAACGGGAATTTTATATTTTTCATAATCATTTACAAATTTAACACACATTTGTATAATTATTTTAGCCTGCTTATCTCTAAGCTCTTCATTCAACTCATGATTGGTTAATTCAAGTATCTCTTGCATGTAGATATCACCATTATCAACCTTACTACTC
>Ga0257118_1001831_pt1 | contig 11386 bp, 5 predicted proteins | sample SI112_150mmetaG_FD_190156 | JGI IMG/M metagenome (GOLD analysis project Ga0257118, IMG submission 190156) | Marine microbial communities from Saanich Inlet, British Columbia, Canada - SI112_150m | ecosystem: Environmental > Aquatic > Marine > Inlet | place: Canada: British Columbia | collected...
ATATTGAACTGGCCGTCCTTGCTGAGAACGGCGGTGACAAATTGGTCCACGGTAGCGGCGGGATTTTCCCAGCTGCGGGCGGGATAAAACCTTGCCACCTGTAACCTTCGGTCCTTTTGGGATGGAAGGTGGGAGATGTACACCGTGGAGCTTTATTTGCGTGTTCGGCTGGCCTGTCATGTTGACGGACTGAGCCAGCGGGAGGTGGCGCGTCGGTATGGTGTTGCGCGATCGACGGTAAGGAAGATGCTGCGGCATGTGGAGCCACCTGGTTACCGCCGCCGCCAGCCAGTCAAGCGGCCAAAGCTTGATCCTTTCACGGCTATCATTGACGGTATTCTGGACGCGGACCGCACGGTCCACCGCAAGCAGCGCCACACGGCGAAGCGGATCTTCGAACGCCTTCGCGATGAGCATGGCTTCAAGGGCAAGCAGACCATCGTGAAGGACTATGTCCGCCTCCGCCGCCGTCGTCAGCGGGAGATGTTCGTGCCCTTGGCGCATCCTCCCGGCCATGCCCAGGCGGATTTCGGCGAGGCGGATGCGATCGTCGCCGGGGTCAAGCTTCGGATGCATTTTTTCGTCATGACCCTTCCCCAAAGCGATGCCTGCTTCGTCGCGGCCTACCCGGCGGCGACGGCGGAAGCTTGGCTGGACGGCCACAACCGAGCCTTTGCCTTTTTTGGTGGCGTGCCGCAATCGATCCTGTATGACAACGACAAGTGCCTTGTGGCACGCATTCTGGTGGACGGGACACGGCAACGGACCCGATCCTTCTCCGGGTTGGTGTCCCATTACCTTTTCGAAGACCGCTACGGCCGTCCGGGCAAGGGTAACGATAAAGGCAATGTGGAGGGGGTGGTTGGCTACGCCCGGCGGAACTTCATGACGCCGCTGCCCCGGTTCGAGAGTTGGGATGCCTTCAATGCCTACCTGGAGGCGCAATGCCGCAAACGGCAAGACGAGGTCCTGCGCGGCCACCGCGAGAGCATCGGCGACCGGCTCGAGCATGATCTCGAGGCGTTGACGGCGTTGCCGCCGACCCCATTCGATGCCTGCGACAAGCTGGGCACGCGGGCCAATTCGTTGTCCCTGGTGCGCTACCGAAACAACGACTACTCAGTACCCGTCGCTTACGGCCACCAAGATGCCTGGGTCCGGGGCTATGTCCATGAGGTCGTCATCGGCTGCGGCGGCGAGGTCATTGCCCGGCATCCCCGTTCCTACGACCGGGAGGACCTGGTCTTCGATCCGATCCACTACCTGCCTCTGCTCGAGCAGAAGATCGGCGCCTTGGACCAGGCCGCACCGCTGGTCGGCTGGGACCTGCCGGAGGCGTTTGCAACCCTGCGCCGACTTCTGGAGGCTCGCATGGGCAAGGCCGGCAAGCGGGAATATGTTCAGGTCCTGCGGCTTCTGGAGGTTTTTGATCTCGGGGAACTCCACGGCGCTGTCAGGGATGCCCTGCGCCTGGGCGCAATCGGCTACGACGCCGTCAAACACTTGTTACTGTGCCGCATCGAGCGCTGCCCACCCCGGCTCGACCTGGATGTCTATCCCTATCTGCCACGGGCGCGGGTGGCGACCACGGCGGCGGCCAGTTACTTGAGCCTGTTAGCCGGAGCCGAGACATGAGCGATACACCGCAAGTGTTGCTGGCCCATCAGCTCAAGACCCTAAAGCTGCCAACTTTCCTGCGCGAGTACGACAAGCTGGCCCGCCAGTGCGCCGCCGAGGGCGCCGACCATGTCCGTTATCTCGTCCGCCTCACCGAACTAGAATTGATCGACCGCGAACGCCGGATGATCGAACGGCGGATCAGGCAGGCCAAGTTCCCCGCCGTCAAAAGCCTCGACAGCTTCGACTTCAAGGCCATTCCCTCGCTCAACAAGATGCTGGTTCTGGAGTTGGCGCGAGGCGAATACGTCGATCGCCATGAGAACCTCATCGCGCTCGGCAACTCAGGTACCGGCAAGACCCATATCGCCCTCGGTCTCGGTCTGGCGGCCTGCCAGAAGGGGCTCTCCGTGGGCTTTATCACGGCCGCCGCCCTGGTGCATGAACTGATGGAGGCCAGGGATGAGAAACGCCTGTTGCGCCTGCAGAGGCAGTTGGCAAAATATCAGCTGCTGATCATCGACGAACTTGGCTTCGTGCCGCTTTCCAAGACCGGCGCCGAACTTTTGTTCGAGGTGTTCAGCCAACGCTACGAGCGCGGCTCGATCATGGTGACCTCTAACCTGCCGTTCGATGAATGGACCGAGATATTCGGTTCGGAACGTCTGACCGGGGCATTGCTGGACCGTCTCACCCACCATGTCCAAATTCTGGAAATGAACGGCGAGAGCTATCGCCTCAACGAAAGCCGAAAACGGCAGAAATCCCCAAAAACGCCTGCATAACCACCGAGATAATGGTTGACCCGGTGGGTCCACAGGCACCTCCCACGCTGCTCCGCTCCGCGTAACGCTAAAGCGCTACACGAAGCAGCGCGGGTCCCTCCTATGGACTACCGGGACAACCGGATAAATCTCGCCCGGCATCAGCAAAAGTGGGCCACTTTTACTCCGCCCTAATGGTCTGAATTTACTCCGCCGTTGACAACCTGGATGGCTACCGCGCGACCCTGCAACGGATCATCGCCGACCAAGGCGTGCCCACGAAAGTGATCTACAACACCGCCCTGGCCACCTTTCAGCCTATGGGGAGCTGGACACGGATCTGTTTGAGCGGAATTTCCGGGTCAACACCACCGGATTATTGGGGAGCAGGTCGGATCGCCGCACCGCTGGGAAATCTGTTCAATTCTATTTGAAACGTCGAGGAGCCCTAAATAATATTAGCCGTATCGAAATTGCCACTACCAATGTTTTCAAATATGGCAAAGACACTAAGTTCATCTGTGTCAAAATCGGTGTCTGCTGTGGCGTCTTCTTGGTATCGAATAATTACAGCATCAGAATTTGAAGCAGAAGATTCATAAAAGATCAAAAGTGCGTCTGTATTATCACTTCCTGCTGCCACTTGGTTCCCCGCACCTGCGAGGTTTGAAACAGAGCTGGTACTTACGAGAATAGCTTGAACAGCCGTAATTATATCAGTCAGAACACCTGTTGTATCTTGTGCGGTAAAGTCAAGATCATTGCCAACATCAAAATTGATTAATTGTGAGGTTTCAAATTCAATTACACCGTTACTATCGTTAGATATAACATTTTCGGCCTTATTGCCGGAGCCAATTACCGTAAGCCCAAGATCTGCGGTTGGCGCTTTGAGTGTCCCATTACCAGACCTGAGATCGCTCTTATAATCAAACACATCAGTCGTATCTGCCGAACCTACAGTAAATCCATCAATTTCCATTGCGCCGAATGAGGTAGTGCTATTTGCACCCAAAGTCTGTCTGGTACCTGAACCATCATCCAGATGAAGTTCATCTAGCCTCAAAAATGTTAAACCGGAGACATCCCCATTATCGTTGAGTTCTATAAAATCATCTGGATTACCGTTAGAATCAACCGATCCGGTTATTGTTGTTAACCCTGGCGCAGTAGTTCCTGCATTTACTTTGATTTGCTGGAACGTACCTGACAGGTTGAAAATGTCTGAATTCACCACTTTGGTCAGGTTTATTGCCTCGATGCCAGTGAGTGTATCACCCCGTAAATCCAAATCTGTACCCGCAAATAAATTCAAAATATCTGATGTTCCATCACCAATAATTGTTGAAAAGCTGGCTAAGTCATCAGTTGCTACGCGAACAGAAACGCCACTATCCGAGCCGCCTCTCAGATCAAAAACTTCTGTAGTGGCAATACTAGTGTTATTTCTAGGAAAACTTAGTGTGCTGATATCAGTAGAATTAACAAATAGTGTATCCTCCGTTCCATCCCCACCTGAGAGATTAATACCGTCGCTGATGTCTGTGGCCGCATTGATCTCAAACGTATCATTGCCGGCGCCGCCTGACAGGGTGTCGTTTCCTCCGCCCATAATGAAGGTGTCATTACCGCCCTGACCGTTTAATGTATCGCGGCCACTGGAGCCGACCAATGAGCGGCCGATATTATCAAGACTAGAATCAAATATTCGCACGCCATCGCCAAAAAATTGTATCGCCTGAAGCGTGGAAACCGCCTGGCCAAGGCTGACATCTGTCAAGTTAATGCTGGTATTTGCTCCTTCAAGAATTATCCCCGTCACATCATCATCGATGCCATTGCCATTAATATCCACACCGCCAATGGAATTGAACCGGATGAAAAGGTCACTGAAAGCCGTGACAGTGGTATTGTCAGCGTAAACTCTCAGATTTTCTACACCTGCTACGGCGACAGAAAGACCATCGAAGTTTTGGAGTATGAAATTTTGACCGGCAGTCGTAGACGCAAGACCAAGCACAATAGTGTCTCCGACCGAACCATTGGCACCACCAGAGATTTGATCTCCTCCAAAATCACCAGGCTCCCCGACAAAATCACTCCTGCTAGTATCTGCGAAAGTAATTCGCGCATCACGGGGATTGGTAAAAACAAAAATATCGTCCCCTGGGCCGCCTTGAAGGATATCAAAACCGACTTTGGCAATTATGGTGTCGTTTCCAACACCGCCAAAAACAATACCAGTACCCCGTGATGCCGTGATTGTGTCGTTGCCAGCACCGCCGAGTACAATAGCGCCGATAATACGGGGATTATCGAGATCGAGCGAAACGTTACCTACCGTCAAATCGATCGCAGAGGATCCCCTACCCGAGAGATCAATGACATCATTGCCATTTGTGCCCGCACGAATGAACCCCAAACCAGTACTATCAGGACTTCCTACGCGTTGCTGAGTTCCGGCGCCATCATCGACTAGAAATTGCTCGACAGAGGAGGATTGGAGTGTGCTGGTTGCGCCAGACGCAGCCGAAAAACGTGAAAAACCTGTTCCAAAATCTACGATTAAGAGCGCATCATTTAGATTCCGAAATGTCAGCTGATCTTGCCCACGGCCTCCATCAATAGTGTCGTTACCACCTAAATTGGCTTGAGTAACAACAAAATTCGTATTGCCATCACCGCCAATTAATACGTCGTCTCCTCGTGTAAATTCCAGGTTTTCTTGAAATGTTGTAGCCGTGCCCTCGGACAGGCCGACGCCAACTTCGAGTTCAGAAAAAATTTCCTGGATGGCGGCTGCAGCCCTTAAGTTAGGATCAAACCCTTGAACGAATATATCATTTGCCAAAAAATCAAAGTTTTGACCAAAATCAATTTCATTGAGGTCGGTATCGCCAAATCCCCCTGATTCACCAAAAAATGACGCCGCTAAATTAGCCCGGAATGCGCCTTGATAAGCGTCATCAATTGAACCGCCCGCAGCCAGAATATCGGTAAAGGTCAATTCCACTTTGGAACCAGTGCCGGTAGCTAGTATCAGAGCCGTGAAGCCCTCGGTCTCGCCTGATTGGTAGGCAGCATCAAAAGTTTGCCAGACCGCATCCCGCGCAACGTCGAGTTCCTGATAAGAAGTTGCCTCATCACCAACTTGTGTGGATATCGCCTCAATAAGTGTGGTTCCCTCGGTAACGGATTGCTCTATGGATGCACGCGCATCAGCGATTTTCACAGCCGATGGCCCCTGGTAATTCTGATCAAATTCTCCTTGAACAGCCTGCTCCGCTCGGTATATGGCTTCCCGTTCCGAGACCCCTTCCTCCAACGCCTGATTGTAGGCCTCCTCTGCAACCGCCTTCTCTTCTGCATTCGTTCCCAAAGATTCTGCCGCGGCCGCAAATGCTTCAGATTCTGACGCTCCGCCTGCGACAGCCTCGTCAAAGACTTTTCGTGCCTCGACTTCTCTACGGGGATTTCTGTCGTCTTCTTCGGGATCATCAATATCAGCAGTTGCCTCTTTTTCTGCCAATTGATCCCCCTCGCCAACTGGTTCGCCGCCTTCACCGGGCACACCTTCTCTTAGTTCGCCCTCTCTCGGTTCACCTTCCCTCGGCTCTCCCTCTCTGGGCTCTCCCTCTCTGGACCCTCGCTCTTTGGGTTCACCTTCCCTCGGCTCTCCCTCCCTCGGCTCTCCCTCCCTGGGATCTCTCTCGCCTTCTTTACCTTCGCGCTCAGCTGCATCAGCCTCTCCTTCTTTACCGTCGCCCTCAGCTGCTTCAGCCTCTCCTTCTTTACCTTCGCGTTCAGCTGCTTCAGCCTCGCCTTCTTCGCCTTCACCCTCAGCTGCTTCAGCCTCGCCTTCTTCGCCTTCTTCCTCGCCTTCCTCGCCTTCTCCCTCTCCCTCGGCTTCGCCCTTCTCATCCGCCGCAGCATCATCCTCCTTGTCATCAGCCTTCGGCTCAGGCTTCGGCGGCAATACAGTGCTAATATTGCCGTACAGGCTCTGTATCTGAGACGCCGGCAATACCGTCGGGATCGGCGGGGCCGTAAACGCACTGCTAAGGTTGGTCGTCTGAAAAGCCTGGGACATGACTTGCGTGCCCGCAGCATTACTCACCGCAATCGCACCAACACCGCCATCAGCATCCGGCAACAGTGTCACCGAGTTGGCCGAACCCTCCGCAGCAGCCTTGCCCGCAACCGTCGTGCCGCGAACACCGATCGTGATAATCGGCGTCTTGACCTCCATCGCATCATCACCGGTCTTCGCGATCTTGCCGGAGACAAACGAAAAAACACCCTGAACAACGTTGAACGCACTCTTGCCCGTATTCGCTGCCGGGTCGAAAACCAGGTCATCAATAACCATGCGGCCCGATTCACCCAGCGCAAACGTCGTCTCGTCAGAGAACACGATGCCAATGTTCGAACCGCTCTCGGTCTCTACAATATCCCCGATGAAGACCTTCGTGCCCTTCTCCGCCTGAACGTTCGTGCCATCTAAACGGGTCAGAAAAACACGGCCCTCAACCTTATCAACATCACCAATAGACAAACTCTGGGTTTGGTTATTGGTGATATTACCTGTGTCAGGCTGTGCTTGAGCAAGTTGTATGTGGCCAAAATGACCCGGTGTAGAAGGACCTGCCAGGCGTGAAGCCAGATGGCCCTCAATCACCGCTGTGCCATCGCTGGTAAGAAGATCAGGCAGTTGAGCCTGGACAAAATAGTCCTTCACAACAACTGATCGGTTGCTCTCGGCAGCGTTGTCTGAAAGTAGAAGATCTGGGCCTAGCCGCTCGTAGCCGGCCTCAAGGACAAAATCACCGTTGGGAATGACAAGAAAATTATCACTAGCCTCAGCCCGCAAAACTGAAGGGGCCTCGGTATGATCTCTACCGAGGGCCGGACCAAAAATTTTTCCCGTGACGGTCATATTCTTATAATCCAGTGGCGGCGAGGCCTATTTCACCACCTGCAGACACCTGAAAACAATTGTAGTTCATCTAATTGTCTCTAATTATTTCTGACTTTTAATTTCTATATTTTCAGTTTTTAGGTCACCCATTATGAATAACATAGTATAAGCTGCCACAATTACTTGATTTTCTGCACTTGAAGCATCTGAAGAAGCATTAATTTCAACCGTCTCGCCCGACAGAACATCAAGCAAAGATCGCCGGCCTAGCCGGCGTTCTTTGCGGGCTAATCGCAAAAATTCACCTGAAATATTTGCCTGGTTACGTAAAAATTGTGCGTTTTTTTCCGTTATTTTCAATTGTTCGTAAGCATTCCGAGCTTGCTCTTCAACAAGATTTTCAGCATCCATCAAACGATTAGCGCCGGCAAAGTAATTAGCCTTGACCGCCGCCAAATTGTTGAAGCTCGTTGCTCCTAAATTGAAGGTATATTTTAACTCCCCCTTAATCAAATGTTCAACGGCGGTACCTGATGTGCCAGAGACATCGTGCTTGTATTTTGTTTCTAGAATTAGATTTACTGTCGGGGAAAATTCTGCAGCTCGTGTTTGCTTAACAGCGGCACGCGCCGTATCGCGGGCAATCGTAAGCGCTCTTACTTGGGTATTGTTTTTTAGGGAACGCGAAATAGCAACATCTATGCTGGTCGGGAGCCGGTCAACCGGAATAGCTAATTGTTCTAATTTCTGGTTCCTTTCAGGTAGGCTGCCAAATACGCTCCTATAGCGGTTTTCCGCAGAACTACGAGCACCTTTTGAAAGTGTATAACGAGCCTCAGCACCCGCAAGCTGGGCCTTAGCTTGCAGTACGTCCGTTGAGAAACCTGAACCAATAGAAACACGGGCATCCTCAAGTTTAGCCTGTCGTTTTATGTTAGATACGGACTGTTTCGCGTAGCCCTCAATTTCAATTGCTGAAATTAGACCCACTTGAGCGGCAATCGCTTCTAATAAAACTCCTTGTAATACTGTGTCGAGCGCAAGATTTGATTGGCCTAACTGAAGTTTAGCTATTTCCAACGCACTTGATTTAGCGCCAAAATCCAAAATAGGCTGAGTTATTGTTAAATCCAACTGATGTGGAGGCATGCTAGTATCCCGCTGTGATACGGCACCACCTCGTCCTTTTGCAAGATTGCGTTTTTCATAACCATAAAACGCGGTAGTGCTAAACTCAGGAAACCAAGCCTTTTTAGCAACAGATAATTGTTCCTCAGTAGCCTTAACAGTATTCTTTGCGGCCAGTATTCGTTTGTGAGTTTTTATTAAAACGTTTACTTTTTCTATATAGGTTTCAGAATTACCCTGAAATACGATACCAATAGAAAATAATGAACTAATTATTATTACAATAAGTGTCTGAATATAATTATTTACCATGAATATTTTCGGGTTATATAACTCGCCCCTATTTAAGGCTTTCATCGGTTCTCATTTATAAGCCTAGATCCTGCGATGACTTTACGACAAATCACAAGGTATTGAATATTACCTCAAAAAACCGGCATTAACAAGGCTCGATGGGCCCTCTGTCAGTGGCGAATGATATATCCGGATTTTGTAGCAGACGATATGTCCGGTCTTTGGAAGTGTTCCAAGGGCTTGATAAATATCGCATGCTACCGGAGAAATACGGATGGCGCGGATTCACGCCACCCCCCTCCTGGCTCAACGCCGTCGAGGGCTTCTTCGCCAAACTCGCAAGACGGCGGCTCAAACGCGGCGTCTTCCACTCTTTCGTTGATCTCCAGGCCACCATCAATCGCTTCATGGCCGAAACCAACAAAAACCCCAAACCCTTTACAAGGACAACCGACCCAGACAAAATCATCGCTACCGTGAAAAGAGGGTACCAAGCGTTAAACTCCATCCACTGATTTACAATAGGGCGAGTCAAGTGCTTCAAGTTGCAAGAAATATTCGTCAGAAGTTTCGTTTAGGCGCATTTAAGTCCTGGTTTGGACGCGGTAGGGGCATCGGATTATTATTACTCCTTTTACTAATTGGTATCCGCTCATGGGATCCGTCAGCAGTTCAGTTACTGCGTTTTAGGACCTTTGACCTTTATCAAAATCTACAGCCGCGAGTGGTGCCTGATGGGGGACTTCCATATTGTGGCGGTTGCCGCGTCGTCATTGTTGATATTGATGAGAAGAGCCTGAAGGAACTGGGGCAATGGCCTTGGCCACGGCATTTACTTGCAGACCTTGTTGTAAAATTGAACAAATTGGGCGCTGCTGTAATCGGGTTCGACATCATTTTTCCCGAAGAGGATCGTTCATCCCCCCACCTTTTTGCTAAAGGTACTGCGAACCTAAGCCAGTCGACTTTTAACGAATTATCCCGCATGCCAAGCAATGACCAAATATTTGCAAGTGCTATTAAAGGAAGGCGCGTGGTGCTTTCCCAAAGCGGGATAAATCAAACAGAAAAGGAGCACAGTGGATCACCAAATCTTATTTCGGCGGCGTTTATTGGCGGGGACCCTCGCACCGCAATAAAGAAATACCCAAGTCTGTTGCGCAATATACCCGTTCTGGAAAAATCAGCCGACGGTCTGGGCATAATTTCGATCAGTTCGGAACATGACGGCGTGGTACGGCGTGTGCCGGCAATTATTGCCGTCGGGAATAAGGTGCATTCTGCCCTCCCTATAGAAATGCTTAGGGTTGCAGTCCAGCTTTCTACTGGGAAGCGCCGTAGCCCGATCGTACGGTCAATCAAAGAGGCGGCAACTGGAAATGTCTTGGTGGAGAAGGTTCAGCTATCGCGCAATTTCTCCGTGCCGACTGACCGCCGCGGAAATATCAACATATTTTTTAGGCAGCATGACCAAGACTTATACGTATCCGCAACAGATATTCTCAGCGAAAAAGCACCAGCAAAAAAGATATCTGGAAATTTTGTGCTTATCGGAACCAGTGCTCTTGGCTTAAAGGATATTAGGTCTACACCATTAGACCCGAGTATTCCTGGTGTCGAAATTCATGCCAATGTCTTAGAAAATGTTCTAACAGGAAATCAATTGTCGCGACTTCCGGACTCCACCGGGATAGAGATTTTAGAGATATTTATAGCTGGTATTCTATTAATAATATTAATGCCAATTACTGGTGCCTACTGGTCTCTTATCGTTGTTGTATCATCGATAGCTATTTTAGGCGGGTATACCTGGCAGGAATACCAGGCACAGGAATTAATTGATCTTTCTTACCCCATTCTGTCTAGCTTCCTAATTTATGCCGTTTTGGTTCTGATGAATTATGCCAAGACGTCTTCCGAAAAACGTCAAATTCGGAGTGCATTTAGCCAGTATCTGTCACCGGCCTTGGTTGAACAGGTGGCGGGTGATCCCGAACGTTTGAAGTTGGGTGGGGAAATGCGTGATATGACTTTCCTTTTCTGCGACGTGCGTGGCTTCACAACAATTTCAGAAAGCTTCAAAAGCAACCCACAGGGCCTGACCCGGTTGGTCAATCGGTTGCTAACACCATTGACCGATGTAATTTTGGCTCGAAGCGGCACCATCGATAAATATATGGGCGATTGCATCATGGCATTCTGGAATGCTCCACTTGACGATCCAGGTCATGTTAAGCACGCATGTGAGTCGGCGTTGATCATGTTCCACGAACTGGACGATTTGAACCGGGAACTCGAGGAAGAGGCACGTGCGGAAGGTAAAGAACCACTGCCACTAAAGGTTGGGGTCGGGCTCAATACCGGTGAATGTGTCGTGGGCAATATGGGTTCAGAGCAGCGTTTCGACTATTCGGTGCTTGGTGATGCCGTCAACCTGGCGGCGCGTCTGGAGGGCCAGTCAAAGAACTACGGCGTTGACATTGTGATTGGTGAAAATACCTACGAAGTCGTCAAGCAGAACTTTGCTACCATCGAACTCGATTTGATCGCAGTGAAGGGCAAGGAAGAGGCCGTGCAGATTTACGCTCTGCTAGGTGACGAGAAACAAAAGGATGACGCTTCGTTCCAGAAATTATGTGAACAGCACGAAGCCATGCTGCGGACC
>Ga0257118_1001843_pt1 | contig 11343 bp, 15 predicted proteins | sample SI112_150mmetaG_FD_190156 | JGI IMG/M metagenome (GOLD analysis project Ga0257118, IMG submission 190156) | Marine microbial communities from Saanich Inlet, British Columbia, Canada - SI112_150m | ecosystem: Environmental > Aquatic > Marine > Inlet | place: Canada: British Columbia | collected...
AGCTAAAGTATGGCCAATATCTAAATAAACCATTCTGCCTTCTCTTCTCTGAATTACAGCTGTAACAATACTTCCTTCTTTTTCTTTAAATTCAGCAAATATATTTTCACGTTCAGCTTCTCTTAATCTTTGAATAATAACTTGTTTAGCAGTTTGAGCTGCCATTCTACCAAATTCATCAGGTACTTCTAATTTAGTTTTAATTTCATCACCAATTTTAGCTTTAGCCTTATTCTCTTTAGCTTCAGCTAGCATTATTTCAGTTTTAGGATTAAATCTCTTTATTTCGCTCTCATCAATTTCTTCACCTGCTTCTCTTTTAGCTTCATATTCTTCCCTTTGCTTTTCAAGTTCTTCTAAATCCATGTCTTCAACTACAGTTTTAATATCATATACATCCATATCTTGTGAAACAACATCAAAGTTAACTTTAACATTCTGATTCTTTTCACCAAAGTCTTTACGATAGGCAGCAGCTAAAGCTGCTTCAATGGTTTCTAAAACAGATTCAAAAGATATATTCTTTTCTTCACATATTTGTTGTATAGCTTCTTGTAAATTATCCATATTTTTATAATTAATTTATGAAAGAAGCTAGTGTATTAACACTAGCTTACTTTATATATTAGTATCTTATTTATCGTTTGTCAACTATAGTCCTAAATCATTTCTTTTTTCTTCATCAATAACTTCTAGCTCAGAATCAGGCACTGGATAAGGAGAGGATTGTGAAGGCGGAGGTCCTTCCATTTGATCTAACCACTCATCTGTTATTTCATGATAGCTGATATCTTCACTCTTTACATTCCTACCTTTAGGCGGTTCTGGTGGCGGTGGTAAATAGCCTTCATCTTCTTCATCTAACATTTTTATCCTACGACTATTAATATAGTCTAGGGAGAACCAAATAATAGTAATTAGTAATATTATAATTAACATTATTAAACCAATAAAACGATTACGTTTCTCTGTTTCTTGTTGTCCAGATTCTATAAACTCATCTTGTAACATTGTATCTAAATCAGTTACACTGGCTGTTTCTTGTATTTCATTAACTACATATTCCTCATCTTTTTCTACAAAAACGCCACCTTCTATAATACCCTGCTCTGTTATTTCAACTTGTCCATCTGTATTTTTATTAATTACTTCAAATTGTGGTACATTCTGATCGCTAATTACATCAATTAATGGCTCATTATTATATATTACTTCTTCTTGATGTGTAGTAATTACTTCATTTTCAACATTAAAGTAAATATATTTTGACACTTTACTCTGTCCACCCCAACCACCATTTTCATGATAAGCAATTGCATAAACATAATGATCACCTGGAGTTAAATTGTAATCTAAACTAGCAAACACGCTACCATATTGATCTTCGTGCTTCTTTTGTTCCACGTTTTCAACTTCAATATCATCAACAAACAGCTTAACAATAGTAGGTTTCCAAGTTAAAGCCCTAAAAACCGGAAGTTTGCCTACTACACTATCATTCTCTGGCACTAAAATAGTTGGTGCTGGAACAAAACAATACTTAACAATACAGTCACCTTCTAAAGCAAATGTTTTAGTAGGTAACAATAAGAGTAATAAAAAGAGGGATAATAATAGCCCGCTTTGTAATATATATTTATTCTTCATAATTAAAAAAGTTAAGTATATGTATACTTAACTGCAAATCAACTATTTAATCAAGCGCAAAACTTGTTTATAACCTATGGATAATTAGGGTAAATACTTATCAAATTCTTTTCTAGCTAACCTTTCTTCTTTAATTCTAGGCACTTCTTTAACTATATATTTAATAATAAAAAGTAACCAAATAAAACATATTAAGAGCCATAACATTAACCAAACTCTCATTCCAAGATATGCAGCTCTTTGTTGTTTAAGGAACATTAAGATAAAGCCTACAATTCCAGTACTATATGTTAAATATGAAAGTTTTGTCCAAATTACCTGTGTAGTACCGCCTTTTGCTTTTTTCTTAAGGAAATATGTTGAATATATAGCAAAAGCTAAAACTAGTATAAAAAATATAGTAAATATCCAAAATAGCAATGAAGTAAATACTGAGGCCCTAACATCGAACCAAAAACTAAGTTGTAGAACATTTGTAAACATATTACATATATATTAAGAGAAAATAAAAAAATAATCAAGTTTTGATTATTTTAATACTATTTCACTAAAATTAAACCATAATGATTTTCACCAGCATCAAACTCTTTTTCTAATCTAAAACCAAGACTAATTGCTTTTTGATTTACTTGATCTGAGCTAATCTTAGTATCTGGAGTAGGTCCAATAGGTCCTGTGGCTGTTTTCCAATCAACAACTAGTAATTTACCGCCTTCTTTTAATAATCTATAAGCTTCTTCAAGCATTTCTTTATTTTTCTTTGATTGAAATAAGGTATTTACATATAGAGTATAGTCTAGAATACCTTCTTTAATGTTAGTGGCTCCAACTGTCTCTAAATTAGACCAAACAGTCCTTATATTATATAACCCTTCTTGCCTAGCTCTGCCTTCTACAGCAGATAAGACATCTTTTAAGATGTCTACAGCATATACTTTACCTTGATCACCAACTAATTTAGCAGCTTGCAAAGTAAAAAATCCCATAGAACCACAACCTAAATCGCCTACCAAGGTTTTAGGTAAGATTTCTAACTCATTTTTTAAAATATGAGCTGGGTTTAATAATTCATTTCCCCCAGCTATTTTCTTTTCAGCCATATAATTTATTATATCAAAAAATCGTTCTTAATGGAACGAAGTTGTTTATCCAAATAAAATATTTATTTATTTTCCATAGCATCAACAATTCTACCAAGCGCTAGAATAAAAGCAGCTGTTCTTAAATCTGTATTATAATTTTCACCAATTAACCATGTATTATTAAATGCTTTAACCATTATATCTTTTAACTGGGTTAATACTTTTTCAAGTGGCCATTTTTCATCGTTAATATTTTGTAACCACTCAAAATATGAAACAGTAACTCCACCAGCGTTAGCTAAAACATCAGGAATAACTAATATATTTTTTTTATGTAATATTTCTGTAGCTTTTGGGGTTACAGCGCCATTAGCAATTTCAATTATTATCTTAGCTTTAATTTTATCTGCATTTTCTTCAGTAATTTGATTTTCTAAAGCAGCAGGTATTAATATATCAGTTTCTATTTCCAATAGTTTTTCATTGCTTAAACTTTCATAGTTCTCACAATCACAAACTGTACCTAAGCAATAACAACTATGTATCTGACCTTGTTCTTTTTTGGATTCCATTACTTTCTCTGGATTCATGCCGCCATTCTTTAAGTCAAAAATACTTCCTTTTGAATCAGAAAAACCAATTAACTTAAACCCAGCCTCATAAACTAAGTTAGCCATATTAAATCCAGCATTACCAAATCCTTGAATTACTACAGTGGTTTCTTTTGGTTTTAAATTTAATTTTTCAATTAACTCTTCTAAAATATAGAAAGCGCCTTGAGCTGTAGCAATGTCTCTACCTTCACTTCCGCCTTTATCTATTGACTTTCCGGTAATAATGGCTGGTTCATATTTATCAGTCAATTTACCATATTCATCAGCCATCCAATCCATTATTTGTGAATTAGTATAAACATCAGGAGCAGGCACATCAACATTAGGCCCTATGTTATCTTTAAAGGCTTTTATCCATGCACGTGACAATTCTTCTAGCTCTTCTATGCTTAACTCTTTAGGATTAACTTTAACACCCCCTTTACCGCCACCCATTGGAATATCAACAACCGCACATTTAATTGCCATTAAAAGAGCTAAAGTTTCAATTTCATCTAAATCGGCATCTGGATGATAGCGTATACCACCTTTAAATGGTCCCCTAGTATTATTATGTTGAACTCTAAAAGCTTCAAACTTTTTATCTCCACTAATTACTAATTCTTTAGTTAATATATTTTGAGGAGTTGAAAGTTTTTTAATTATCTCGTCGTCTAACTTTAAAAGTTTAGCTGACTTATTTAATTGATCTAGAGTTTTTTGAAACGATTTTTCCATGATTATTGGATATAAAAACCCCGTAAATTAATTACAGGGAATTAAAAATATATTATGATAATTTATCTAGCTTTTCTTTTAATATTTCTTTTGGTTGTAAGCCCATCATTCTTTCTACTTCTTCGCCGTCTTTAAAAATAACAAGTGAAGGAACTGAAGAAACTTGATACTTTTGAGCAAGTTCTTGATTTTCATCTATATCTAATGTAGCAATTTTTACCTTACCATCATATTCTTCTGATAATTCCTCAATAATTGGCATTAACATTTGACATGGACCACACCAAGTTGCAAAAAAATCAACCAAAACTGGTTTATCGCTTTTTAATACTTCTGACTCAAAGTTATCTTGAGTTATTTTTACTTCTGCCATATTGATTTTTATTAATTTAAATAATTAAGAGTTAATCTATTATATACCTTTTTATTAAGACTGTAAACCAATTGACTTAAAAGGCGTATTTGGTAAGATAAACTTGGAAATTCAAAATAAGGAGGATAATAAAATGAATAATCCAAAAAAAACTAATTGGCAAGTTTTAATTACATTTAGTATTCCATTTATAATTTTCTTAGTTGTTATGAGCGGGTTTATATACGAAAAAATCATAAAACGAAGTCTAGGACAGAAAATTGAAAATATCCAGCAAAACTAATTATTAAGAGGTTATCATTGAAACGGTTTAAAGAAAATATACTTAACGTATTTATTGGTATTATAGTACTAGGTACAATTGTCGTATCGATTTGTATAATGTATGGAGCGTATATAAGAATACCGATGGAAAATCTAGCCAAATCTGAATTAAGTTATAAAGACTACAATTCAGGCAAACTCATTGAAAATTAATATATCGGTGAGTTTTTTTATATTTATATATAGTATATTACTATATATATTTTACGACTCTTATATGTAACTAATCTTAGCTAAATATCCTAATTATTCCTAAAATCTGTTTAAATAATGTTCCTTGTGGAACAAAAAAACGCATATTATTATAAATATACGCTTTTTTTATTCAATTTATGATAAATACTTTTCAGCTTCTAACGCTGCCATACAGCCAAATCCAGCTGCAGTAATAGCTTGTCTGTATCTCCAATCAGCAACATCACCTGCTACAAATATGCCCTCTGTCTCAGTAAATACATTATTTATTGGTTCAATATAGTTATTTTTGCCTAGTTTTAGCTGATTTTCGAATATTTCAGTATTTGGTATATGACCAATTGCTAAAAATACTGCATCTAATTTAAGCTCTTTTTCTTCATTTTTCTTATTATCAAGTAATTTTACTACTTCTAACTTATCTGTACCAATATACTCTTTTATCTCAGTATTCCATAGAATCTCAATTCTATCATTATTTTTAGCTTTTTCTTGCATTACCTTAGATGCTGGAAATTCGTCTTTTCTGTATGAAATATATACCTTTTTAGCAAATTTAGTTAAAAATGTAGCTTCTTCCATAGCTGTATCTCCACCACCTACTATCATAACATCTTTATCTCTATAAAATGCACCATCACAAGTAGCGCAGGTATGAACACCTTTGCCTAATAATTTATCCTCATTGGAAAGTCCAAGCATTCTTGATCTGGCTCCAGTTGCTATAATAATACATTCTGACTCATATTCCTTGGTATTAGTAACTATTTTAAAGGGTTTTTGGCTAAAATCAACGCTTTTTACAGTCTCAGACACAAGATTAGCACCATATTTTTCAGCCTGTTTCTGCATATTTTGCATTAATTGAGGCCCCATGACACCATCTGGAAATCCAGGAAAGTTTTCAACCTCTGTAGTCCAAATTAATTGACCACCTGGTTCTTTGCCTTGAAATACCATTGGTTTTAAATCAGCTCTAGCTGCATATATCGCAGCTGTTAAACCTGATGGACCTGATCCTATAATTATTACCTTCTCCATATATTTATTTTTTATTAAATTAATCTGGTGGACCCGACTGGAATCGAACCGGCGACCTCCTGCATGCCATGCAGGCGCTCTAACCAACTGAGCTACGGGCCCCAAAGTTATAGTATTATATCTTATAATTCATATAATGTCAATATTTTAGCTAATATTAGGTAAATTTGGTGCCCCGATCAGGAATCGAACCTAAATCTTCGGCTTAGGAGGCCAATGTTCTGTCCGTTGAACTACCGGGGCAAATAAGTTCCTTGTGGAACTTTTTGCTTATTTATTCAATTTTAACGTAATATTAGGCAATATTAAGCGTCGTAAAATACTATCCTAATATTCTTTCAGCAACTATACCAAAGATGCCGGTGTTTTTGTTCCATATTGCCAAAGCAATTACGATTCCTAAAAATATAGCAAATAATACTATAATTTTTACTAGGTCTGATTTAAAGTGATCTTGTTCCATATAATTTATGTTATGTATAAGTCTATATAATATAATATAAATTTAGCTTATTGTCTAAATTCACAACTTATCCTTTGACAAGATTTAAGTATTTAACTAAAATTTAACTTGCTTATTAATTAAATTAATTAAATATGTTTAAAGAAGAAAAAAGAAACTCTTCTGATTCTATAGAAACTGTCATTGGACCTTCTGTAAAAGTAGAAGGTGATTTTTCAGGACAGGGAGATATAGTAGTGGAAGGTATAGTTTTAGGAAGTTTAAAAACTAAAGGACATTTACAGGTTGGCAACGAAGCCAAAATCACTGCTGATGTTGAAGCTGGTAGCGCTAATATCTCTGGAGAAATTGTTACCTCAGATTTAGATTTAGCAACTACTGCAAAAATCAAAGGTGATATTACCACTGGATCACTTACTGTAGCTAAGGGTGCTAAATTAAATGGCAAAGTTTCAATGAGCTCCGAACCAATTCTTGCAGAAAAACCAAAAGAAAAAGTAGAGGATAAATAAATATGTATCTCTATATATATGACAGCTTCTTAAATAATAAGAAATATTTTAATACACTTAATAAATTAGAAAATCGTTTAGCTGATTTAGAAATTAAGGGTAAAATATGTAGACTTAGTATTCTAAAAAATATGAAAGAAGTTATTGAGGAGGGGATAGAACAAGGCATTAAAACTATAGTAGCTGTTGGTGATGATCAAACGTTTAGTAAAATAGTAAATATTGTAGCAGATTTAGATATTACTTTAGGTTATATACCCATTAGTGATAAAAGTAAGGTAGGTCAAATACTTGGCATTCCGCCAGCTGATCAAGCTTGTGAGGTGTTAGCTCAACGTCTAGTTAAAAAATTAGATCTTGGTAAAATAAATAAGCAATACTTTATTGATTCAGTAACTATTACTAATTCTGATGTAGTATTAGAGTTTGGTAAGTATAAGATAAGTCCAATAACAAAAAATTCATTAATAAGTATTTGTAATTTAGGCTTTCTAACTTCAAATCAATCGATTTATAAAAGCAATATATCTAATCCTACTGACGGTCTCTTAGAGGCTGTAGTGGCTGTTGGTAAAAGTAGTGTATTTAAAAAAATTAAAACCATCAACCAAAGCATTTTCCCATTTAAAAAAATAAAGATAGGTAGTGACGGTGAGCCAGCTACGATCATTATAGATCAACAAGCAGTTTCTAAGACACCTGTTGAAATAAAAGTAGCTCCTAATAAATTAAATGTAATTGTTGGCAGTAATAGATTATTTTAAATAAAATATCATAAAGTGTCATAGTATTGACATTTTTTTTAATATACTATAATATACTATAACTTTGTACTTACAATGATGTTATAGCTCAGTTGGCTAGAGCACCTGCCTGTTACGCAGGGGTCCTGGGTTCGAGTCCTAGTAACATCGCGACCTACATAACTTAATTTTACAAGTGTGTCTTTTTTACTATCGGTAAAGGAGGTTAAGTCTCTGCTATAGACTTATGTAGGTTTGTGCCTTTTATGCGTTCATTTACTATAAAATGTTTATTTACTTTCAATGCTTGATAGAGTTAGTCTATGGTATCTTTTACCTATCCTGTTTGATAGATTAGCTCACTTTTTATAGTATTGAACGCACTTCATTCAATAGACACCATAACTCAATGGTAGAGCATTTCCCTCACAGGAAAAGACTGAGGTTCGAATCCTTGTGGTGTCACAACAATAAAAACGGTTGATAATATATCAACCGTTTATTTTTTTTATTTAAAATTAAATTGCTGTTGCCTTTACTAATACTTTGTTCTGAACTACATTATCTACGACTATCATTTTATTTTCATCTATAGCTATTACTTGTGAAGGAGATATTAATATATTTTCTTCTGTTAATCTTTTAATAACTTTTGAGCTTTTTATAATATATTTATTTATACTATGAGTTTTACTATCAATTTCAATATCACAAATTCTACCCAGCTGCTGGTTGCTTTGGGTAAAAACTGGTAAGTTTTTTAAATTTTCCCAAGCAATATTCATATATCTATGCTTTTATAACTTCAACTTTTTTATCTCTAAATATATATATTTGTTGAACTGCACTAAGCAGAGTTGTTAAGAACCAATAAAAGGTAAGCCCAGCAGGTAATGAGAAACCAATAAAGACTGTTATAATTGGCATCATATACATCATTTGTTTGGTCATGTTTGCTGCCATGTTATTTTTCTGTTTTGGTTCATCCTTCTTTCTAGCCATCATGGTTTTTGACTGCCAAAATTGGGCAGCACCAGCTAATAATGCAAGAGGTATACTTCGTACATTCATATCGATAATGCCAAAAGCTAAAGGCTCTAAATATTCTGGATTATGAATAAATGGATAGACTAATTCAAAACTACCATTTGCAAGGCCTGTTCTAAATACTTGAAAAACTGCTATTAAAAAAGGAAACTGTAAAAGCAAAGGTAAACATGAGGAAAAAGGACTTACTTTTTCTTCCTTATACAAAGCCATCATGGCTGGTCCTAATTTATCTTTTTCATCCTTGTATTTCTCTTTTAAAGCTTCAAGTTTAGGCTGAATAGCTTGCATTGCTCTTTGAGCCTTAATAGATTGAATAAAAAATGGAGATAGAATTAACTTAATAACAATAGTTAAAAATATTATTGCCCAACCAAGATCTCCAAATACATTATAAAAATATACTAGTAAGTTAAAAATTGGTTGATAAAGTATTGTTTGATAAAGTGTTCCGAACATAGTTTTATTTTAATGGGTCGTATCCGCCTTTAGTTAGGGGATTACATCTTAATATTCTAAAAAAACCTTTTAAACTACCTCTAATTGTTCCATATTTTTCAATTGCTTGATATGTATAATTAGAACAGGTTGGAAAATGTTTACAATATCCATAGGGGTTTTTAAATGAAAACCAGCCTGTGTCAGGAGATAAGGTTTTTTGATATATTTTAATTATTTTTAAAGCTATTTTCTTAAGCATAAAGATTGGCTTTTTTAAAGAGTTTTAGTAGTATTTCCTTAATTTCATTGTATTCTTTACCTATCATTCTAGGGCTTACTAAAATTAAAATACTATGCCCGTTTTTTAGGCTTTTTAATTCTAGTTTTATAATCTCTTTAATTTGTCTCTTTAACTTATTTCTCTCTATGGCTTTTTTTGAGACTTTCTTTGAAATTACAATACCAAATCTATTATCTTCTATATCACTCTTTAATACTTTAAGAGTAATTTCTTGGCTTGAGGCAATTCTTCCTTTTCTAGCTATTTCTTTAAAATCCTTTTCTTTAGTAATAGATTTTAATTTAAAAAGCATAAAAATTTAAGCGGTTAAGCTTTTTCTACCCTTTTCTCTTCTTTTCTTTAAAACGCGTTTACCTGTTTTAGATGACATTCTTTTTCTAAAACCATGTTTTTTAGCGCGTCTTCTTTTTTTCGGTTGATATGTTCTTTTAGGCATATATTTATATATTTAATGGTTTTAAGTCTAGCAACTTTTAACCCTCAAGTCAATGCTTTTATGAGGCATATATATTATACCCAATTCATCAACAGTTTATGTACAATTTGTTCTCTTTTGGGGATATTTTGTAAATCCAAATTTTATGCTATTATTCTATTTACCCTTAAACAAATTAAAACAAAAACAATTATGACCAATGATCAACTATGGCAAGCCGTTCTAGGTGAATTAGAGCTTTTAATTAGTAAAGCTAATTTTACTACTTGGTTTAAAAATACATTTATTAGTTCTTCTGAGGATAATAAGGTGATAGTTGGTACACCAAACGCTTTTACTAAAGCTTGGCTTGAAAAAAAATACAAAGAACAAATCTTGCAAGCTTTAAAAAATATTACCAGTAAAGATGTTAAATTGCTTGAATTTGTTGTTGAAACCTCTAAGCCTCAAGTTATAAAGCCTAAGCTAGACGGAATCACTCCAAGGGTAGAAGTTGATTCTAATAATACTTCAAGCGAAAAAAGAACATCAAACAAATTTGGTTTTAATGAAAAATATAACTTTGAATCATTTGTTATTGGAAAAGGCAATGAACTTGCTAGTGCTGCTGCTAAGGCTGTAGCTGAAAAACCGGGTATTTCATATAACCCGCTTTTTATTTACGGCGGTGTTGGTCTTGGAAAAACTCATTTAGCTCAAGCCATTGGCAATCATTTATTATTAAATAACCCAAAACTTAAAATACTTTTTATAAGTTCAGAAAAGTTTACTAATGATTTTATTCAATCTATTAAAACTAATACAGTAGATCAATTTAAAAACATATATCGTAAGGTTGATGTCTTAATAATTGATGATATTCAGTTTATTTCAGGCAAAGAACAAACTCAAGAAGAATTTTTTCACACCTTTAATGCACTGCACCAGGATAATAAACAAATTGTTTTAAGCAGTGATAGGCCACCCAAGGCCATACCAGACATTGAACAAAGATTAATCTCTAGATTTGAATGGGGCATGACTGCTGATATATCAGCGCCTGATCTTGAAACAAGAATAGCTATCTTAGAAGCCAAGGCTAATGAAAAAGAACATGAGATAGAAAAAGAGGTTATTCAATACTTAGCTGAGAACGTTAGAAACAACGTTAGAGAGCTTGAGGGCGCTTTAAATAGAATAATAGGGCATCATCAGTTAAATAACTCAAACATAACTCTCGACTCTACAAAACAGATAATGGAAAATATAAGCGCTTCTAATGTAAGAGGCAATATTACACCTAAAAAAATAATTCAAATTGTTTCCAGCTATTTTGATATATCAATTGAAGAAATAACAGGTAATTGCAGAAGAAGACAGCTGGTTACTCCAAGACAAATTGTAATGTATTTAATGAGAGAAGAAATA
>Ga0257118_1001851_pt1 | contig 11281 bp, 11 predicted proteins | sample SI112_150mmetaG_FD_190156 | JGI IMG/M metagenome (GOLD analysis project Ga0257118, IMG submission 190156) | Marine microbial communities from Saanich Inlet, British Columbia, Canada - SI112_150m | ecosystem: Environmental > Aquatic > Marine > Inlet | place: Canada: British Columbia | collected...
GGAATAAGTGGCAAGCGAGCAGTCATGATAAATTTGTCATTGGTCAATAGTCATTCGTAACCCGCAACCCGCAACTCGACTATTCTTCAATCTTCAATCGCAAATCCCCCCCCTCCCCCCTCTTTATAAGTTGACAGTAAAATATGCAACTGATACGATGGAAAATTAAAGCATAAACTAAGTGCCTAAAGTAAAATAAAGATCAGTTTTTTACTACGACCATGTATATCTTAAAATCGAAATATTTATTAAAAGATCCTGATAATGTGATTGATAATGGTGCTCTCTTAATTGATGATGGAGGAAAGATTAAGTTTGCAGGACGGTTCAATGATATTGATGACGTTGACTCGTACAAAACTATTGACCTTGGTAATTCAGCAATAGTGCCGGGTTTTATAAACGCACATACTCATCTTGAATTAACCAATCTTCACAAATCTCTTAACGGCAATGGCAATTTTACAGATTGGATCAGGGACTTAGTAGCGATTAAAAAAGATTGGTCTGAAAGTGAATATGCAGTTTCAATTCGAAACGGAATTGAAAATAGTCTCAAATCCGGGACTACAACAGTCGTTGATATTACCAGGAACGGTATTGCGCTGAATGAATTGTTAGCAAGTAATATCAGAAAATTACTTTTTTTTGAGATAATAAATTTTGATCCTGATACTGCTGAAGACACAATAAAGGATTTTAAAGAGTTAATCAGCAGCATAAGCAACGATGATCTTCTCTCAATCGGGATATTTCCTCACGCGCCTTACACTGTCTCAGATAAACTCTACAGAGAGTGTAAGAGTGTTTCAGAAGAGTGCGATATTAGAATCGCAACGCACATAGCTGAAACGGAAGACGAGATTGAGTTTCTGACAAGCGGAGCAGGTCACTTTGCCACTTTATTGAATGATTTCAAGATGTTAAATAAATGGAAGCATCCCGGACTGTCACCTATTAATTATCTGAATAATATTGGAATTTTAAATAATGAGTGTATACTTATTCACTGTAATTACTTAACAGAGGATGAAATTAGAATTATTGAAAAGAGTAAGTCAAATGTTGTTTTCTGTCCCAGGAGCCATGAATTTTTCCATCATAAAGTGCATCCTTTCTCTTCACTGAAGGATAGAGACATAAACATTGCCCTGGGGACTGACAGCCTCGCCAGTAACGATACACTAAGCATACTGGATGAAATGAAGTTCATCAGGAATAGTTATCCTGAAATTGAGCCGAATTACATCTTTAGCATGGGTACTATTGCTGGAGCAGTTGCTATACAAATGGATGACCATATTGGACAACTCCGTCCCGGATACAATGCCGATGTTGCGGTAATCAATTTTAAGGATACAGATATAAATAATATATATGATGGAATTTTCTCTCAGGATTCTGAGTGTGTATTGACGATAGTCTCCGGAGAAATCTGTTATGATAAATTTGGGATAAGCAGGATGGATAATTTTAAGGAGTGATTGATATATGCTGGATATAAACATTATTCGTGACGATATTGAAAAGGTCAAGCAGGCAGTAATTAACAAAAATGAAAAGACTAACCTTGATTCATTACTGGAACTTGACTCAAAACGCAAGTCTCTATTAATTGAATGCGATGACCTTAGAAACAAACGAAATATTACTTCTAAAAAAATCAGTGAATTAAAGTCGAAAAAAGAGGATGCATCAGATGTGATACAGGAGATGAAGGGTGTCTCTGATAATATAAAGCAGTTGGAGATTGATATAAAGGCATTAAATGAGGAATTGGAATCAATACTTCTAAAAATACCAAATATTCCAGCTACTGATGTTCCGGTCGGAAAAGATGAGACATCAAATGAAATTATAAAAGAGTGTGGAGAAAAGAGAGGATTCTCATTCACCCCCCTACCCCACTGGGACATTGGCAAAACATTGGATATTCTGGATTTCGAAAGAGGAGCAAAAATAACCGGTGCTGGTTTTACATTGTATAAAGGTGCGGGAGCAAGACTGGAGCGTGCGCTCTACAATTTCATGCTGGACCTCCACACACAGGAGCATGGATATACCGAGATATTCCCACCTTATCTTGTTAACAGATCTTCAATGACAGGTACAGGGCAATTGCCTAAACTGGAAGAAGATATGTATCGAATCCCCGAAGATGATCTGTTTCTTATACCTACCGCTGAGGTTCCGGTAACAAATATCCATTCTAATGAAATCCTGTCTGTCGCTGATCTTCCCACATACTACACTGCCTGTACTGCATGCTTCAGACGGGAAGCAGGATCGCATGGTAAGGATACCAGAGGCATGTTGCGTGTGCATCAGTTTAACAAGGTTGAATTGGTAAAGTTTGTCAGGCCTGAAACATCTTATGATGAGCTTGAATCTCTTTTATCTGTTTCAGAAAAAGTATTACAGTTGCTTGGTCTTCAATACAGAGTTTTAAAACTCTGCACCGGCGATTTAAGTTTTGCTGCAGCAAAGTGCTATGATATTGAGGTATGGTCTCCCGGAGTAGACAAATTTCTGGAAGTATCTTCGTGTAGCAATTTCGAGGATTTTCAGGCAAGACGGAGTAATATACGTTTTAGAGATGATGAGGGCAAGGTACGGCATGTTCACACCCTGAATGGTTCAGGAGTTGCGCTTCCCAGGACAATGATCGCTATTATTGAAAACTATCAGAGGGAAGATGGTACGGTAGAGGTTCCTGAAGTGCTCAGACCCTATATGAATGGGTTAGAAATAATTAAGAAAAATTAGAGGTTACAAAGATGAGTTTATTTTTGAATTAAAGTAGCTATCGCCTGTGAAGCGGCTCCTTCTGACCTTCCAATAGAACCGAGTCCCTCTGTTGTAGTTGCTTTCACATTCACTCTTTCCATATCTACCTTTAGGATCTCGGCAATACGCTGTTCCATCTCTTTCTTCTTTTTGCTTATTTTCGGTTCCTGTGCGATATAAATAATATCAACATTATTTACATATAAACCTTTTTCATTTACCAACTCAATTATCTTGTCCAGGAGTATCTGGCTTGAAATCCCCTTCCATTTATCGTCTGTATCCGGAAAGAGTTCACCAATATCACCTAATGAAGCAGCGCCCAGAATTGCATCCCCGACAGCATGTAATACAACGTCGGCATCAGAATGTCCGGATAATCCCAGATGGTGATCGAAATTAACACCACCTAAAATCAGTTTTCTGTTTTCTACAAATCTATGGACATCATAACCAATTCCTGCATATATCATTGAGAGAGAAGATTAAATCCTAATATCCTTCCTTTTTGAGTTGTTCAAGCCTAGTTTTAGCAATTTCAAGATAATCCGTATCTTTACAGGTATCTAACGCCATTTCGTAGTGTCGTACTGCTTCAACGTAATCTGCCAGATGGTTATCGTAAACCAATGCTGCCCTGTAACGGGCAGGTTTATCTGTTAGTTCATTCAGGTTGTAACACTTAACAAAGTAAAATGCTGCGCCTTCATAATCCTTGAAGTAATAACCCTCATAAATTTCGGCAAGCTCATAAGCGGCATCATCTGCTTTATCGCTTTCCGGATAGTCCTTAAGGATTTTTTTAAATCTTGTAGCTGCCGATATTAATTTTGATTTCCTTTTTACAATATTAAGAGCGCTTTTGTACGCTTTACCGTCCTGAAACAGGATATTAGCATCTTCTATATTTTTGCTGGGGCTAATTACCCCTCTCACTTCTTTTGCTGATAAATATTTACGTTGAGGAACTTTATTAAGCGCTTTTAACTCTTTTCTTGCGCTCTTCAGTTTTAAATGGTTTCCAATATCCATGTAATATTGTATTATCTCTTCCAGTGCACTCTTGTAGCCCTCCCTTGCAGATATTACGGCATTGGCAATCTGGATCTCCCTGGATTTCATATCGGTGAGCCTGTTGGATGTGCTTAATTCGCACTCAGTACAAAACTGCTTACCGTCAGCTATTTTCTCGTAGCAACGTTCGCAGCTTGCCGCCCATGCAAAACCGGCCATGCACATAATTGGAATAAACATTAAGAGAAATGAGATACGTCTCACATGTCACCTCTTGGGTATAGATTTGAGTTATAATTCTGGTGGAAGCCTATTGGCTGCAACTTTTACGAATTAAATCTTTGGTACGCTCTGAAAGTACCTTTAAATCGGTAATCTGTCGATTAACCTCTTCTCTTTCAGACCATCTGTTATCACGGTAGGACGATATTCTGTTCCCAATGTCTTCGAGAACTCTGTCGATAATTTTTTCAAATTCAAACACCAGCATATTGTTAAATCTCTCACTAATAGCATCAACTCGTTGCATAAATTCATTTCTATATTTTCTTCGTTTAAGAGGGAATATTGATAATCCAATTCCTGCCAGAATAGAAGCGACAATTACACCTAAAGTGTTAGGGATAAAAAAGGTACTAAGACCTATAACTATGCCTATTGCCAGGCCCTCTAAAATAACGAAGTTTATAAATCCACTTTGTACCATCCTGTGTACCTTGCCACCTTCCAGCTCGCCATCTAATTCCTGGAATTGCTTTGCATACTCCCTTATATTAATATGTTTATCAGATCCACGGCTCGTAAAGCTACGATCTTTGCGTATTAGAGCTTCGTCATTTGCCTTGCGCTGTAAAGCAACTTCAGATTCAATATAATCGTGTGCCATATCCCACAGAACATCGTTGTTTCTGTCAACATAGTCTAAAGCATCATTTACTATCCTTTCCAATTCTGTCCGAGGGTTTGCAACGCCAAAGACTTCTCTTTTAAATTTGGTATCAAATTTCTCACGAGCAAATTTCATAGTAATGATGGATCTTATATTCACATGATAATTAAGAAAACTATCCACTTTTTCCTTCAATCTTGTAAAAACAGATTGTGTCTCTATTTTGTATTTATTAATATAATCCGTCATATCCTGCTTTTTATTATTTAATCGTTTCTCGAACATCTCTACGCTCTTGATCTCACTGTTGCAATGTGAAACTTTTTCGCTTAACATCTCATGCAAGCCATCAAAAACATTCACTAAATATTTTAAAGGACTCAGTATCTTGAGATCCATTTTTGTTTCATAGTCCATCTTCTCAAAAATAAACTGCTCTATTGCTTCAATATTACTTTTTTGTAGAAGTTCTGCATCGTCTGATGCCCTTGCATTAAAAGCATCTTTAGAGGACATGCTAATAACTTTTGGTTCGAAGCCAAATAATCGGTAAAAGTTCTTCTCTATGAACATTACTATTTCATTTTGTTCTTCTTCAGTTTTCAGATCTATCTTGTTTAGAACAAACAGGAGTTTCCTGTCCCACTTACCCTTAAGCAATTGAAGGAAAACTCTCTCGCTTTCAGTAAAAGGATGATCTGCAGATGTGACAAAGAGTACCACTTCTGATCTATGAATAAACCCTTCAGTGATTAGTTGATGCTCAGCTATTATAGAATTTGTTCCGGGTGTATCGACAATGGTAAGATCTTTTAACGCTTCTAAGGGATATGTCATCCTGCACTGATGATCATCGACCTCTTCTGAGGAGACCTCATCACCGAAGGAGAGTAGTGTAATCTTATTTGTTGAAGGGGTTGGACCGTCTCTGAGAATCCTTTTCCCGCATAGTGCATTCACAAAACTAGATTTTCCTGAATTATATTCACCAGCGATAACCAAGTACAATGGCTCATTAATTTGTTCCGCCATTTCCGATACTTTCTTCTCTATTACAACATCCCCTATCCTATAAAAGAACTTTTTTGCATCATCGAGGAGGTTGACAACGTGTTGGAAATTATCCTGGCTTTCTGGTGATTTTGCGACTTCTAACATAATTTATACAGCTTCCTTATTCTTTTGATTTAAAAAGACAAGAATCCCTTTAATATTAGACACTTATGATCATAAATTATAAGGCATCACTTCCTTGCGTCAAGTAAATTTTCTTATGTATTTACGCATGCAATGGCATCTATCTCGATTGGAACATCCATCGGTAATCGTGAAACCTGGACGGTAGATCTTGCCGGCATCGATTTTTCAAAAAATTCTGCATATATTTCATTGACCTCAGCATAGTCATCCAGGTTGGTAAGAAATATGGTTGTTCGTAGAACATTGTCTAGAGATGACCCACTCGCTGTTAAAATTGCATTCAAATTATCAAGTATTTGCTTTGTCTTCTCTTTAATGTTCCCTTTCACGATTTCACCTGATTTTGGTTCTAATGGAATCTGTCCGGAAATGAAAAGAAGATTGTTGTATTGAACAGCCTGTGAATACGGCCCTATTGCTTGAGGTGCTTTATCAGTAGAAATGATATTTTTCTGCATATTCTATCTCCGTATTATTTTTCTAATCAAATTGTGTATTATATTCCTTTTTTTTGCTTTGGAAAGTTATATTCTTGAAATTAGAGAGCTATTCTGATACTTTCGAAAAGTTCATGTTTTCAGCAAAGCGTGGAGGATTTAGGGTTTCTAATATCCCTTTTCCTCACTTAAGACAAAGGAATAGTTAGGCACGGCCCTACTATTCTCAGGAAGAAATATCACACAGGAAAAAGAGAGATATCATGCAATTATTAAAAACTAAAACCAATGCCGACTTAAGCGATATTGAAGAGAAAGTTATTAAGGGCCAACGTCTTAATTTTGAAGATGGTATTAGGCTTTTTGAGTCTCCTGATATCCTTACTATTGGCAGACTTGCAAACATAGTCAGGGAGAGAATCAATAAAAACAGAGTTTATTACATTATAAACAGGCACATAAACTATTCAAATATATGTAAAAATAAATGTAAGTTTTGTGCATTTAGTCGTGAAGAAGGTGAAGACGGCGCTTACCAGATGAGTCTTAAAGAAATTTTAGACAAAGCCTCGCAAATCATTCAAGAAAAGGCGACTGAACTACATATTGTTGGAGGTCTTCACCCTGATCTTGGAATTGATTTTTATGTTGATATGATTAGCTCAATTCATAAACAGTTTCCCGAAGTGCATCTGCAGGCCTTTACAGCGGTCGAGATTTCTCATTTTGCTGAAGTCTCAGGAATGACTACCCATGAAATATTAAGCAGACTTAAAGATGCCGGGTTGGGGTCTCTCCCAGGAGGTGGTGCTGAGGTGTTTTCTACTGCTGTCAGAGAAGAGCTTTGTCCCGAAAAACTGAGCGGTGCAGGATGGTTAAACACAATGCGAACAGCACATAATTTGGGATTAAAGAGTAACGCTACTATGTTATATGGCCATATAGAAACAAGCGAAGACCGGATCAACCATTTATTAAAATTGCGCGAACTTCAGGATGAGACAGGTGGATTCATGTCATTTATACCCCTTACCTTCCATCCAAAGAATACTGATTTGGAAAATATCTCCAGCGCTGCCGGTATATTGGACTTGAAGATGCTGGCCATAGGGAGATTAATGTTGGACAATTTTGATCATATTAAGGCATTCTGGATAATGCTTGGTATTAAGATTTCTCAGATATCATTAAGTTTTGGAGTTGATGATATTGATGGCACTGTGGCTGAAGAGAGAATTACTCATTCTGCCGGTGCAGAGACTCCAGAAGCATTAACAGTGAATGACCTCAAATCATTAATAGAAGAGACTGGACGTGAACCAGTTGAGAGAGATACGCTTTATAACCGCATGAATTAGATAGAAACAATTAACTTTGCTGATCAAAAGCTGACCAGGCTTGTTATCACTGGTTTTTTGTCTATCTATACTGCATTAAAAAAGGCCCTTTAAAGTATCCATTCGGATACTTCAAAGAGCCTTATATTTTGTTAAGTTTTGCCTTATTTAGATCCACCAAAAGCTCTAACTATGTTGATGAGCTTCTGAATAGCATCGGCTGAAACTCTTCCTCTGCACTTTGTACAACCCTTGTCATTTGATTCCATAAACTTAACCATATCTGCATCTGTTTTTGATGACTGCCATCCTGCATCTGTAAAATCTGGCACTCCTCTTTTTATTCCTTCTGATGTTCCCTTACCGCCATTACCGTGGCAATATACACATGTTTCCATTGTACCGAATGATCCCTGAATAGCACCAGTCGCATATACGAAGTAGTAGCTCTTTTCAGGATTTCCAATCAGGTCGTCCAGATCATCAGCCTGACTTGAGAAGCTTAAAGCGAAACATGATACTGCAAGTATGCCTAATATGCATAAAAAATTCAACTTCTTCATTTATCAATACCTCCTAAAATCATAATGATTTCAAATTTATCTAAGCTTGAGTGAGAATATAAAAATCCTTAATTTTACAATTTGTTCTTAAGGCCTTAATCTTTTTTCTGTTTGATATACCTTGTGACATGCTTTGCATGAAAGATATAGGAACCTTAAAGAGTGCCCTACAGATTCAACAGAACCTTCTGCTGCTTTACCGGCTGCTTCTTCAATATCTGCAAGATGCCCGGATACCAGTTTAGTGATAGCTGCGTGGTTATTGTCGTTGTGAGTTCTGCCACCTTCATTTGCAAGCATTTCTGATGCAGCTGCTGCAACACCCTTAAAATCATAAGGATTGAATTCGTCACCAGGAAGTAACCCGTCATTCATCTTCATCAGCAAATACTTGTTTATTTGCTTTTTGCAGATTTCCTTATCTCCCGCGAAAACTGCTGTACCTGCCATAAAAATTGCTACTACAACAAAGCCTGCTACAAAGAAATTTTTCACCTTCATTGTACTTATGCCTCCTTTAATTAAAAAAATAAGGCCCTTTAACGCACCCATAAGGTACCTCAAAGAGCCTTTCATTTACCTAAGCTATTTTATTTTGCGCCAAAAGTTCTAACTATGTTAACAAGCTTCTGAATTGCAGAAGCTGAAACTCTTCCTCTGCACTTTGTGCAACCTTTGTCATTGGATTCCAAAAACTTAACCATTTCTTCGTCAGTTTTTGATGACTGCCATGCTGCATCTGTGAAATCTGGCACTCCTCTTTTCCTTCCTTCTGATGTTCCTTTACCGCCATTACCGTGGCAGTACACACATGTTTCCATCGTTCCGAATGAACCCTGAATAGCTCCTGTTGCATAAACGAAATAATAGCTTTTTTCCGGGTCGCCGTACAAGTCTTCCAACTCATCTGCCTGACTCGAGAAACTTAATGCAAATAATGATACTGCAAAAATCCCTAAAATGCATAATAAATTTAACTTCTTCATATACCAAAACCTCCAAAATTCATAATTATATTCAAATTTTATCTGATAGATAAGTAACAAAAAATCCCTATGGCAACAAAAATTAAGGACTCATTTTTCTGTTCTTTTTTTCTGTGTCATAGACCTTGTGACAAGCCTTACAGGAAAGCTCCAAAAACCTTAATGCGTGTCCTGCAATCTCAACAGCACCTTCTGCTTCTCCTGCAGCGGCTTCCTCGATATGTGAAAGATGCACAGATACCATTTTGCTGATAGCTGCGTGAGTCTTGTCATTGTGAGTTCTTTCACCCTCTACTACGATCATATCGGCTGCAGCTGCTGCTACTTCTTTGAAGTTATATGGTGCAAATTCGTCATTAGGGAGCAGTCCGTTATTCAACTTTATCTTTAAAAAGTTGACTTTCTGCTTACTACACAACTCCTGATCACTTGCTGCAAAACCTGCTGTTGCACCTGTCAAAAATATTGTTGATGCGATTATACCTGCTACAAAGAAATTTTTCACCTTCATTGTACTTATGCCTCCTTTAATTAAAAAAATAAGCCCCTTTACTGGTTAGCCAAAGAGTAAAGCCTTAGTCTGTATACATTAAAACAACAAACTCCGCAAAGTTCTACATATTTATATAATAAAATATAAAACTTTACCCCCTTCAAATTTGATTATTTTGCTTAATTCAACCATGTACATCTCTCAGAGAATGTCTAATAATATTAAGCAATTCTGGATAAATATATCATCGTGCAAGAACAGAGTCAAGTAAAAACTCATAGTAACTTTTAAGGACAACTAAGCGTTTTTTACGTGATTTTAAAGCACATATTGCTAGCCGCTATGTTTTTTATCCTTATACAGATTAGGATAAATATGAATTTTCAAATGTTTGTGGCAAATAGCACAAGTTTGCCTCAAACGCCTTACTTGCCACTGCTGTTCTTCAAGTGCCCCATCAGCGCTCTTGTTTTTTGCAATTTCAACCATTTTTTCCGCCTCTACCTGCATCAATTCGTTCTGCTTTTCGTATCTTAAGTCATCAGGCCTTGCAAATTTGAGCCTCACTTCCTTTGTTACTTTTGCTATGTTTTCACCTGCCTTAAGAATTATCTTCCACTGCTTCTTTTTGTACTTGTAATAGCCTGACATTTCCTCAACAGCTTTGTAGCTTTCGTCAATGTCCTGCATCATCAGCGCTAACTCACTCTTCTCCTCCTGCGGCACCTCGCCCATCATTTCATCCGGAGTATCAGTGTGTGCAGATGGCGGCTGATTATCTGCCCCTTCAGCTAAATTATTGTATTGAAAAACAGTGACAACTGAGAAAATACATATAGCAATTAAGACCTTATACATTGTTGAAATCCCCTCTGAATATTATTAATGAAAAGTACTGTAACGCAGATAACGTGCCGACATGTCATATCTAAAAAAAACAACGTAAGACGTTTAGGATCAGAATCTTACATGCAGGCGCGTAAATGAAGAGATCGATTATATCAAAAGAATGGCCAAATTCAACCGTTATATTGAGCATATTTGCCAAGTCTATTAAATCTCTTGCAAATAAATCTATCTGACAATATAATCTCTGACGCTCGCAGGTTTCATACAAGAAAACATGCTGTTTGCTGATACTCTCACAGTCTTGTTTGAAAGTTGTAAATTTCAATAAGTATCTTATAAACAGGTAGTTACATCACAATTCAAGGAATAATTATTATGAAGTGGTCACATACATTTATACCAACGTTAAAGGAAACCCCCAGTGATGCTGAAGTAGAGAGTCACAAACTCATGATTCGTTCCGGCATGATCAGGAAATTGTCTGCTGGCATCTACTCGTACTTACCAATTGGTACAAAGATATTAAACAAAGTAATCACAATTATCCGGGAAGAGATGGATAAATCCGGTGCTATTGAGCTCTCTTTGCCGGCTTTGCAGCCCTTGACGCTCTTAGAGCTTAGCGGAAGGATAGATGCCTTTGGTGATGATCTGCTGAGCATGAAGGACAGACATAAAAGAGATATCGCCTTAAGCCCTACTCACGAAGAGGTAATTACCGACTTA
>Ga0257118_1001861_pt1 | contig 11217 bp, 5 predicted proteins | sample SI112_150mmetaG_FD_190156 | JGI IMG/M metagenome (GOLD analysis project Ga0257118, IMG submission 190156) | Marine microbial communities from Saanich Inlet, British Columbia, Canada - SI112_150m | ecosystem: Environmental > Aquatic > Marine > Inlet | place: Canada: British Columbia | collected...
GGTTTCTTTGGTTTTGATGATTCTGCAGGCGTGTTTACTGCTTACACAACAGCGACTAATACGTCGGAAGTGTTTAGTGGTACAGCGGCAGATGCTACGTTTAGTGCTATTGTAGGTACAAGTGGTAATTTATCGAGTACACTAGATGTTACTGGCGCTACAACGTTATCGGACGCATTAAGTATTTCTGGTACAACTACAGCGTCGATAATTAATGCTAGTGGTGCAGTTGGTATCGATGGCGATTTTGATATTGCTACTAATAAGTTCACAGTTGCTAGCGCCTCTGGTAATACAGTAATTGCAGGTACATTAAACGTATCTAGTGATACTACACTAGCTGAATTAAGTGCTAGTGCGACTGCGGTTACTACTCTAACAGCGACTGACATTTCGACACTAGTAGCCATTGATGCAACTGGTCTAGCAAGTTTAGACGGTGGTATCGCAGTTGGTGGTGCGTTCACTGTAGCTGGTCTAACTGGTGCTATTGCTACTACTGGTGCTGTAGATTTTGACAGTACATTAGATGTAGCTGGTGCAACTGATTTAGCTGCTACTGGTGTTCTAACAAATATCAGAGGTACTTTATCTGTTGATGAAGCTGCAACTGTAACTGGTGCTACCGCACTTAATGGTGGATTAACAATGGATACAGATAAATTCACAGTTGCAGATATTACTGGTAATGTTGCCACTGCTGGTACATTGGATGCAGCTGGTCTTTCTTCACTTGATGGGGGTATTGCTGTTGACGAAGTATTCACTGTTGCTGACGCAACAGGTAATGTTGCTACTTCTGGAGATATTGATATAGACGGGGTTACTACACTAGACCAAGTTACTATAGATACTACCGATGGTATATTTAAAGTCTCAGGTGCTAATGATATTGATATTGATTCCAATATGGACATTGATGCTGATGTTGACATTACGGGAGACTTAGATGTAGACAATATTAATATAAACGGGAATACGATAGCAACAACTGATACTAATGGTAATTTAGTATTAAGTGCTAATGGCACAGGTGTTATTGATATTGATGATACTTTAGATGTTGATGGTATTGCTTATTTAGATAACATGAAGTTTGATTCAAATATAATAGAAGTAGTAGCTGGAAATAATCTTAAATTACTACCAAAGGGAGCATTATTAATAGGCACTTACCCAGCCACACTTTCCAATGATTATGCTATTACTAATACAGCAGATATATACCATTTTATGAGTGGTCAAAATGACTTTAAGCAGAATCTATCTTTCCTCGCGATACATAATGAATCTGCAACAGATTTTTTTCAAGCCTATCCAACGGGAGCATAATGGGCGTTAATACAGAATTAAGTGTTTTGCAATTTAAGAGATATATAAAGATTCCAGATAGGAGGCTTATTTCTGGACTTTTATATGTTAATGTTATCAATCATGATGATAATAATGATAAGGATGATTTTATGCAACAAGCCTTTGAAGCCTCTGACAACGGTTCTCTGCTTAACCCTATTCAATATGCAAATGCCTTTACTAATGGAGCAAGTGCGTTTGCGCTTGTTGATAGAAATAGAAAAGACATGAAGCATTCATTTGCTGATTATGATTGTTTCGTTTTTCATGTTGCGGGTGGTATGACGCTATCTGGCGGTATAAGGACACCAATCGGAGTGACGGAGATAACTGGTGTGGGACCTTCTGCAAGTTTAGTCAGTGAAGGTTATGCTACTGGACCCGTTGATGGTAAGTATACTTGGTTAAATGGGGACAGTTTAACATATACTGATTTGAATGAAACGTGGTATCAAAGCGAAACTCCAGAGAGACTAAACCCTTATGGGGATTATTGTTCTCACTTTGTTAAGTCTCATCTTATCTCTAGAATAAATAATGCGTCTGGGCACCATCCTAATGTTAGCGATTTTAATAAGCATCGTCCAATTTTAAACCAAGAGTATTCTCAGTCAACTCTGAATAATGAGAATACATTGCCAACGACAGATGTTAATAGGGTATTGTCGAATGGAACATATGCGACTAAAGATACAGTTGGGGAAGATTTGGGGTTAGATAGTATTGCTGTGCTAGAATACGGAGCGGAAGATAATGATGAATACCAAAAGATTGATGATGATAATAGGGGGTCGTCGTCAGATGGTAATACATATTTTGCGCCTGTTGATGATATTAAAATTTATGGTCAACACAATATTGTTACAGAAAGTCATGTAAACTCATCGGATACGACAACAATATGGCAAAATAAATCACATGAATCAACTTTTTGGTCATTGGTAATTGACATAGGCATAAGAGGCGCAAATGGAGGCACTAGCCAGAGTTATAAAAAATCTGCCAAAGATATATTTAAAAATAGAATAAATATTTCATTTCAACCTTTCGGTGAAACAGCTAACTTTGATATAGATGATAGCTTACATGCTTAAAAAATTAATTGGATAAATAAAAAAATGTTCGTAAATTACAAAAATACAATAAAGGTAATATAGTATGTCGTTAGCAAGTGCTATTAAAGGATATAGTGTCCAAAGAAGGTCTGATTTAGCTCAAGTTCAAAAAGGCAAGTATGGTCAAGCGGTAGCAAGTGGAGTTGGCGATATACTTAGTGATGTTGTTAGTGTTGCTAGTAAGGTAGGAAAGGGCGCTACAGAGAACATTGAAGCATGGGAAGACTACGAAGCTGGGGTTAAGGAAGTTGGCGGTGAAGCTGGCGTGGCTCCAACAGGTTTCAAGCGATGGGGGACTAAGCCTAAAGTAGATGTTGAAAGTGGCGGTAAAAGGTATTCTGTCGATGATTTAAAGAATATAGGTTCATTACAAAATGACCCTACTACTAAGTTATTATTGGAAAATAGTAACATGTCTTTATCTGATATGTATGGCAAAACGTTAGCAAAGCAAGATGGTGGACAGGATGCTTTCCAACATGGTATTACAGGAGAAGTAACAGCGAAAAGACGGCAATCTTCAGGTCAATCTAATACTGACATTGAAGATGATTTTGAGTCACCTCCACCTCCAGCAATAACAGACATTGAGGATAAGGTTATGGAGAAGATGGGCGAAGATGATACTAATAGTTTTCCCCCTGACGGATTAAATAATACTGCCCTTGCTAAGATATGGGGTAACCATTTTCAAACTCAGAATAACCCTGATAAAATGAAAGCGTTTGAAAGTGGACTTGATAATATTAATACTCTCCCACAATCAATGAAGTCTGGAATAGGAGAAGTTTATAATGTTTTTAAAGATGAATTTACTAATGCAGGCTTGAGTCCAAAAGATACTAAAAACCTGTTAGGTGGAACAATTCTTCAAGAAAATAAGGTAGGAGACTACTATCAAAGGACACAAGGGTTTTATGATAAAAACAGAGATTGGAAGACTAGTGGTCCTGGTAGGGGATTAGGTCAAACAGAATATGATACTGCAAAAGATATTGTAACTGCGTTTAAATATAAAAAAGACCCAGATGGTAAAGAGACAACTGTTATTAATGAAAGCACAAGAAAACCATCGACTGCGTATTGGGGACCAAAAGCAGAAAAATACACTGGAGTATCGGCAAAGTATTTAGCTGATTTATCAGAAAAACAGATGATGACGCTGTTAGAGCAAAATGATAAAATTGCAATGACAATGATGGGGGCTAAATATGCAAAAAGTTTAGCAGCTAAAAAGAAATCTTCTCCACTAAATCCGTTAAATAGTTTTGAAATTAGGCGATAATAATTTATGGCATTAATTAACCAAAACAATAAAATGACATATAGTCCAGTAGGGTTTGCTCCGACTACTTTTACTAAAGAAGAATGGCAAACTAAGATAATGCAAGCTGAAGATGTATTATTGAATATAGAAGGGCATTGTAATGGTCCAGATGAAGCCGATATTGCAGGTATAGGGACATTAAAACATTATTTTGTTAAAGATGCTTACGTTAGAGAAATAACGATGGAAGCAGGTGCTATTTTTACTTCACAGATACATAAATACGAACATCCTTTTTTTGTAATGGAGGGCGATTGTGATGTATTAACTGAAGATGGTGTTGCTAATATAAAAGCTCCATATTGGGGCATAACAAAGCCAGAAACAAAAAGATTATTATTTATTAATGAGAAAACAGTATGGGTTACTGTCCATGCAACGAAAGAGAAAAAAGTCAAAGATGTTGAACGAAATATTATGTATCAATCATTTAAACAATTAAAAACAATTAAAGGTAAAATCGGATGAGTTTCGCAGCTGTAGGGGCAGGTGTCGCTGTTATTGGAGCGGGACTTAACATTGGTGGTAAATTGTATTCTGGAGCGCAAGCAGGCAAAGTAGATAATCGAGCGGCGCAACGTGGCGCACAAGGTATTGCAGCAGAAGAGCGTGCATTGGCAGGCAGAGAATTTGGAGCTGCGATGACTGGATTACAATCTAATTTTGATTTAGGTATGAAAGGAGCAGGTTTAAAAGCTGGGCAATCATTAACAAGTTTAAGTCAAAGTATGAGTGGCGCTTATAATAAATCTGGATTTGCAACATCAGGACAGATTGCTCAACAGGGCGTAACGGGTAAAAAGAATGTATGGGATTCATTTAATTTAAAACAAGAAGGCATGCAATCTACATTAGACTTGGGGAAAGAAAGAGCTAGTATTTCACAACAAAAATCATTGGGGGCAATTGAGCAACGACTTCAAGGAAGACTTGACCAAATTTCAATGACTCCAGATACATTTGGGGAAGGTTTTTGGGGAACAAGTAACGGGAAGGTAGGGTAATATATATGGGTGCAAAAGAAATATTTGGAGCATTAGCGCAATTAGATGGAAGTAAATCAAGGGAAGACAGGCAGAAGAATGCTTTAAATTTACTTGAGTTAGGGTATCAACAAAAAGAAAGAATAGCAAGAAGGGAAATTGCTGATTATTCGCAGGATGTTAAAGAGCTTGGAAATGTTTTTGATATGTATAAAACGCAACTTGCAGACCCATCGTTAGGAAAAGATGGAATAGCAGCTACTAAAAAAGCATTTAACGAAGACATAAAAACACAACAAGAACGTTATAATATTACAGAAGACAGTGATTTAGGTAATTATTTTAAAGCTAATGTTAGTGGAGTTAATGAATTGTTTCAAGTAGCGGAGCGAGGAGAGAAAATTAGTAATGAATTTCTTGAACTTTATAATAATGCTGATAATCTTTATAAAGATGATGCACATAGTGGAAATTATAACTATAAAGATGCAGATGATATTTTAAACAATATAGAAACATTAAGGAATACAGCATTTGAATTAAATTATGATAATATTACATCTTCACTTGATGCAATTGAATCTTCAGTTATGAAGAAACGTCAAGTTATTGGTCGCTTACAGGATATGGATTTTGACCCTACACAGCCTTTCTTGCAATCGGATGGTGGTGGACAAATTGACCCTAATTATCAAGCAGCGCAACAATCAGCAAAATGGGGTGATTGGGATTCTGCATTAGAATATTTGCAAGAAGGAACAAGCAATGATATTAATCTTTTAAATTCAGCAAATTCGTCTGCAATGACTACTGTTCGTCAAACATTTAATAAGACTAAGGAGAACATACAAGCCTTAGCCAGTAAGAGTAGTTTGGGACGTTATGTTACAGAGTTAACAACTTATCCAACAACAGAGAACAATTTTGTTTATTGGGGTCAATCACAACAAGCAAACCCATCTAATACAAGTATGTTAAGAATTTTCGATGAAGTGAATAAGAAAGATAGTTGGATGGGTGATGCATTAGAAGGGAGTTCTGGCGATTTGCGAGATGAAGGTAAAGCATTATATTTAAGTGGGAGGATATATGAAGATGGTGGGCAATGGATATATGCAGATAACGGGGCGAATATATATCAAGAAGCTGATGGAACAATTAACCCTTATGGCAGATATGACCATAATTGGGATATTAAACGAATTGAAGCAAATATAAATAAAATTGGTTATGATTTTAGTGATGACACTGATGCAAACGATAGGTTGTTAATAGCTGAAGTAGCCAAACAATATATTGATAGTCATCAAAACACAATTAAACAAGCTACCAATCGTATTAAAATTCCCGATGCTCATGACCCTCAAAAGGTAACAGTGGTTAAGCCTAAGAAAGAAAAGACACTACCTTCTGTAGCAATTAAAAAAACAAAACGAGCTATTGCGCATTTGCAATATCTAATTACAGAGAATAATAAAGAATTAAGAAAGCTTGATAAGGTTATTAAACCCCCTGAGTTTTCGCTTAATAAGGTTGAAAAAGAAAAGAAACACAATAAAAAGGAATTAGAAAAACTACAAAAAGCACTCACTAAACTTGAGCTTGAAAAACTTCCTCAAGCTTGGCGAGATAAATTTTAATGTCTATTACTAAATCTCAAATTGTAGAAAATCTACGAAACCAGGATTCTAATTATTATAAAGGACATAGTGATGAAGAAATATTTCAAGCGGCATTACAAAAAAATCCTGAATTATTAAACATATTAAAACTGGAAACTACTGGGCAGCAATTATATAAAAAGATAGGTTCTGCGGCATCTGCTGGATTTGGTAAGCGTTTTATGCATCAATTTGAAACGCAACAACGTGAAATGGGTGCTGGGTTAGCAGGTATGATGCCTTGGAACTCAACAAAAGCTGCTGAAGATAGGCGTAAGTATGTTGAGAATATATATAAGCGTAAAATTGCTGATGATGTTGAATTACAGGCATTGCTTGCATGGAAAGAGGATGAACCAGGTTGGACTAATCTTAATACTGCGGTTCGCTCATTATCAGAAGTTCTCCCATCGTTATCATTAGCTCTTGTTAGCACAGGCGTTGGAGTTGCTGCTTCTGCTGCAACAGGTGGTTCGTCATTAGCGATTACAACAGCATCATTAGCTCCTATATTTGCAATGGAGGCTGGAACAGAGTATGTAGAAGCAATGCGAACTATGGTTGATGAAATGGGGATGGATGCGGAAGAAGCACGTGGTTATGCTCAAATAGCTGCTGGGGCTTATGGCGTTGTATCTACATTACTTGAGCGCGTTGGAGCAAAACAATATTTAAAACTTGTTCCTGGATTAAATGTAAAGACTGTTGAAGGGGAATTATTAAAAAAGTTCACTAAATCTATTGTAAAGTCTGGTGCTAATAAGAATTTTATTGTAAGACAAGGGGCGAGAGCATTAGCAGGGACAGCCCAAACATTATCAGGTGCTATGCAAGAAGGCACAACTGAATGGATGCAATCTGTTACACAACAAACAATTAATTTAGGCTTAAAACATGGCTTAGGTGAAGATGGTGTTGGTGTTTTAAGAGCAATGCAACAAAATTTTAAGAAAGCCTCAACGAGTAAAGAAGCATTAGAGGAAGGGTTTGCTGGTGCTACAACAGGAATATTAGGGTTCGGTAAGGGATATACAACTTCTGTATCTAAATCTGTAACATCTGAAGATATTGCTGCGATGGAATCTGTTCCTCCCTCTGTTCCTCCCAGCGAAAAAGCAGATTATAGTAAAATGGTTATTAAAGAGTTAAAGCCATTATTAAAAGAGCGTGGTTTGTCTCATAAAGGTAAAAAAGCGGATTTAGTCGCAAGGTTAGAACAAAATGATGCTGTAAAAGAAGTAACGACAAAAGATGTATTAGTTGAAGATACTTCATTATTTGGCAGGTTTTTATCTGCTGTTATAAATCCATCTGAGAAGATGGGTGATATTGTAGAAGAAGTAAAAGGTGTAAAGACTCCGTTAGAAGAGGCTATTAAGGGTGTTGAGGGTGTTTCTAATACAGGTAAAAAGTTATTACAACTTATTAAAGGGAAACCTGAGCTTGTTGATTCTATTGTAGAACATGAAGAAAGTAAACAATTATTTACTTTTTTACATTCTGCATTAGAAGAAGCGTCTGGTCAAAAGATTGCAATTGAAGATATTACCCAACATGTAAAAGCATTTGCGATTAAAGGCAATATAACAACGCCATCATCTGATGTTGTAACGGATGAATTAGGAGCTGTTCAAGATATTGAGCCTGTTGTTACTTATGACCCATCAATGATAGAAGATATTATTGAAACTGAGAGTCCAGTAACGCCTGAACCTAAAGATGGTCCGATAGATAATGATATTCCTTTGCCATCTGAACCTGGTATGCCTGGCGTTACGCTTCAAGGTGGTGTATCAGTAAAAGGCGGACAGCCTCCATTAAGCGTATATGATGATGAGCAGGGAGTGAGTAAAAAAGGAACACGCCCAAAACCTATACATTCTATTGGAAATATTATACAGGTTAATGATAATGTAGATTTGGCTCAAGTTAGTGATAAGAATGTCGCAAAAGGTCTTAAAAAAGGGGGAAAATATAAAGTAGTCAAAGTAACGCCTAAAATGTATAAAGTCCAAGAAGTTGATAGTGATGGGGATACTTTTGGACCAATTAAGCAAATATTCCAAAATGCTAAAGTAGCTGGTAAATGGACAAATAAACATTTAATAGAATCAAAAGAACCTACTGTTGATTATAATACATATAGCAATACTCAGCTTAATAAGAAGATTAAAGAATTAGGTATTGAAGATAATGTTCCTAAAACTAAAGCTGGTAAAATTAGTTTTGCAAAAAATAATAAAGCGGAGATTGTTAGGCAAATTGAAATTGCAGAATCTGCTAAAATATCGATAAAACAAACAGCACAAGAAGAAGTCGCACCTGCTATGCAAGAAAGTGTCGCAGAAGAAATAGAACCACAAATGGCTGAACCACCTATAGCGGAAGAAGAAGTTCCTGAAAAGATACTTGCAATAAAGACAAAGAAAGGCGAGAAAATAGAAGTTACGCCTACTGGGGGTGTTAAGAAAATTATATCTGGAGGTCAAATTGGTGCAGACCAATTCGGATTAGAAGTAGGACAAGAATTAGGAATGGAAACTGGAGGGACTGCTCCACCAGGATTCCAAACGTCTAAAGGGGAACAGAGGAGTAAATTAGAAGGATTTGGTTTAGTAGAAGGGGAATCAGATGCAAAGATATATCCAAAACGCACTGAAAAGAATGTCTTAGATTCTGATGGTACTGTATTATTTGGGAGTGAAACGTCTCTAGGGTCAGCCCTTACTAAGAAATTAGCTAAAAAGCATGGCAAACCTTATATTGCTAATCCTACAGCAAAAGAATTATCTAAATGGCAATCTGAAAATAATATAGAAATATTAAATGTAGCTGGTAATAGAACTGTTTCAGAAAACATTAAAGATGTTATGCGAGAAGGATTAAGAAAGCCTGAAGCTAAGGTTGAACCTACTACCCCAGTCAAAGCAAAGCCTCTTTCAAAATCCGAAGATAAATTTATTAAAAACTATGTGGATAATGAAGGTGCTTATGAGCATAGTGGTATACTTGAAGAAGAAGACAAATCTAATCATCCAGCTTTATTAAAAGCTGTTGGTTACAAAAAGCCAACTAAAGCTCAAACTGCTAAATATGAAAAATTAGTTGATAAAAGAAGCGCATATCTTAAAGAACAAAATAAAGATAAACCTGCTTTAAAAACTCAGAAACAAAGAACAGAAGAAAAAGCGTTCAGTGGTATAAAGGGCTTGATAACATCGCCTGCTGTTACAGTAAATGATTATGGAGTTCCTGATAGCGAAACAGATATGCTTGAAAACTTTCAAGATGAAGGCAGTAGTGAAGAGCAATTAATAAGTCATAATAAAAAGCTTGCAGAAAAGATATTAAATAGATTAAAGAAGCATTTCCCATTTATTGATATTAAAACATTTGAAGGGTTGATTAATGTTCATGGTATAAACCGCATTGGCTTTGCAATGGAAAAACTTGTTGCGTGGTCAACTACTGATGGCAGATTAGATACAATGCCACATGAATTTGCTCATATATATATTAAAATGCTACGCAATGAACCTATTATAAAGTTAGGTATTAAGCAATTTGAGAGTGAGGAAGCTCTAGTTAAACAGATTGGCTTGTATTATACAGATAGGATACAAGAAAAGTCCATAATTAAACGTATAAAGATATGGCTTAAACAGTTTGCGAACAAATTAAGATTAAGATTTGGCAAACTTGATAAGATTGCTGAGGAAGATTTAGGTCAAATAATTGCAGAAGAGTTTTATCAAGGTAGGTGGCTTGGAGTTGAAGTTGCAGTTGGGGAGCAATTCCTAGATTTCGAGAATAAAAGTGAAGCTGATATAGAAGACACAGAGAGATTAGATGAAGTCATTGAAGGCAAGTTGAATAAAGTCCCCAATGATATACATATTACAAGTTTTTTATCTGATACATTAGGTATATATATTGATAGTAAAACAGATTATCCTAATATTATTGATATCGCTAAAGAATCATCAACATTTGAAGAATATCGTGCAAACATTTTTACATACGCAAAGAGTATTGTTGAATCAAGGGCAAGAGAGAATGACAAGTTAAAGAGTTATACTGATTTAATACAGATACCATTAACTAAGGATGAAATAGCTGCATTGTCAGTTAAAGAGCGTAAAGCTTATAAGAAAGCACAAGCACGTAGAGATAGGATTAATTCTCAATTAAGGAACGATTGGTTAAAAGCACTTGTTAGGATTAGGCGTTTTTCAAGAAATAACCCAAGTAGGCAGGGTAAGGACACACGTGTTTATCAGGAATGGATTGTTACTGGTAAGGGTGAAACAGGTATATTAATTGCTGATGATTATAATAAGATTACAGGTAAAAAAGCACCTGAAACGAATACGATGAATTTTATTGAAGAGCAATTTATCAAAGAAGAGAGCGAGAATAGATTATTCTTTTTACCTGTTAAAGAAATTATGCATGAACGAGTTAATGGGAAGACAAAAGAAGTATTTCATGTTTCCGCTGTAATGGATTTTAGTAAAAGCGTTATTAATACAGCTCAAAAAGATAAAGTTGAACAATATATTGCAATTATTGGTAAGTATTTAGGTAGCATACAAGTAGAAAGCCAAGCTAAAGCTAAGAAAATTAATAATAGCAAGAAAAGTAAACCTCAAAAAATGAAGTTACTTCAAGTATTACGAGATGAAACAAGAATGCAATTAATAGATGTATCAAAAAAGTCTAATTTACTATCTATTATTGGTTCTAAAATGGGTGATAATTCTGCTATTATTTCAACA